>Ga0265780_10002196_pt1 | contig 26791 bp, 25 predicted proteins | sample P1T30metagenome_FD_192432 | JGI IMG/M metagenome (GOLD analysis project Ga0265780, IMG submission 192432) | Plant litter microbial communities from East Loma Ridge, Irvine, California - P1 T30 | ecosystem: Environmental > Terrestrial > Plant litter > Unclassified | place: USA: California...
GAACAAGCTCGACGACGTATTATACGAGATCCGCGGGCCGGCCCTGGACAAGGCGCGCCAGATGGAAGAAGACGGCCAGAAAATCATCAAGCTGAACATCGGCAATCTTGCCGTGTTCGGTTTTGATGCGCCGGACGAAATCGTCGGCGACATGATCCGCAATATGCACGGCGCGGCCGGCTATACGGATTCGAAGGGCATGTTCGCGCCGCGCAAGGCGGTGATGCACTACACCCAGGAAAAGCAGATCCGGGGCGTGACCATCGACGACATCTACCTCGGCAACGGTGCGTCCGAGCTGATCGTGATGTCGATGCAGGGCCTGCTGAACAATGGCGACGAGGTGCTGGTGCCGGCGCCCGACTACCCGCTGTGGACCGCGGCCGTGAGCCTGGCCGGCGGCGCTCCGCGCCACTATGTCTGCGACGAACAGTCGGGCTGGCTGCCCGATATCGAGGACATGCGCCGCAAGATCACTCCGAACACGCGCGCGATCGTGGTGATCAACCCGAACAACCCGACCGGCGCGCTGTATCCGCGCGAAGTGCTGCTCGACATCATCGAACTGGCGCGCCAGCATCAGCTGATCGTCTACGCCGACGAAATCTACGACAAGACCCTGTACGACGAGGCCGAGCACGTCTCGATCGCCTCGCTCGCCGACGACGTGCTGTTCGTGACCCTCAACGGCCTGTCGAAGAACTACCGGTCGTGCGGCTACCGCGCCGGCTGGATGGTGGTCTCGGGCGAGAAGCGCCATGCGAAAGGCTATATCGATGGCCTGAACATGCTGGCCTCGATGCGCCTGTGCGCCAATGCGCCGGGCCAGTTCGCGATCCAGACCGCCCTTGGCGGACGCCAGAGCATCAAGGACCTGGTGGGCCCCGGCGGGCGCCTGCTGAAACAGCGCGACCTCGCGCACAAACTGCTTACCGATATACCGGGCGTGTCCTGCGTCAAGCCAAAAGCCGCGCTCTACATGTTCCCGCGCCTCGATCCGAAGATGTATCCGATCACGGACGACCAGCAGTTCATCTGCGAACTGCTGTCCGAGGAAAAAGTGCTGCTGGTGCAAGGCACCGGCTTCAACTGGATCGCCCCGGACCACTTCCGGCTGGTGTTCCTGCCCAATTCCGACGACCTGACCGACGCTTGCGGACGCATCGCGCGCTTCCTCGACGGTTACCGACGACGCCATGCCTGAACCGGGTCGGCGTCCAGACCATCAAGAGAAACAGATTCTATGAAACCGATTCAAGTTGGCCTCCTGGGCATCGGCACCGTCGGTGCCGGTACCTTCAACGTCCTTCAACGCAACCAGGAAGACATCCGCCGCCGCGCCGGCCGCGGTATCGAGATTGCGATGATCGCGGCGCGCAATACCGAACGGGCGCGTGCGCTGACCGGCGGCGCCGTGGAAATCGTGGCCGACCCGTTTGCGGTGGTCAACCATCCCGACATCGACATCGTCGTCGAGCTGATCGGCGGCTACGAGCTGCCGCGCGAACTCGTGCTGCAGGCAATCGCCAACGGCAAGCACGTGGTGACCGCCAACAAGGCGCTGCTGGCGCTGCACGGCAACGAGATCTTCGCCGCCGCCCAGGAGAAGGGCGTGATGGTGGCGTTCGAGGCGGCCGTGGCCGGCGGCATTCCGATCATCAAGGCGCTGCGCGAGGGACTCACCGCCAACCGCATCGAATCGGTGGCCGGCATCATCAACGGCACCACCAATTTCATTCTCACCGAGATGCGCGAGAAGGGCCTGGACTTCGCCACCGTGCTGAAACAGGCGCAGGAGCTGGGCTATGCCGAGGCCGACCCGACCTTCGACATCGAGGGCGTCGACGCGGCCCATAAGCTGACCATCATGTCGGCCATCGCCTTCGGCATCCCGGTACAGTTCGACAAGGCGTATATCGAAGGCATCAGCCAGCTGCAGGCGGTCGACATCCGCTACGCCGAGCAGCTCGGCTACCGCATCAAGCTGCTGGGCATCACCCGCCGCACCCAGGCCGAGGCGGGCGAGGGCGTCGAGCTGCGCGTGCACCCGACCCTGATCCCGGCGTCGCGCCTGATCGCGAACGTCGAAGGCGCGATGAATGCGGTGCTGGTGCAGGCCGATGCCGTCGGCGCCACACTGTACTACGGCAAGGGCGCCGGCTCGGAGCCGACCGCCTCGGCGGTGATCGCCGACCTGGTCGACGTCACCCGCCTGCTCACTGCCGACCCCTACAGCCGCGTGCCGCACCTGGCGTTCCAGCCGAACCAGATGACCGACGTCGCCATCATGCCGATGTCCGAGATCACCACCAGCTACTACCTGCGCGTGCACGTGCAGGACGAGCTCGGCGTGATGGCCGACCTGACCCGCATTCTGGCCGACGCCGGCATCTCGATCGACGCCGTGCTGCAGAAGGAGCCGGGCAACCAGACCGATATCGACATCATCATGCTGACGCACCAGACACGCGAGAAGAATATCGATGCCGCGATCGCGAAGATCGAGGGGCTCGCCACCGTGATCGGCAAGGTGGTGCGGATTCGTCTCGAGGCGCTGGGCTGAGCCGGCGGCGCCGTTCGGCGTTCAGGGCAGGGGCGGCGTGGCCGGCAACCCTGCCTCGGCCAACCCGGAATGGCTCGGCAAGTCGCCGTCGTCGTCGTCGAGAAGCGCCGTGGTGAGCAGCAGCAGGTCCTGCTCGATGTGTTCGAACAGCGCATTGGCGACGCTGGCATAGCAGACGTGGAAGGTGGCGGAAGTCATGCGCGGATTCTACCTGCGCTGCGCTGCCATATGGACCCGATCATGCGCTGTTTGACCGGCTTCAAGCACTTGTCATCCACATCCCGAGCGCGCGCTGCGGACGCGGGCGGCGGCACCCGCAGCATGCTCGCTGCATGCATTTGTACTGTCGCGCACGACTCGCGGTATTAAATGCGAATACGCAAGGATGAATGTGAGAAACAGCGTTTGTCCGGCTGGGCTCGCCGTTGTACATTACGCACTCCACGTTACCCGAGCACACGAAGCATGAGCCAATCGAGCCAGTTTTCCCTGCTGACCCAGCGCCGTTTCGGGCCATTTTTCTGGACCCAGTTCCTGGGCGCCTTCAACGACAACCTGTTCAAGACCGCGCTGCTGGTCGTCATGACCTATGACGCGATCAACTGGACGACGCTCGATCCTTCGCTGCTGAACAACCTGATCCCGGGCCTGTTCATCCTGCCCTATGTCGTGTTCTCGGCGACGTCGGGCCAGATCGCCGACAAGTTCGACAAGGCCAGGCTGGCGCGCATCGTCAAGATCGCCGAGATCGCCATCATGGGCGTGGCGGCCATCGGCTGGATGACGCATACATTGTGGCTTCTGATTGCCGCCGTGATCGGCATGGGCATGCACTCGACCCTGTTCGGACCGGTCAAGTACGCCTACCTGCCGCAGAACCTCAAGCCAGACGAGCTGGTCGGTGGCAACGGCGTCATCGAGATGGGCACCTTCGTGGGCATCCTGCTGGGCGAGGTTGCCGGCGCGGTCCTGGTCGGCTACAAGCCGGACGGCATCATGCTGGTCGCTGGCGCCACCATCGTGTTCGCCGTGCTGGGTCTGGCCGCCGCCTGGCGCATCCCGCCGTCGCCAGCGCCGGCGCCCGAACTGCGGATCAGCCGCAACATCTTCGCCGAGTCGTGGCGCAACCTGGCGTTTTCGCGCCAGAACCGCACCGTGTTCCTGTCGATGCTCGGCAATTCCTGGTTCTGGTTCTATGGCGCCTTGCTGCTGGCCCAGTTCCCGGTGTTCTCGAAGGATTACCTGATGGGCGACCACAGCGTGTTCGTCCTGCTGCTGACCGTGTTCTCGCTCGGCATCGGCGCCGGCTCGCTGCTGTGCGAACGCCTGTCGGGCCACAAGGTCGAGATCGGCCTGGTGCCGTTCGGCTCGATCGGCCTGTCGGTGTTCGGCATCGACCTGTATTTCGCCGCCGACGCCTTTACCGGCGGCGCGGCGGTGGTGGACTGGCTGACCTTGCTGGGCCAGCCGGGCGCGCTGCGCATCCTGTTCGACCTGGTCATGATCGGCGTGTTCGGCGGCTTCTTCATCGTGCCGCTGTTTGCCCTGATCCAGACCCGCTGCGACCAGAAGCATGTGTCGCGCACGATTGCCGGCATGAACATCCTGAACGCGATCTTCATGGTCGCGTCGGCCGGGGTCGCGATCCTGCTGCTGGGGCAGGGCTTCAGCATCCCTGAACTGTTCCTGACCACGGCCCTGCTCAATGCGGTGGTGGCAATCTACATCTTCTCGCTGGTGCCCGAATTCCTGATGCGCTTCCTGGCCTGGCTCCTGATCCACACCGTGTACCGCGTGCGCACCGTGGACACGGCGCATATTCCGCAGGAGGGTCCGGCGGTCCTGGTGTGCAACCACGTCAGCTATGTCGATGCGATCGTGATCAATGCCGCCAGCCCGCGTCCGATCCGCTTCGTGATGGATTCGCGCATCTTCAAGACGCCATTCCTGCGCTGGATCTTCCGCGCCGTGAACGCGATCCCGATCGCGCCGGCCAAGGACGATCCATGGACGATGGAGAAGGCCTTCGTGGACATCGCCCACGCGCTGCACGACGGCGAACTGGTGTGCATTTTCCCGGAAGGACGCCTGACCACGACCGGCGAGATGAGCGAGTTCCGCAGCGGCATCGCGAAGATCATCGCGCGCAACCCGGTGCCCGTGATCCCGATGGCGCTGCGCGGCCTGTGGGGCAGCTGGTTCACCCGCGACCAGGGCAATCTGTTCGGTCGGCGCATCACCCGCGGCATCCGTTCGCAACTGGCGCTGGCGGTGGGCCAGCCGGTGCCGCCAGAGCAGGCCACGCCCGAATACCTGCAGCAGCAGGTGATGACGCTGCGCGGGGACTGGAAGTAAGCCACGGGCTGTCGGCGCGCTTGCGTCGTATGGTAAAAACGCAAGATTTTTTCGGCGGCTCTGATATAATTGTTGGCTAGTCGGGGCGTAGCGCAGCCTGGTAGCGTACGTGCATGGGGTGCACGGGGTCGGAGGTTCGAATCCTCTCGCCCCGACCAATAGATTTAAAGAAAAAGGCCAACTGAAAAGTTGGCCTTTTTCTTTGTCCGCGGCTATTTTCGCTTCGGCCTTGCGCTTGTATTTTCGCTTCGGCCTTGCGCTTGTTCACGAGCGATGGCTGTCCGATGCGTGTCAAGCGCATGGTACACGGCGATGCAGCGCGCGAAATACGGCAATCTCGTTCAGGAATTCTTCGGCTTCACCAATCGCAAACTTCGCTGAACGTTCGGCGGCGGCCGGATCAGCAAAAACCGTGGCGCACGAGTGCTTGCTTGAGCGAACTCTGGAAGTGGGAGAACTCGAGCGCCTTGTGCACATAGTCGACCGCTCCCAGCGCTATCGCGCGCTCATGGTCGCGCGCCATGTTTGAGCTGGAAAGAATGATCACCGGCGTAGTGAAGCCGGCATGCGCGCGCAGTTTTTCCAGCAGCGCCAGGCCATCGATGCAGGGCATCTTGATGTCGAGCAGGACCAGGTCGAATGTCGACTGCACCGCCAGGGCATAGGCTTCAGCGCCGTCGGCGGCCATCTCGCACTCATCCTTGAGCCCGCACTCCTCGATCGCTCGCAAGGTCAATAAAACATCTAACAGGGAATCGTCTACCAGCAACATGCGTTTTTTCATTCAGCTATCGTATGGTAGTCCTTGTCTTGTGACTGTGCGTTAACGTCCAGACGCTTGTAGTAGAGCGTCGTCGCGCACAATCCGCCTGCGGGCAGCTGCGCATAATCCGGCACCACGCCCACGCGTTGCCATCCCAGGCGCGCATACAGGCGCTCGGCCGTCGCGTTCGCGGTATCCAGCACCAGCAGCGTGCGGCCCTGGCTGCGCGCCGCCGCTTCCACCGCCGCCATCAGGCGTGCACCGATTCCGGCGCCACGCGCGCGCTGGCTGACCAGCAGCTTGGCCACATCGGCCCGGTGCGGCTGGTTCTCGGGCATGTCGGTGATCAGCTGGACCGTGCCGAGAATGCCGTCGCCGTCCTCGGCCACGATCAGCGTGCGCTCCCCACGGCCGATGCTGGCGGCGACCTTGTGCCAGAACTGCAGCGCCTTGTCGTGAGATAGCGGCAGCATGAAACTGACCGATGCGCCGCCTTCGACGCAATCGACCAGCACCCGGGCCAGTTGCGCGCTGCAGGCAAGCGCGTCGGCGGCGTCCAGTGTGCGCAGCACGATGGTCATGGGCTTTTCCTCGTGTGGTGTGGCGTGTCGAGCGCCACCAGGTAGCGCGCCGGCTTGGGGCCCGGGTTATGGAACGCGATCGGACGGTCCAGGCGCATGGCCAGGCAATCGCCGGCGGCGAGCGTCCAGCTGGCGTCGCCGACGGTGATCTCCATCCCGCCTTCGATCAGCCAGACTTGCTGGTGCACGTCGGCATCGCGCGCGGCGGTGTCGTAGGCGACGCGCTGTCCGGGCGGGAAGGTGACTTCGACCAGCTGGAAGCCGGCGCCGGCCGCCGGCGACAGGCTGCGGCGCAGATAACCCGACACCGGGTCGGTCCAGGTCAGCTGGTCCGCGTGGCGCGACACTGGTTCTGCAGCAGCCTCGGGCTGGTCGAACAGGGCGGCCAGCGTGATGCCGAGCGCTGCCGTGAGGCGATCCAGCACGGTGGCGGTCGCGCTGCTTTCTCCACGCTCGATCAGCGAAATATTCGAGCGGCTGACGCCGCTACGCTCGGCCAGTGCGGCCAGCGACAGGCCCTGCGCGTCGCGCAGCTGGCGCAAGCGCCGGGCGAGGAGATGATTGATGTCCATGAAATCCAGTATAGTGGATTTTATGGGTTTGTATACTGGATTATCGGGAGAGCCTGGTCACGGGACGTTCGTGGGGATTGCCAGAGCGTCGAGCACGCTCAACAGGTGGGGGATGTCCACCGGCTTGACCAAATGGGCGGCGAATCCGGCCTGCTTCGATTTCGCCACGTCCTGCGGTTGTCCATAGCCGCTCAGGGCGATCATGACGGCGCCCGCCAGCGTCGGCAGCGCGCGCAGGCGCCGCACCAGTTCGTGCCCATCCATATCAGGCAAGCCGATATCGAGCAGGCAGACGTCGAAGCGCTCGTTCTGCGCGCGGCGCAGGGCGGCCAGCGGCGACTCCTCGACCTTGACCGTATGCCCGACCGCCGCCAGTACGATGCCCAGCGATTCGGCGGCGTCGCGGTTGTCGTCGACGAGCATGATGTGCAGGGCGGAATGCGCCGCCAGCGCCGCGTCGCCCGGTTGCACGCCTTCGGCGCCGCCCGGGTGATCGGCACCCAGCGGCAGCGTGACGCTGAAACAACTGCCCAGCCCCGGTCCGTCGCTGAACGCTTCCACCGTGCCGCCATGCAGGCTGACCATGCTGCGCACCAGCGCCAGGCCGAGTCCGAGCCCGCCCTGGGCGCGGTCGGGTGTGCGTTTCGCTTGCGTGAACAGCTCGAAGATGTCGGGCAACAGGGCCGATTCGATGCCGATGCCGTTGTCCCTTACCTTGATGTCCACCTGGCCTGGCCCGGGATCGGCAGCCACCGTGATCGCGCCGCCGTTCGGCGTGTACTTGGCCGCGTTGTTGATCAAATTAGTCATCACCTGCACCAGCCGCTTGCGGTCGCCGGTAACGGTGACGTTGGCCGCGCCGAGGCGGGTCGACAGCGTGTGGCCCTTCTTTTCGATCAGCGGGCGTGCCTGCTCGATGGCGTTCTGGATCACCGACTTGAGGTCGACCGGCTCGCGCTCGAGTTCGACCAGCCCGCGCGTGACGCGCGAGACGTCGAGCAGGTCATCCACCAGCTCGACCATGTGGCGCACCTGGCGCCCGATCACTTCGCTGGCGTGGGCGATGCGCTTCGGATCGGCGCTCGACAGCCTGAGCATCTGGGCCGCCGTGCTGATCGGCGCCAGCGGATTGCGCAGCTCGTGCGCCAGCATTGCCAGGAATTCGTCCTTGCGCGCATTGGCCGCCTTCAGCTCGTCCGCCGCCAGTTTCTGGTCGTGCATGTCGGTGACCGTGCCCATCCAGCGGATGATGTTGCCGGCCTCGTCGCGCACCGGCAGCGCGCGGTTCAGCACCCAGTGGTAGGCGCCGCTGTGGTGGCGCAGGCGGTGCTCGAGCTCGAACAGCTTGCCGCTGGCGAGGCTGTCGCGCCACAGCGCCTGCAGCCTGGGCTGGTCGTCGGGATGGATGGCCGCGCTCCAGTTGCTGCCGGCCAGGTCCGGCTGGGCCAGGCCGGTGAATTCGTGCCAGCGCCGGTTCGAGTAATCGTTGCGGCCGTCGGGCAGGCTCGACCACACCATCTGCGGCACCGCCTCGGTGATGGTCCTGAACTTGCCTTCGCTTTCGCGCAGCGCGCGCTGGGTGGCGACGAGGGCGGTCAGGTCGGTCGACGCGGCGACCGCGCCCTTCACACTGCCGGCCTCGTCGCGGATCGCGGTGGCGCGGGTGAGCAGGGTGCGGCGCTCGCCCGGCTTGCCGAACGGCTCGATCTCCACGAAGTCGGCATCGACCTGCTCGCCGCGCAAGGCGCGCGCCAGCGCCCATTCGTGCGATGCGAGCTGGCGCCCATGGCGCTCCGACCCGTCGGCCCACCAGCCGCGCCACTCGGCGTACTGCTCGGCGCTGGTGGACATCGGGTGTTCGCCCCACAGCACGCGGTTCATCTCGTTGGCGGACGACATGGCGCCGTGCTCGTCGACATACACGATCCCTACCGGCGCTGCGCTCAGCAGTGCATCGAGGCGGCGCCGGTCGGCCTCGGCCTGGGCCGCTGCGGCGCGCGCAGCCGTCTCGCTGGCCTGCAGCGCCCGCTCGGCCAGTTTTTGTCTGGTGATGTCGGTAAACAGCAGGGCGACGCGGCGCTTGTGCGGATGCGCGATCGGGCTCGCGTAGACGGTGAACCATTTTCCCATCGCCTCCGATCCTTCCTCGAAGCGGCGCGCCACGCCGCTGCGCGCGATCTCGTCGTAGGTGTCGACCCAGCGCTGCTCCAGGCCGGGCACCAGCTGGCGCGCGGTCTTGCCGAGGCTGTTTTCCAGGCCGGTGTGGGTGGCGAAAGCGCGGTTGACTTCGATGAACAGGTAGTCGACCGCGCGCCCGTCGGCGTCGTCGATCATGTCGATCAGGCAGAAGCCGTCGTCCATGGTGTCGATCAACGCGTGGTTCGTCTGTTCCAGGCGTTGGCGCAGCAGGTGGTCCTGGGTGACATCGTTGCAGATGACCAGCACGCCGTGGATGCCGCCTTCATCCTCGATCGGGCTGTAGCCGTAGGTCCACCACACATCTTCGCGGCGCCCGTTGCGGGTCAGCGGCACCAGGCGGTTCTCGTACCAGGCACTGCCTTCGCCAGCCATGACACGCTCGATGTCGGGGCCGATGAGGTCCCAGGCCTCTTCCCAGCACGGGCGGCCCGGCATGCCGAGCGCGGCCGGATGGCGCTCCGGGCCCAGGGTGGCGCGGTAGCCGTCGTTGTAGAACTGGATCAGGTCGTCGCCCCACCAGATGAACATCGGGTGATTGCTCGAAAGCAGCACGCGCACCACGGTTTTCAGCGTCGAAGGCCAGGTATCGGGCGCGCCCAGCGGGCTGGCTTGCCAGTCGTAGGCGCGCATCAGGGCGCCCATCTCGCCGCCGCCGGCCAGGAAACTAAAACTCGGGTTCAATATTGTCAGACGTGAATGGTGGTCGAGCCGAGACGATAATGGCTAGCCGGCAAATCCGCAACCACAGTGGCGCGCGGCAACTCGGCTTCAGCGCTGCCGTTGCAGGCGCAGCAGCAGCCAGGCGGCGACGGTGGTGAAGGTGGCCACCAGGCCGAGTGCGATCCAGAAGCCGTGGCCATTGTCGGCCAGTGGCACCCCGCCCACGTTCATGCCGAGCAGGCCGGCGATCAGGTTGATGGGCAGCGCCATCACGGTCACGATCGTCAACAAATACAGGCTGCGCGCATTGTCCTCGTTGACGCGGGCGGCGATTTCTTCCTGCAGCAACTTGATGCGTTCCTGCAGTGCGGCCAGGTCGCTCAGCACGACCGTGAATTCCTCGGTCGCCGCGCGCAAGTCCTGGCGGTCGTCGGCGTCGACCCATGCGGGCGGACGCTGCAGCAGACGGAACAGGGCGGCCGGCTCCGGCGCCAGCAGGCGCTGCAGGCGAACCAGCACCCGGCGCAGGGCGCCCAGGTCTTCGCGCTGCCTGGTCAGGCGGCCGGCCAGCAGGCGGTCCTCGATGGTGTCGACCCGCTCGACCGCCTCGCGCACGATGTTTACCAGCACGTCCGCCTGGTCGCGCAGCAGGTGGATCAATAGTTCGCTCGACGAGCGCAGCAGCGCACCTTGCCGCACGTCCTGGCGCAGGCGCTCGATCGAGGCCAGGGGCTTGCGGCGGGCGCTGATCACGGCGTGCGGCGTGACGTGGGCCCACAGCGTCGAGATCTCGGCGCTGTCGAGCGAGAAACCGTGCAGCACGTCGTTGACTACCGCGATCAGGGCGTTGTCGGCGATCTCGATGCGGGTCGAGCGCGAGCCCTGGTGCAAGGTGGCGTAGAACTCGTCGGCCAGGCCCGCATGCGCGTGCAGCCAGCGCTCGCTGGCCGTGTTCGACAGGTTGAAATGCAGCCAGATGAACTGGCCAGGCTGGGGATCGCGCATCCATGCCACGGCCTCGCCCACGCCGAGCGGCGCGGTGGCGGCTCCCGGGGTGATCAGGAAACCCCATACCAGGCCCGAGTCGTCGGAGCCGTAATTGAAGCCGGGCACCACCATCTGCGCTGTCTGCCTTCCTGGCTGAATGAACAATGGGCAATTGTAGAGCGTTCAGGGGAAGTCATGTCGTGTGTTGGGTCGCGTCGGAAAGAAAACGGCATGTCATCAAGTTGAAATGACCGCCGGTTAAGATCGTCGCTGTGTCTCTCTGCGTGCATCCTGAACCGGATAATGCGTTTTCCGTCGGCGTCAGCGCCGGCGGATTTTTTTTTGGTGCGTCTTGCCAACGGGTGGGCATGGCGCCATTGAGTGGAACGTGGGCTTCGACCCGAGGAAGGAATCAGATGCAAACCTCTTACACCGATCGCCGCGCAGCGGCCGGCGCGACCATGACGGACAGCGCCAATCCAGGTCCGTACGCGGATGCAACGCAGGTAGTGCGCCAGGGCATGCTGATCCAGGCCAGCATGGGCACCCGCAGCGCGGTCGAATTTCTCAAGCAGCATGGCGTGCATGGCGCCGTCATCCACCGTGTGCTGATGGGCGAACAGGTCCGCAACGACGACCAGCCGGCGCTCGACGCTCGACGCGGGTAACAGCCTTTGCGGCATGTGAGCCGGTGATGCCGCGCCCGGCTCAGGTTCGCCATGCAATGGCATGAACTTCGTCCTGCCTGCATGGAGAGGATCAAGGGCGGGCGCGGTTACGGGCGCTACGCGGACGGCACGCCGGCGTCAAGCGTGCTCGGTCAACTCGCGCAGGATCGCGCACTGGCCCGCGGGCCGCGCCGAATCGCAGCGTGCGCGCAGCGACGACAGTTCCGTGCGCAGCTGGGTGAGTTCGGCGATCTGGCGCTCGATTTCGGACAAATGGTGGTCGACCAGCGCATTCACTCCACTGCAGGATCGATCCGGCTGGTCCTGGTAGCCGAGCAGGGTCTCGACTTCGTTCAGCGACATGCCCAGCGCGCGACAGCGGCGGATGAAGTGCAGGCGCTCGGCATGGCTGGCGTCGTACATGCGGTAATTCGCCTGCGACCTGAGCGGCGGCGGCAACAGGCCCCGCTGTTCGTAGAACCGGACCGTCTCTGGCTGGCATCCGGTCAGTTTCGCCAGCTCGCCTATGCGCATCATCATGGAACCGCCTCCGCTTGACCTTGTAGTAACTACAGGGATTCTAATGCAGATTCTGTCATTGGAGTCGCCTTATGTCCGCATGCTGTTCCGGTCCCTGCAACACCCCCGCGCCGCCTGACGGGCGCTACCGAAAGGTATTGTGGGCGGCGCTGTTCATCAATGCCGCCATGTTCGGTGTCGAGCTTGCCAGCAGCCTGGCGGCCGCCTCGGCATCGCTGCTGGCCGACTCGGTCGACTTTCTGGGCGACGCCGCCAACTACGCCGTATCGCTGTTCGTGCTGGGCCTGGGCCTGGCCTGGCGCGCGCGCGCGGCCTATGCCAAGGGCCTCGTCATGGGCGTCTTCGGGGTGCTGGTACTGGCGCGGGCGCTGTGGTTCGGCCTGGACGGACACCTGCCGCATGCGCAGACCATGGGCGTGGTCAGCATCATCGCGCTGGCGGCGAATGGCGCGGTGGCAGCCATGCTGTACGCGTTTCGCCATGGCGACGCCAATATGCGTTCGGTGTGGCTGTGCACCCGCAACGACATGATCGGCAACCTGGCCGTAATGCTGGCGGCGCTGGGCGTATTCGGCGCGCAAGCCGGATGGCCGGACATCGTGGTGGCCAGCATCATGGCTTGCCTCGGCCTGTCGGCGGCGCGCGCCATCATCGGACAGGCGCGTGCCGAGTTGCAGGCGCTGGGCAAGGCAGCGTCGCAGGCGCAGGCGAACGCGCAGCCGAACGCCGCGGCGCCGGTCGCCACCATGCCGTTGGCGACCCCGCTACGGGACGACCGGTCGCGCTGAGTCCCTGCAGCGCCGGACCGCCGGCGCCGCGCCGTGCTGTTTTCTGGCGTCATGGGAATCTGATGCTTTACGGAACCTCATGTGTGATGGTGAACCTCATGCGTGATGATAAAACTCATGCGTCATGGTGACCTCACGCGCGATGGCGACTCTCATGCGCGATGCTGAACCTCGTGCGTGATGGTGACCTCATGCGTGATGGCGGCTCTCATGTGCGGTGCTGAACCTGGTGCGTGATGGTGAACCTCATGCGCCGTCGCCGAAGGCCAGCGGCGTGTCGCCGGCATGGGCGGGACGCTGCGGCGTGGCGGCCAGCAGGTCGAGCACGCCGGCCACGATGGTGTCCGGGTCGAGGGCGGCCAGGCAGGCGTGGTGCAGCTCGGGGCAGATGCTTTGCAGGCAGCCGCGGCATGGCACCGGATGGAACAGCACGCGCTGGGCCACCCGCCACGGCGTGTGCTGGGGTGTCGTCAGCGCGTACAGGCTGACCACCGGCGTGCCGAGGGCGGCGGCGATGTGCGCGGGACTGGTATCGTTGGCGACCAGCAGCCGCGCGCGCCGCAGCAGCGCGCCCAGTTCGGGCAGCGACAGGCGGCCGGCGAGCGAGTGCGCCGTGATGCGCGTGGCGCCGCCGCCACTGCCCGCCGCGCCGCTGCGTGTGGCCAGGCGCGCCGCCTCGATCATGGCGCCCACGCCGGCGGCCTCGCCGGCGTCTCCCGTGAGCACCAGCTGGCATGGCCGGTGGGCGGCCTGCAGATCGGTGGCGAGGCGCCGCAGCAGTGCCGGCCACAGCTGCGCCGGATAGCGCCGTGACGGCGCCCCGGCGCCCGGATGCAGCACGAGCATCGGCTGGTTGGCGTCGATCCCGGCCGTGTCGAGCCGCGCATCCAGGCTGGCGTCGCTGGCAGCATCCACCTGGAACACCAGGCGCGTGTCGTCGACGCCGCAGCCGATCGCGCCGACCAGGTCGAGCTGGCGCTGCACCTCGTGGCGCGTGGCGCGCTCGCGTTCGCGCTCGGGCAGCCAGTGCGTGAGCAGGCCGTGGGGCGGCTCGCGGCAGCTTGCCAGCCGCAGCGGGATGCCGGCCAGGTGGCAGAGCGTGGCCGCGGGCAGGGGGCTCTGGTGGAACGACGTGAAGATGATGGCGCCGTCGAAGGCGTGCTCGGCCAGCCGCATCGCCATCCCGGCCAGCGACGGCCGGGCGGGCCCTGGCTGCTCCACCCATGGCGCGGCAAATGGGATCACGGCGTCGAGCACGGGAATGCAGGGGGCGGCCAGCGCGCTCGACGCCGACGACAGCAGGGTGAGGTGGCGGCCGGGCGCCGCCTCGCGCAGCGCCCGCAGCGCAGGCGTGCACATCAGCACCGCGCCGAGCGACTCGGGGCGCACGCACAGGATGCGGCGCGCGTCTTGCCAGGCGGCTGCCCAGGAAGGTGTCATTGCAGGTCTCCGTGGCGGGCAATCAGCTTGGCGGCGCTGTACAGGTCGGGGGCGATGCGCGTGGGCAGGCGGCGCGGGCCGAGGCGCCATTCGGTTTCGTTGCCGTTGTCGATCAGCAGGGTGCGGCAGCCGGCGCGATTGCCGGCTTCGACGTCGTGCAGGATGTCGCCGATCATCCAGGACGAGCGCAGGTCGATGCCGTGTTCGTGCGCCGCGCGCAACAGCATGCCGGGCGACGGCTTGCGGCAGGCGCAGGTGTGGGCGTAGTCGCTGACCGTGCCCAGTGGGTGGTGCGGGCAATAGTAGAAGCCGTCGAGCGTGAGCCGCTCGCGAAACAGCAGGTCGTTCAGGCGGTCGCAGACCGGGCCCATGGCGTCTTCGCCGAAGCAGCCATGGGCGATGCCGGACTGGTTCGCGACCACGAAGAGCCGGTAGTCGAGGCCGGCGAGCAGGCGCAGCGCGGCGCCGGCACCGCTCACCAGGCGGATGCGGCGCGGCTCGGCATTGAAGGGGATGTCGTCCACCAGGGTGCCGTCCTGGTCGAGAAAGATGGCTTTCATGCATGCGGCTTTCGGTGCAGTACGGGTTGACGAAGACATGCGGCCGGGCGGCGCGGCGCCGGGTGCGCAAGCGGGAACCATGGCGGACTCAAGCGAAGCGCACGCGGTAGCGCACCGCACCGGCCAGGCGCCAGAACACGGCCAGCGGCGGCAGCAGCAGCGAAGTGACGGCCATCTCGGCCACGTGCGAGGCGCTGTGCGCCGTGCCCCTGAGGCGACCCAGCGCCAGGCGCACGGTGAGCGCCAGCCACACCAGGGTGGCGCCCAGGGCCAGCCAGCGCGCGCCAAGCAGCCAGCAGGGCAGGGCGACCAGCAGGGCAGCGACGATCGCGTAATGGTCCCAGCACGGACCCGCCTCGATGCGCTCGCGGTACAGCGCCGGGTGTTTCTTGTACAGCAGGGCGTCGAACACCGCGTGGCGGATCTGCAGCAGGCTGGCGCCCCACGGCGCCGGCCGCACCGGGTGCATCGCCAGCGCCTGTGGCGCGCGCACGATGCGCACGCCCTGTTCGAGCAGGCGGAAATACAGGTCGGCGTCGCTGCCCCGCTGGACGCTGAAGCGCTCGTCGAAGCCGCCTTGCTGCTCGAGCACTGGCTTGTGGATGAAGCAGTTGGCGCTAGTGAAGTCGGCGCGCTCGTGGGCATGGGCGCTACGCTGGCGGTCGGTGGGCCGGGCCGGCACCGGGGTTTCGATGCGGCCGCATACGACGTCGAAGCCGCGGTCGAAGGCCGCCAGGCCTTGCGCCAGCCAGTCGGGGCCGGGCACGGCGTCGTCGGTGGTGAAGGCGATGACGTTGGCCCGCGCCGCGCGCCAGCCCCGGTTGCGCGCTGCGCTGGGACCGCGCGGCCCCGTGTTGGCGACATACACCAGGCGCGGCCCGCGCTCGAGGGTGCGGGTGCGCCAGCCGGCCACCAGGTGCAGCGTGTTGTGGTTGGGTTCGTCGTCCACGACGATGACCTCGTAGCTGCGCGGATCGAGGCGCTGGCGCATCAGGGCGTCCAGGCTGCGGTCGAGCAGGTCCATGCGGCCACAGGCCGGCAGCACCACCGAGATCGTGGGCGTGGCGGTGTTGGGTGGGTCGTCCGGTGCAGGCATGATGTCTCCGCTGGTCTTGCCAGCGCATGAAGTGGCGCTGGCGAACGGTTCGATTGCCGCGCCAACGGATGCGTTCCTTCAGTCCGGTCCAGCTTGGAGATGGATCAAGGTGCATGCACGAAAAAAAGGCGGCCCCGGATGGGGCCGCCCGTCATGCGCGCGCGGCGGCAGCCGCCGCCGGCGCATCAGCCGCGCGAAAAGCCGGTGTCGTCGTCCATCTTGCGGTCGCCCGCCAGCTTGTTGGCGCCGCCCGGGCTGCGCGGATAGCCGCCGGCGGCGTCGTTCGACTGGTGTACCGGGTTCGGCTCGGTGTGCATGCTGCCGCCGGTCTGGTAGCCTTCGCCTTCGGTGCGCGGACCCGCATTGCCCGGGCTGCGCGGCAGGCCGCCAGCGACATCATTCGATTTGTGGACGGCTTCGCTGCCGCTGTCGCGCGCGTCGGGGCCGGTCTGCGAGGCCTGGCGGTCGACGCTGCGCTGGATCTTGCTGTTGCTGGCGTCTTGCGTGTCGGCGCGGTTGTCGCCGGCGCTCTGGCGGTTGCCGTAGATGTCGCCGTGCTGCACGCCCGGCACGCCGGCTTCGGTGCCGATCGGTTCGGGCGGCACGGTGCCGGGGACGCGGCCGTCGCGGCCAGTCTCATCGCTGTGCAGCGCAGGCTGCGCCGGGTCTTGCGGATTCAGCGTGTCGGTGGTCTGGGTCTTGCCCTGGCGGTTGCCGACATCGTCGTTCAGCGACACGCCGGTGTCGCGCTGGCGATTGCCGACGGGTTGCTCGAGCTTGCCCCAGGCGTCGGAATGCATTTCCATCTGGCGCTGGTGGCTGTCGGTGATGCCTTGCTGGGGACCGGAGCCGCCAGTCTGCTGGGTCTGCATCGAGCCGCCGGGCAGGTCGCCCTGCCGCGACTGGCCGACGCCGTCCGGGCTGCCGCCAAGGCCTGCCTGGTCGTGGCCGCCGGCATGCGCCATGCCGGTGCCGGACTGGCCCTGGCCTTCGCTCGCACCCTTCGGATACGTGTGGTCCAGTGGGCCGCTCCCGGTATTGCCCTTGGCGCCAGGCGTCCATTTTTCATTGGCGCCATTATTCGTCTGGTTGTTCGCTTCGCTTCGCTGATTCGCGTCCATGTCTGTCTCCTTCGCATTGGTGAACACGCAGGTCGAGTTCCTGCCGCATACGGCCATCATGCGCGCCCTCAACGCGACACAGAATAGGAAGAGGTAGGGGGTGTATGTAGGACTTGTCCTGATAAAAGTGTTGTTGATTGGAAGCTGTCTTTCGTAAGTGCATGATTTAACGCGTAAAGTCCTACAAAGTCATCTGAATTGCTCCTATACCCGCATCAGTGGCGCTTCCCTAAGATGGGCTTCGACTCATCGTTCACCGGCGGCCCAAGCCGGCGGCGGTCGGTTCCAAGCCTGCCGCAGGAAGCGGCGGTTTCCACAAGCGTAAAAGGGAGAAATGTCATCATGGCCTCAAACCAAGGTAACAAGCAGTCGGGCAACCAGGGCAATAGCCAGAGCACTGCCAGCGGCACCCGCAATCGCGGCTTCGCATCGATGGACCCGGCGCGTCAGCGCGAAATCGCCAGCCAGGGCGGCAAGGCTGCGCACGCCAAGGGCACTGCCCATGAATTCACGTCCGAAGAAGCACGCCGTGCAGGCAGCTTGAGCCATGGCAATCGCCAGTCGGCCAGCGCTAGCGCCGGTGGCGCATCGCGTACCTCGAGCAAGAGTGGCAATCGCCAGAGCGGACAGGGCGGCAACCGCAGCGGCGGGAAAGAGTAGGCACGCTGCCGGCCGCCGGCCGCGCCAGCCCACCCCGGGGAGCCATCGGCTCCCCTTTTGCTTTTAATACACACAAAACGCCGGGGGGATTTGGTAGAATCGCTGCGCCTTTTTCAAACTTTCCCCCAAGGATCAACGTCGTGAAACCAGCGGTCATTCGTCAAGTCAAGAGCCTGTCCATGTCCTGCGACCGGGTCGGCAACCTGTTGCTGACCAAGTTCTCCGCCCAGGGAGCCAGCGACCTGGCCGTCCACATCCCGGCCAATATCGTGTTCTGGCTGCTCAAGCACCTGCCGGTCAACCGCGATCCGCAGCTGAAGTCGCCGCCCGCCGGCCCGGTCATCGGCCAGGACGATTGGGAGAACCCGACGACTCCGCGCGCGGCCTATGTCAACTGCAAGGAACTGCCAGGCGCCATCCGCATGACCTTCACGCTCGAGGGCAAGCAGCCGGACATGACCGTGGTGCTCGACCGCGGCAACGTCGAGCTGATGCGCCAGATCATGGCGATGTACACCAAGGACCTGATCGACCTCGACGCGCAATAAGCAGCATCCGTCCCGGCCCCGCATGACCGGACGGTGGAACCGATCCGGTATCATGGCCGGGCTATCGTCGGGCAGGCGCCCGGCGTTCGTCCGACATTTGCCCGTCCGTCGCGACGGGCCACGAAAGGATCCACCATGCCCATCAAGATCAGCACGATGTTCGACTCCGGTTCGATCGACGTCGTCCGCGCCGACAACCCGAAGCAGATCGACCTGAACCTGCGCAAGGATTCGCACGCCGACATCCACCAGTGGTTCCACTTCCGCCTGCAGGGCGCGCGCGCGCAAGCCGTCACCATGCGTTTCCTGAACGCCGGCCAGGCCACCTACCCGAAAGGCTTCGAAGGCTACCAGGCGGTGGCGAGCTACGACACAGAGACCTGGTTCCGCGTGCCGACCAGCTTCGACGGCCAGGTCATGACCATCGAACACACGCCCGAGCTCGACAGCGTCTACTACGCCTATTTCGAGCCCTACACCTGGGAACGCCACCTGCGCCTGCTGGGCGAAGTGGCCGAGCACCCGATCGCCCGCGTCCACGACATCGGCAGCACGGTCGATGGCCGCGACATGAACCTGGTGGTGATCGGCAATCCCCAGGCCGAGAAAAAGATCTGGGTCATCGCGCGCCAGCATCCGGGCGAGTCGATGGCCGAATGGTTCGTCGAAGGCATGATGGATGCGCTGCTCGACAACGCCAATCCGGTGGCGCGCAAGCTCCTGCAGCGCGCCGTGTTCTACATCGTGCCGAACATGAACCCGGACGGCTCGGTGCGCGGCAACCTGCGCACCAACGCCGCCGGCGCCAACCTGAACCGCGAGTGGATGAACCCGTCGCTCGAGCGCAGCCCTGAAGTCCTGTGCGTGAAGAACAAGATCGAGGAAGTCGGGATCGACATGTTCTTCGACATCCACGGCGACGAAGCGCTGCCCTACAACTTCGTGGCCGGCTGCGAGATGCTCGAAAACTTCACCGCCGAACGGGCGCTGGAGCAGAGCAGCTTCATCGACCGCTACATCGCCTGCAGCCCGGACTTCCAGAAGGAAGTCGGCTACGCCGCCAGCAAGTACAACGACGAGCTGCTGACGCTGGCGTCGAAATACGTCGGCCACCATTTCAAGTGCCTGTCGCTGACCCTCGAGATGCCGTTCAAGGACAACGCCAACCTGCCCGACCCGCAGGTCGGCTGGAACGGCGCGCGCAGCGCCGGCCTGGGCGCCGCGATGCTGCAGCCGATCCTGCAATCGCTGGGCTGATGCCATGGGCGTCGAGATCGAGCGCAAGTTCCTGGTCGCCAGCGATGCCTGGCGCACGCTGGGCGAACCGGTCCTGCTGCGCCAGGGTTACCTGAACGCCGATCCGGCGCGCACGGTGCGCGTGCGGATCGAGGGCCGCCCTGGGCATGAGAAGGGCGTGCTCACCGTCAAGAGCAAGAGCGAAGGCGCCGCGCGCGGCGAGTGGGAATACCCGATCCCGCTGATTGAGGCCGCCGAGCTGCTCGAACGCCTGTGCGAGCGTCCGCTGGTCGAAAAATACCGGCGCCGCATCGCCCACGCCGGCTTTACCTGGGAAGTCGACGAATTCCTGGGCGAGAACGCGGGCCTGGTAGTGGCCGAGATCGAACTGCCCAGCGAAGACGCCGCCTTCGATAAACCCGCGTGGATCGGCCGCGAAGTCACCTCCGACCAGCGCTATTACAACTCGAGCCTGATCCGCTCTCCGTACTCCACCTGGCCCGAATCGCATCCATGACCAAGTTTTCCCGCCGTAGCCTGCTGGCTTTCTCCATCACCACCGCGCTCGGCCTGGCGCTGCCCGCCAGCGGCGCGCTTGCCGCCGACGCGGCGTATTTTCCGCCCGCCGGCGAGTGGGCCCGCAAGGATCCGGCCCAGCTCGGCATGGACCCGGTGGCGCTGGCCGCCGCCATCCAGTTCGCGCAGTCGCGCGAGACCGAGCGGGCGCTCGACCTGTCCGACCAGGAGGCGACCTTCGGCACGCGCCTGGGTTCGATGCCGACCCGGCGCGCCCGCAGCAATGGGGTGGTGATCTACAAAGGCTATGTGGTGGCCGAGTTCGGCGATACGCGGTTTGTCGATCCGACCTATTCGGTGGCCAAGAGCATGCTGGCGACGGTGGCCGGGGTGGCGGTGCGCGATGGCCGCATCCAGGTCGGCGACCCGGTCGCCAGGACGGTCAATGACGGCGGCTACGCGGCGCCGCAAAATGCGGCCATCACCTGGAAGCAGCACCTGCAGCAGGAGTCCGAGTGGGAAGGCGAGCTGTGGGGCAAGCACAGCAATTTCGTGGGCAAGGAAGCCTTCGGCAAGGGCGAGAGAAAGCCGCGCGCCATCAAGGCGCCGGGCAGCTTCTACGAGTACAACGACACCCGTATCAACCGCTTCGCGCTGTCGCTGCTGCGCGTGTTCGGCCGCTCGGTGCCGGATGTATTCCAGGCCGAGATCATGGACCCGATCGGCGCATCCACGACCTGGAAGTGGGTGCCTTACCACAACAGCTATGTCGACGTGAACGGCAAGCAGGTGGCATCGGTCAGCGGCGGCACGCGCTGGGGCGGCGGCATGTGGATCGACAGCTGGGACATGGCGCGTTTCGGCTACCTCTGGCTGAACCAGGGACGCTGGGCCGGCGAGCAGCTCCTGCCGGCATCCTACGTGAAGGAAGCGCTCACCCCGAGCGCGCACGGTCCCGATTACGGCTATCTGTGGTGGCTCAATACCAAGGGCAAGAACTTGCCCGGCATGCCGGCGAATGCCTTCGCGGCGCTGGGTGCGGGCAGCAACGACATCGTCGTGTCGCCTGATCACGACCTGGTCATCGTGTGGCGCTGGCATGCGGGTAACGCCGCCGAGTTCGCCACGCGCGTGGTCGCTGCCATCCGTCAATAAGCGCCAAGCCGCTGCCGGAGGAGTCACCCCCTCCGGCAGGCATGCTTGGTGAATTCCTCCATAACGTCGCGGTTTCTCCGTCTACGGACCACATCCTCTTTTGGTTCTCCCTCCTGGTGCCGAGTGTTGTTATTTGGTTGCGCCTGCAGCGCCAATTGTGCGAAGCAGAATGTAACTTAAGTGATATATTTTTGGCATTAATTCACCTGCGGTGCGGCTGATGTGAAGCGCTGACTCGACAATCGCGATGTAACAATCTGGTCGAGCTTGGGTCACATGTCCGGCACTGCCAACTCTCCACCAGGATTCAAGAATGAACAAGAATATCGCCATCGTCGGTGCTGGCTTCTCCGGTGCCGTGATCGCAAATCAGCTGGCGCAGGCCGGCTATACGGTCGATGTGTTCGAGACCCGCCCGCATATCGCCGGCAACTGCTATTCGGAGCGCGATGCCGAGACCGACGTCATGGTGCACGTGTATGGTCCGCACATCTTCCACACCGATAACGAGCGGGCCTGGGAGTTCGTCAACCGCTACGCCGAGTTCAAGCCGTACGTGAACCGCGTCAAGGCCATCACCGACGGCAAGGTGTTCACCCTGCCGATCAACCTGCTCACCATCAACCAGTTCTTCAACAAGACCATGGGCCCGGCCGAAGCGCAGGAGTTCCTGGCGAACCTGGGCGACAAGTCGATCGAAAACCCGACCACCTTCGAAGAGCAGGCGCTGCGCTTCGTGGGCCGCGAGCTGTACGAGGCGTTCTTCAAGACCTATACGATCAAGCAGTGGGGCCTGCACCCGAGCGAGCTGCCGGCCAGCATCCTCAAGCGCCTGCCGGTGCGCTTCAACTACGACGACAATTACTTCAACCACAAATACCAGGGCATGCCGGCCAACGGTTATACCGAGCTGGTCAAGAACATCCTCGACGTGCCGGGCGTGACCGTGCACCTGAGCACTGCCTTCGACCCGGCCGACAAGGGCAATTACGGACACGTCTTCTACAGCGGCCCGATCGACGCCTGGTTCAAGCATACCGAAGGCCGCCTGCCTTACCGCACGCTGGATTTCGAGACCTTCCGCGCCGACGGCGACTTCCAGGGTAACGCCGTCATCAACTACTGCGACGGCGAAAAGAAATACACCCGTATTACCGAGCACAAGCATTTCTCGCCGTGGGAAAAGCACGAGAAGACCATTTGCTACGCCGAGTACAGCCGCCAGTGCGAAGAGAAGGACATCCCGTACTATCCGATCCGCCAGACCCGCGAGAAGGCCCAACTCGAGCTGTATGTGAACAAGGCCAAGAGCGAAGAGAACGTCACCTTCGTCGGCCGCCTCGGCACCTACCGTTACCTGGACATGGACGTCACCATCCATGAAGCGCTGCTGACGGCCGACAAGTTCCTGGAAAGCGCGCAGAACAATGCACGCATGCCGGCCTTCACCATCGACCCGATGGCCTGATAACCTGCCGGGACAGGCTGCAGGCGGCCTGTCCGCCGGCGTCAGGCGGCGAAACCGCCATCGATCAGCAGGTTGCCGCCGGTAACATACGCCGCGTCGGGGCCGGCCAGGTAAGCGACCATGGCGGCGATTTCTTCTGGCCGGCCATGGCGCTTGATCGCCAGATAGTCATGCAGGCTGGCGCCGAACTCGGTGTTCTCCGGGTTCATGTCCGTGTCGACCGGGCCTGGCAACACATTATTGATCGTGATCCCGCGTGGCCCCAGTTCGCGCGCCAGTCCCTGCACCAGGCCGGTCAAGGCCGCTTTGCTCATCGCATACACGGCTCCGCCCAGCATCGGCATGCGCAGCGCGTTGGTGCTGCTGATATTGACGATGCGCCCTCCCTGGCCCATATGCGGCAGCACTGCTTTCACTCCCGCAAACACCCCGCGCACATTGACCGCGACGGTTTTATCAAAATCGTCGAGCGAAAATTCGTCGACCGGCGCGAACAGGGCAATGCCGGCATTGTTCACCAGGATATCGATACGACCGTGCTCCTGGGCGACGCGGGCGGCGGCGGCCTGGATCGCGGCCGGATCGGCGGCGTCGCTGCGGATCGCTTCGGCACTGCCGCCCGCTGCCTGGATATGGGCCACCAGGGCTTCGGCGGCTGCGCTCGATTGCTGGTAGGTCAGCGCCACATGCGCGCCGTCTTGCGCCAGCCGGCGCGCAATGGCGGCGCCGATGCCGCGCGCGCCGCCGGTGACGATCGCGACCTTGCCTTCGAATGCCTTGTTCATGATGCGCTCCTGGTGGTGGGTGGAAGAGCAGCCAGTATGCTGCGGTCGCGAAGTTGACACTAGCCCGTCTAAAGCCGTATGACTTTCAACTGGCGGTATAAAATCCCCGCATCGCGTCCTTGTCTGTTGAGCCATGCCAGAATCGATCAGCCATCTTGTGTCTTTCATCTACAGTGCGGAAGAGGGCGGCTTTTCGGCCGCCGCGCGCCGCCTTGGCCTGAGTCCGGCGGCGGTCAGCAAGAACGTGGCCCGGCTCGAGCAGCACCTGGGCGTGCGCCTGTTCCAGCGCACCACGCGCCAGTTGCGCCTGAGCGCCGAGGGTGCGCGTTATCTGGCCGAGGTGGCCGAGCCATGGAAGCGCATCGAGGAAGCCTCGCTGGCCACGCGACAGGGCGCCGGCCAGCCCGGCGGCACGCTCAAGATCGGCATGGCGCCGCTGGTGGGCCGTACCTACTTCGTGCCGATGCTGGAAGAATTCCTGCGGCGCTATCCGGCCATCGTCCCCGACCTGCACTTCGAGAACCGCCAGGTCGACCTGATCGCCGAGGGCTTCGACGTGGCGATCGGCGGCGGCGTCGAACTCAACGAGGGCATGGTGGCGCGCGAACTGACCGCCGTGCGCAGCATCGCGGTGGCATCCAACGCCTACCTGGCGCGGCGCGGCCAGCCGCGCCATCCGGACGAACTGGTGCGCCACGACGGCATCGCGCGGCGCGCGGTGGGCAGCGGCCGCCTGCTGTCCTGGACGCTGCGCCACGACGATGGCCAGCAAGCGCCGGTCGAGCTGCGCACGGTCGCGGTGTGCGACGATCCCGAAGCGATGGCGCAGGCGGCGCTGGCGGGCCTGGGCATCGCCGTGCTGCCGCTGCCGCATGCGCAGGCCTTCCTGCGCAGCGGCGCGCTGGTCGACGTGTTGCCGGGCTGGTATGTCCAGGGTCGCACGCTCGCGCTGTATTACGCGAGCCGCAGGCTGCTGCCGGCCAAGACGCGGGTCTTCGTCGAGTTCGTGGTGGAACGCTTCGAGGCGCTGGGCCTGGCGGAGGAATTCTTGACGCCGCAGCAAGCTGCGGGTGGTTGACAGGTCGTACGGCCTGCTCCCGCCGCAGCGGGAGCAGGCGCACGATCAGTGGAAATGCTCGGTGCCGGCCGGTGCGTCCTCGGGCATCTCGGCATGCACCAGCTCGCCGGTTGGATCGGCGAACAGCGGCGAGCCGCAGTCGTCGCAGTACTCGGCCGCGTAGCGCTCGCCGATGCGCTTGATGTGGGCGATGCCGGCGTCGTTCAGGTGGGCGACGATCTCGTTGAGGGGGCTCAGCGCTGCCGGGCTGACCGCCAGCGGGCCTTCCATCGGCGTGCCGTTTTCGTCTTCCTGGCCATACAGCGGCCACACGATGCCATACACCACGTCGGCGCTCTGGCGCATCGTGAACGACACGCGGTACTCGTCGACCTGGATATCCGGTGCTTCTTCGCCGAAGCCGGCGACCACGGCGCGCAGGTCGGACGCTTCCACGCCCAGCGTATTGGTCAGGTAGTGGACGGCGGCGCGGATCGAGATCGGGCGGATCAGTTTATCGGCCTCGCGGCAGGCCACGTAATACGCTTCAGGCAGCAGCAGCTCGATGCCGCAACCCGGCAGCAGGCGCGCGATATTCGCGGTTGCCTGCGCGCGCCATTGCTCCAGGCTGCGGTTGCGCTCTTCGGCAAAGCGCAGCTGGTGCTGCGGCTCTTGCCAGCGGAACAGCGGCTCGCCCGCCGGCGCAACGATCGCAATCAGCAGATAGCGGGTGTCAGCGAGGAACGGCGCGGTCTCGTCCAGGTGTGGCGCCGGCTTGATCGTGGCGCCCTTGTGGGCGGCAGCGGCCAGCTTGTGCGTGATGGCCGAGGTTTCGGCGTGGGTGCGCGGCAACTGGTCGAGCGAGTACAGGGTGGGCGCGATCGACATCTTGGTGCCTTCGGCCAGCAGGTGGGCCGAGAAGTGGGCGCCGAGGGTCGACAGCAGGTCGGGCGGAATGGCGCCGGTGGCGATCGAGAACCGGGTCCAGGCCAGGATTGGCGCCGCCACCAGCAGCGCCTGCCAGCAGACGTCGCCGTGTTCGCCTTGCTCGAGCATGGTGGCCGATTCGCTGACCGCTTCGACCGTGTCCATCAGCACGTCGTAGGAGGCGAGGTCATCTTTGAAAAGGACGTTCAGGGCGGTGTCGATGCTGTCCTGGTGGTTAGTCTTGAGCAGCTTTTGCAGTTGCGTGTCCAGTTGGCGTTCCCACGCCCTTTCCTCGGCACGGCTGGCGGCTTGCATGAGGGCTTGCGAGAGGCTGACGAGGCGCTGGCTGTCTGCAGAAATTTTCGGAGTTGAATCTTTGGAAGGACGACGCATGGCGCTTGTGAGTCTCTTGTCAGTTAATGAATCGAAAGGCAGAAGGTGATGATAAACCTGTATGCCCGGTATTGTAGTTGATTCGCTCACAAGACATGAACAATGGCTGGGGAGGCATGATTCCCTGCTGGCGTCAGGGTCGCACACGACAAGACTTGCACAAGCGGGAAACTGGGTACATAATGAGAATAATTCTCATTCAAACAGATGGGAAGAACGAGCGAAGTGGTTGAAGTCGTGCATTCAACTTGCGTTTCAAGCTGTCGGCGACCGGGAAAGCGCTGACGGATGTTTCTCACGGAGTACCACCCCCGCCGGGCAACCGGATTCAACCCTCCTGGCAATCCCAGGAGGGATTTTTTTGTTGATGCGAGAATAAGAAGAAGCGACATGATGCTGCACATCCCCGGCGTGCTGACGCCGGAACAGGTAGCCGGGATCCGGGCCCGCATGGCCGACGCGCCCGAATGGATCGACGGCCGCGAGAGCGTCGGCGCGCAAGGCGCCAGGGTCAAGCGTAACCGCCAGCTCGGGGAGGGCACGCCGCTGGCGGTCGAGCTGGGACAGGTCGTGAGCGGGGCGCTGATGGCCAATCCATTGTTCTTTTCGAGCGTGCTGCCGCTGCGCGTGCTGGCGCCGTATTTCAATGCCTATTCGGGCGGCGAGCATTATGGCCTGCACGTCGACGGCGCGATCCGGGCCCAGCGCGGCGGCTTGCCGCCGGTGCGGGCCGATGTGTCGACCACCGTATTCCTGAGCGAGCCTGACGAATATGACGGTGGCGAACTCGAAGTGGTGGATCTGTATGGCACCCATGAGGTCAAGCTGGCGGCGGGCGACGCGATCGTGTATCCGTCGGGCAGCGTGCACCAGGTGAGGCCGGTAACCGGCGGGGAGCGGGTCGCGTCCTTCCTGTGGACCCAGAGTATGGTGCGCGACGATGGCAAGCGGGCGATGCTGTTCGATCTGGACACGCATATCCAGCGGCTGCGCGCGGCGCATGGCGAGTCGGAAACGACGGTGGGGCTGACGGCGCATTATCACAACCTGCTGAGGATGTGGGCCGAGGTGTGATGCAGCTCTTGCGCGCAATAGGGCAGGGGGAGTGGTGAAGCTGCGGGCCGCCGAGGCCCACTCCAAGAAAAAAGGCTGG
>Ga0265780_10002197_pt1 | contig 26785 bp, 24 predicted proteins | sample P1T30metagenome_FD_192432 | JGI IMG/M metagenome (GOLD analysis project Ga0265780, IMG submission 192432) | Plant litter microbial communities from East Loma Ridge, Irvine, California - P1 T30 | ecosystem: Environmental > Terrestrial > Plant litter > Unclassified | place: USA: California...
TTGGCCTTTGTCCGCGTCGTGCTGCTGGGGGGGTGGGTGCGCGTAGGGATTGCCCGGGTTCATGTCGTCGAGGGGTGGCTGGTGGACGACGCCGGATGGGTGCCCGGGTTCGTAGACGGTTGATGGCGGTGGGGGGAAGTCTGCGGGGTTGTAGGTTGGGTATGGGGCTGTGTGGTCGACGGGTGCTGTTGGGGGTGGTGGGAAGTAGTTGGTTTCGGGGAAGAAACGTGAGTCGTTGGGGTGGGCTGTGGACGGACGAGGACTATCGTACGGACTGTAACTACCAGTGGAGTAGGCCGAGTCTTCGTCACCTGGAAAAAAGGGCTCAGTATGCTAGTTCCTGGAGTGGCGGTATGGAGACTCACGTCGCTTATCACGCTCCTTCTCAGCCTTCTTGCGGTCGCGCCGTTTGGCTGCCTCGTGCGCTGCTAGTCCGGCAACACCAGCGACTGCAGCCGTCTCTGCTACCGATCGTGCGCGACTCTTGCTCCTGCTTCGACTCCGGCTGCCGTGTCGACGCTCGTCCGAGGAGGACGAGCCCCGTCGCCGCCTACCGCGCGACCGGCTTCTCGTGGCCGGGTCCGTGTATATGGGGTCACCACCGTACTCTACTAAAACAGGTTCACTTGCTGTGCTTCCACGCCTGCTACGGCTTCGCCCCGTGAGGCGGGAGAGCACTGACCTTGATCTTGACCTAGGCTTTGACCTCGACCGCGAGCGCGAGTTTGCCCTGGCCTCCTTTTTAGCCTTGTGCTTCTCGTAGAGTCCGGTGACTGCGGCGCCAGCAACGCCAGCCGCAGCAATCGGCACGCCCTCTCGAATCCTACTAGGGCTGCGCTTGCCCTCGCGCTTTCGAGATTTACTGCGTTTGTGCTGCGCAAGCCCAGCGACAGCGGCGCTTGCAAGACCAACTTGTGCTATGCGGTTGTTGCGGTGCTTGGGGTCTGTGTGCTTGCTCGTGCTACGGGACCTGCCGCCGTCTTCTACGACAGAGACGGAATGGGATCTACCTCTTCTACGTGAGCTGCCTCTCCTCGATTTGGACCTCCTAGAGCGCGACCTGTGACGAGTCTCTTCGACGACTGTGACCTTGTCCTTGTTCTTTCGCCCAACGGCATACGCGAGAGCGCCAACACCGGCGATGGCTGCCAGTGTCCCCATCTCTCTGACCCTGGACTTGCTACGACCACGGCCCTTGCTATGGTGGCGCCTGTGCCGTCCACGGTCTGAAGACACCGAACGCGACCTGTCCCGGTTGTTGTACTTGTCGAGGGCGACGGCACTTGCTGCACCCAGAGCGCCGTATCCGAGCGCATTGCCAATGTTGCCCCCCGCAGCCTCGCCCTTCCTCTTGCGATGGTGCCTGACAATCTGGCCGGCCGCAATACCAGCCAGGGCGCCGGCGGCAACGTCGCGCTTGGTGTGCGTCTCGCTGCCGTCCCACGTGTCCTTCTCCTTGTGCACGTAGACGACGTCATCGTCGCTGTAGTAGCTCTTCTCGCCATGACGGTCGCGCCTGGACTCGCGCTCGTCAAAGTAGCGCTCCTCGTGCCTGCCTCCGCGGTCGATCTCCTTAACTCGACGCTCGTAGTAGTAGTCCTCCTCCTGGCGCGGGCGTGCAATCTGGCGGTCCTCGTTGCGCTCGATGAGCTCGTAGGCCGGCTCCACCCGCTCGCGGATGATGATGGGCTGGGCAGCCTCCTCACGAATAATGATGGGCTGCATCTGCATCGGCTGCGGTGCCTCATTTCTAATGTAGATGGGCTGCGGGGCCTGCTGCTGGATCTGCTGCGGCTCGCGGAAGTACTCAATGTCCCGCGAGTACTTCTCGAGCGAGTACTGCTCGTCTCGCTGGGGCGCATCTCGCTCGTAGTCGCGTGCTATGCGGATCTCGCGCACGTTTGTCGTCGTCGGCGAAGGTGAGCGCTCGACGACGCTGCGCTGGATGCGGTACTCGCGATGGTCGTGACCCCGTGGTGGGGGCGGCAACGGCTCGACGTGGTCGTGGTAGTGGTACTCGCGCACATCGCGCTCGACGTCACGTTCCACGGCGTAGTCGACTGTCGAGCGTCTGTCATCCACAATCGAGCGTCGGTCATCATAGTCGTTGCGCCGGTCGTCGTAGTCGTTGCGCCCGCCACGGTGGACCATGACTCTCTCGCTCTCGTAATTGTCCTGCTCCAGGCTGTGTTCGGGGATCTTGTAGCGCCGGACAGTCGTGTATGACTGCGCGCCGCCTCGTGAGTTCAGGTCCCACTCGCGCTCTCGCTCGCGATCCTTGTAGATGACAGACATGCTGGGCGTGGTTGTTTGGTAGTGGCAGCAGTAAGTAGGGAAAGCGAGTGCAGTGCAGTGTTACTTGGATAGGGCGCGATTCGACTCGCGTAAGCAGCCAGTCGGTGTCGTGAGTCGGGTGGGTGACTGTGACGGCCTGCGGAGGGGCGCGGGAGGCCGCAGTGGTAATGCAGATCGCAAGCCCGTTCTGTCGTGATTGGGCGTGGGCGAGATCAACACTGACACGCTGATAGTCGCTAGGGGATGTGCGGTCGACGGCAGAGAGAGGTAATAAGAAGTGTACCGCAGTTAGGAGAGCAAATATGGCGGGGTGAAGACGTCGGATTTGGAGCAGCCTGCGTCAGGCGCCGCGCGATGGGCCGCTCGCTTCTGCCAGGTTCTTGGTCTGAAGGTTCGAGGTTTGGACCGAGCGGATGACGTCGTCAGGTTGAGATTGAGCAAGACCACCGGGTGAGAGCCATCGACAGCAACACCAGAACTTTGTACGTGAGTCTTACTTCATAATATCTACCAGTACAGCACACCAGGCAGTGCGCCGAGTCTGCTTGCCCAAAGACTCACGACCTGTCCTCGCTCACCGCGCTGTTGCAGCCCTACCTCGGGTGTCTATGCGGCTCGCCTAGCGTTCCTTGTGCGAACCACTCCTCCAACACGTCAAGATCGTGCAGCATCACTCCATGCAGTAGCTATAGCAGCGACTCTGACCGGACGGCGCATGTGACTTAACACCATGCACTGCCCCGCATACGGTGAGGGTGTGTTTCAACATCGATGTGGCGTTGGGCGGCTGATAGTGCGAATGCGCAGCACATGTTTGTTGCCTAGCACCTTCTGACCAGCAATCTTTGCACGAGTGTCGGATGCGTCTTGATGTCCTCTTGACTTGTTGCATGAGCGTCGAGTGAGTAGATGGCTGCTTGTGGCACAACGTGCAGAGTCTTGCGAAGTCATAGGTAGAACGGCCCAATGTAGTTAGGGCAACCTTGTAACAGACAGTCTGTCTCTAGTGATTGAAGCCTGCTCATAGATGGCCATTTCCTATGAAACGACTTGACTGGTAGCCCTTTGGTCCCCAATGAGTGTAGAACCTACAACAATCTCACAAGTCACCACACTGTTCCACCACCCTCTCTGTAAAACATTTCCGCGTGGCCAAGACACTAAGTCCTTCACACCACTACCCCAAACACCGCACTCCCCAAAAGCAAACCCCACACATCGCACAGAACCCATTCGGTGAAGCCTCAATCTCCTCAAAGGGCTGTGTTCCGCGCCAACAATGTCCTATTTCAAAGCACCTTAGTCTATTCACCGGATCTGAGACCCTCCGGTAAGTAACTTCGGGTTAGCTTGACGGGTGTCACTCGGACCATGTGTTCGCCCGTCAGACGATGACTCCAGCCTCGAGCGCGAGCACAAAGCGAGGGGGGGCGGCACGTTAGTAAGGCTGGTGACTGGTCACGGAAGAGGTATCCAGGGTGTTACGGTGCGACTTGAAGAAGGAACAAACATTGTCACTCACTGCCTACAACTGACTAGACGACAAGGACACTGGTACAACATGTCCCATTTTCTTAATGCTCCTGTGTAAACAAAACATTCCATGTGTGCAACCCTGGCGCCTCGTTGGGGGTCCAAAACAGTCTTATCGAAAATACAAGTATACAACAGGAAAACAAACATTCCCTCCATATTACCCTACCATCCTCTAATGCAGTGTTGTGCTTTTGCGTCTAAACAATACCGTAGAACTTCTTCGCAATGAGGAAGCAGAAGACACCAAACGCGACCAGTCCTCCTGTGATGGAGAAGAACCAGCCCAGGTTCTCGACGTCTTGACCTGGCACGATGCTACATGCATGTTAGTGGTTGTTGTTAGGGTTAGGAAGACGTCGGTGACTTACCAGTTCATGCCCCAGATACCAGTGACTACGTTCATAGGCAGTACAATGGTTCCAAGAACAGTGAGCTTGCCAAGGATGTCAGATGTCTTTTCTTGCCGCTCGTTCATGCGGATGTTGATCTGAGCGAGGTAGTTGCTGTGAGCACGCGAGAGAAGACTGTACGTTGTCAGTACTATGCTAATAGCGCATAAAGAAGCCTCTGCTTACTTCTCGTAATGGCTCAGATTGCCCGTCATGGTCACAATGTGATCCTGGATGTCACCAAGGTACATGCCAATCTCGTTGCGTGGGGCAATGTCCCACTGCTCGTTGCACCGTTTCGCGAAGCCCTTGATGACATCGGCCTTGTTGCCCAGAAGGCGGTACAGGCTCATGACCTTCTTGCGGCACTCGCCAACACGTCGCAACATGTCGCGCCCGCTTTCTTGCTGCTCTTTCGCGCCAGTCGGTCGCTTCTCGTTGGAGCTCGACTTGGATTTCTCCGATTCCTGATCTTCTTCGACCGAGTGAAGTCGCAGTATGGCTTCATCAATGTCGTCGACCTCCGTCTCGATCCGTTGGATCATAGGTGCATACGCATCTGTGATGTCGTCGATGATGGCATACGAGATCCAGTCGGGCGATAGGACGAGGTAGTCGGAAAGCTGCCGGATACGGCGACGTACGTTTGCAGGGTGAGGGGTCAGGGAGAAGTGGAAGCTGATGACACCTTCTCGGAAGACCACCACGTAGAGGTTGACCGGCTCGAGATAATCATCGCTGTTCTCGTCTTGCTCGAACGTTCGGTAGTTGATGAAATAGTAGTGCTTGAACAGTTCCACCTTCTCACGTTGCTCCTGCATAAGTATATCTTCCGATGTCAGAGGATGAATGCCAAACGTCTTCGAGATGACCTTCATCTCGGTCTCGGTGGGAGACATTACATCGAGCCACCAAGCAGGTCGTGGACCGTAGCGCTTGGGCTTCTCCTCCTCAGCCTTGTCGGGCTTGGTGGAGGTCTCTGCAGGACGCGGTGTGGTTGAACGTGTCTGCTCACCGGACTCGATCTTGGACGGCGAACGTGTGGTCCCGCGTGAGTCGAACCGGTTCTTGTCTAGGCGCTGAAATTCTTCGTCGTCCGTATCATCGTCGCTACTATCCTCGAGGACAACGGGATCTGGAACAAAGAGGTTTCGGAAAGTCTGTCCAGGCTGGACAAGCTCGCTAATGGTTTGACTGTGAATGGTGTTGTCGAACGTCTCGTTGAAGTAGGTGAAGCGGAACGGCGCATCGCTTGCATCACGATGCCAGACGCGCTGCCTAGGGCGCAGCCTTCCTTCAACCATGAGTGGCTCGCTGACCTTACGCATACGCATGCCCTCGATAGTCCGCTGTTCCTTCTCCTCACGCGACCATGTGTCCAGAATTTCGAGGTCAGGCCATCGGCGTCGCCTGCGCCGGCTGGTAGGCTCACCAGTGGTTGGCGGATTCAAGTAATCCTCATGGCCCAACTCAGACATGGTCTCATGGGGAAAGCAGACGTCCTCGAGAGCCGGGGCTGTCATTCGTCGACGGAACTCGCCAGGCGTCGGTGGTGAGCCACTGCCAGAGCGTTCATCAATGTCAATCAATGCATCGTGAGACCTGCTGCGCTCGGGCGAAAGCTCCATATCCTCAGCAAGCATGACATCGTGCAGCCCATTGCTGGCATTGATGACTGGGCTAGTGGGAACTGATGGAGGGTTGTTGACATCGTAGTCCTGCAAGTTGGTCTGCGAGTGGTGACGCTGGGTGAAGAGGTCTGGCCTATTCATGTCGCTCGAGACAGAAGACGGGCGATGCCTACCAGAGCCTGAGCTTGCGCCGCCATAGCTTGTGCCACGGGCAGTGTGTTGGGATGTGGCCATCAACGGCGTGCGATCATTGGCATCGTCGTTCTCGTCGTGGTCGCTGTAGGTACTGACCTCGGGGGTGTGCGACAGCCTCGAGCGCCCATATGCGTTTGACGAGTTCTGGGCATTGAGACGTTTGGGCGAGGACTCGACGAAGGGCTGGCTTGGGCGAGGCTGGTAGATGGATGCCATGGGCGCGCTTGGTCGCCGAGTTCGGATGGTAGGGTGGTCGCGGTGGTCGAGCAGGGCCTCGCTCTCGAGGGACGTGTTGCTGAGGTTGCCGTGCTGGCGGTAGAAGCTGCTGCTTCCCCTACCATGGCTGTGATGGCTCCCGCCCATGTTGGCCAGCGACGGGCGCTCGTCGTTCATGTCGCCGGTGCCAATGTCGGCCGTCGCAGCAAAGCTCTGGCGGCGATTGCGCTTCTTCTTGCCGCCGCCCCGGTGCTTCTTCTTCTTCGCCGGCGCACCCCCAGACGGCGCCGGCTCAGCAGAATTGGTGGTCGCAGCCTCTGCGTATGAAGGGCCGCCCTGCTCCATGGCGCGTGGATTCGAGGCCATTGTGAGCTGAAGCAGGCTGTGATAAGAATATGGAAGGGGTGAGGTTGAGGGCGAAATAGCTGGATTATAGCTGCTTCCCCGGTACGCTCAGTGCAAGTCCCTGGTGTGGGAGAGAGGAGGCCGGAAGAGAGTCCTTACGGGTGGCGCGCGCGGTTGTCGTTCTCGAAGTCGGCCGGCCAGTGACGAAATCGGTCGCGACCGCGTTAGCTTCAATGCAGCCTAGCGACTGCCACTTTTGTTGCCTTCCAGGTACCAACCAACCAACGCCGTCACACACACCACGAGTGAAAGTGAACGCTTTGCGATGCGAGTGAACAAATGCAGTTTTCTCTCTCTTCTAATCCTGCCCTCATCCAAGATGCAACATCCGCGTGACTCTAGTTCATCAGTAGTATTCCAACGGTCACGACAACTATCTTGCCGGCGCTGAACCAGTTGCTCGCGTGACGTCTTACTGCATCGAGCGTCTGGCCAAGCCGAACAGGACCCACACACTATGATTCGATGGTCAGACTTTTGCTTATCGGCCATGCAAATGTACATCAGGACATCTTATGCATAGCCGCTATACTAGATTCGAGCGCCGCATTCGCTTTCGTCACACTTTCCCCACTACCGAAACTTTGGCGATATCATCACCACAGCCAGTCTTTTGCGCAATCACTTTCGGCTCGCAGACTGAAATCACATCCTTCATAACAGCTCGATAGTCAGGCGAATACGTCACGTTAATTGTTAGAATTGATCAGCACCCCACAGACTTGGTAGCCAAAGACGTCTTTGGGTGATAGCCTGACAGAGTACATTCTTGCCTACGACCTACATGGCTGCATACTGCGCGGCTCTGACCTTCAACAACACAACCATTCCAAAGAACTTCCGTCATATGGCATCCCATATTACACCAGATTCGAGAAAATACATAGCACCAAACTCGACTATGCAATAGCATTGGGTATCCAGCATGTGACTTCGAAGGTCGACAGTGCAAAAAGCAAGAAAGGAATTATACAAAATATAGGTATAGGAGCGCTTGCGCGCGTTTCACTTCTAGGATTCCCTAGGGTATGAGGAGCGAGTGGGAGAAAAAAAGTAATGAGGCATGCTTTCGTAGCAACAACAAATGAGACGAAGTAGATGTCGGTAGGTTGTCCGAAGACAAAGGAATGATGAGGTGCGCTCTAGTCGAGCAAGCACGACATGTCAGGTCAGGAATCAGACACGTCGTGGTTGTGATGCGGCAATTTAGAACCCGCGAAACGGATCAGTCAATTCGAAGTCGTCAAAAAGACCGCCGGCTCGGTTGCCCGGATCTCTGGTGCTGGCGGACCACTGGCTGCTTGCTTGATGGCGATGGCGAGTGTGCATCCGAGCCCTGACCGCATGGCTTCCATTCATCTTAGGATCGCCCAAAGCGTTGTCGATAAACGCCTCCATCCGCACAGTGCCCATGGTGTCGAAAAAGTGTCTGCGAGTGGAAGTGCTAGCGTCGGATGTTCGAGAACTGATGGCACTGCCATTAGGATTGTACACCGACGACGGCACGGAGGGCGGTACTCCTGCACTGTACATGTCTGATGAGCCGTTGGAGTACACAGATGGAACATGCTGGTGTGAAAAGCTGCGGAAGGGGACGTTGGGTGGCGGCGCGCTGGGTCCCGTCGAGCTTCGTTTCCTTCCGTGATAAGGTCCGCGTGGAATTGCTGGAGGACTGGCTGAGTCCGGCATAGGCTTCTCGAACCCAGCCAGAGAGGGCAAAGCAGATGGCATGTCATCCTGTGACGCATACCGCTGCATGACTGGGTTTGCTCTACCCTTTGCGAGACGTACCGAGTCTTGCACGCGAGAGCGAACAAGTGTTGCTCCCTGGTTGCGCTGTGCAGGCTCTTCGATAGTCGGTGGCGAGACGGGTGGCATCGACCCAAGCTCTGGCATCGGAGAGTTCGAGTGAGCCAAGAATGATAAAGCAGTCAACCAGAGGTAGTGGCGTTCTCTTGAAATTGTGGTAAATTTGAGCGCTCGCGCAGGTGTGAGGATTAGAATAGACCGGTTGAAGAGGGTCTCATTCTTTGGAGCAGGACAGCTATCTGCAACGTCAAGGACCGATTGGATGATGACTGTCAAACATATCAGTGCTAATTCATGAGCAGTTTGATGCGATACTTACGTTTGCGGCCACTCTTGCCCATGAGCGCAGACCCTGACGTAGGCTGCTTGCTGCTCCACATAATCGCTCGCTCGTATGGCGAAATCCACACCCACCTCTTGTGCCGAACACCATGACTAGCCAGAGAAGCTTCTTCCGCAGCACGGCTGACCTCTACAGAAGCGTCCGGGCCACCAAACGCCTTCCTCTTGCGCACATACTTCCACATGAATTCGCCAATCATCGACGCAGCGATAGCATCGACAACGCTAGTGTGGCTTGCGGAAGTGTTGATGGAGCCATTGGCGGTATATGCTGTGGCTGTCGAGAACTGATGGCGATGACCAAGGCCGCTGGCACTGACAATGTCGCTTGGTAGAGGAGGGATCGAAGTGGCGTCTGCCACGCTAGGAGTTGCGGGTAACGGTGGTGACCTGCTTCTGGACCTGCTTGTCTTTGCGACTGGCGCGGCAGACCTCACCTTCCGCAAGCTGTCTTTGCGCTGGTGTTTGATACCATAAGGACGACGACCGGGGTAAGAGCCGCTGTGACGAGGTGTAGGGCTCTGTGATCCCTCACTCTTGCTAAAGGGTTTGTTACGAGAGCTTGAGCGCGTGGGCACTGGGAATGGGGGCTTCGGTATGTAATTGTTGGAGCCAAGGCTACCAATGCTAGGACTTCGAGACCGTATATGGGCAGCATTGCCATTTTGTATCATGGCAGATCTTCGGATGCTAGGTTGGCGACCGATAGAATTTCTGGCAGGCTTTCCTACTTTCGATGGCTTTTCGATTGAGCTACGCTTCGACGGTAAGTGAGATGAAGCCGTTGAATCCTCAGATATTCTGGAGGAAGGCACAGCTTCCTTGTCTTCTGGAACCGGCGTAGGAGGATTGAAAGGCCGCGCATTCTTTGCACTGCGTGAAGACAGCACGGGAGTCGCAAACTGTGGACTTCTGTACTCTTCGTCACTGGCATCGGCGTCGTCATCTTCTTCGTCGGAAGATGGACCGTCAAAGCCAGCAAACAAGCTGCTCGTACGGAACGGTCTGTTGAGAATGTCGGTTTGATGATACTTTGACAATGGCCCGTTGTCGTTGTTCCCAGGATAACGGTTCTCGACTCTTCGGTCTGCTGCCTTCTCGAGCAAAGCAGTAAGATCTTGACGAGCCATAGCGTTAGCCTTGGGTTGGTCTGCGTCACTGGAGCTTGGGTTGTGCGAGTCTTTCCTGGTCACAGTCTTTGTCGTGCGGGGTTGGCGGTCATATTCTGGAGTGCCAGGTTTGGAGGTTACGGCTGATGGAAGCAGATGCGCTGGAAGCTTCACGGGACGCTGATCAACGCGAATCGGCTCGGTTTGCATACCACAAGAGCGTATCGGCGCAGCAAGATCGGCTGACGTCTGCGTAGATATGGTCTTGGTCCCTGGTGGCAGAATCGGCTCTTTAGGAGAGGAGGGGGCCGATGAAGGAGCGTGTATAGCGATCGATGGTATGGATATCATCGCAGGTGGCTCGGCCCTCTTACTTTGCAATTGATCCTTTTCTGGTGACTCGTCAGGTTCGGTCTGCGTGGAAATAGATGCAACATCGTTCTTGAACGTAGGCAAGAGAAGCGATTGCGCCATCGCAAAGGGTACTGTCGGCGTCTCGGGTGGACTTAAGGGCTGTCCAATCGTCTGAACTGAGCTAGACGTCATCAATGGGTGTGGAACATTTACACTTGGTGGTGGGCTTGGTGATCTGCGAGCTGCTGATGTTCGTTTCCGCCGCTGATTTGCTTCGATATCGGCATTGATAGTCAACGCTTCGCTCAATATTGACGGTGCAGGAAGTTCAACGGTTTGAGCTGAAGCCTCTACCATAGTGATCTTGGTAGGCGATGGTGGTGGGGATGGTTGTACACCACGATCCACATAGATTGGGCGCGTAGGCGGAAAGACTAAAGTCAAGTCTCTCGAAGCAAGGCTGAATGACGAGTGGACTCTTGCGTGCGATGTCTTGAGTGGTTCGGAGTCTTCTATCGGAGGGAGATCGTCTTTCGCAGGTTGTTGGTCGTTACTGAGCCCCAAGATGCGTTTTGCCTTCTCGTCAGGGTACATCGATTGCCGGGATTCGAGAACCCTCCGCGCGCGCATTTCGTTCTCCGGGTAGTCGTCAGAATCAAGCTCGAGCTCTCCCAGGTCCTCATCTTCCTCGTCAAACACCAGTTCGTCAGCTAGGCTGATTCCATTGCCGCGGCTATGTCCTTCAGTGCTCATTAGAGACATTCGGTAGTTTCGTCCAATGCTTCTATAACTGCTGTTGCTGCGATTCCGGGAATGGCGACCGAGGCGAATAGAGGATTTGCGTGGTGAGGAGCGAATGCTTGCAGTGTCACTCTCTGGTCCATGTCCAAGGTCTCCCATTGTATCCTCGGCTTCGCTCTCAACGCCGGTCTCATCCCGAGCGGCCTCTCGTATTGCTATTTCGTCTAGTAACAGCTTGAGACGCGTATCTGAGGTGTGTACACGGCGCTCTAAAGCTCGCCGCTCTCCTGCCCATGCCTCCTTTTCTCGTTCCCACATATCGTGCACTCTAGTCGAATCATCTTCCTGAGTCCGGCATTTCTTCTGCGCAGCCTCAAGTTTTACCTTGAGGTCGGTGTTTGCGTTCTTTGCCTTATCTCTCTCGCCGGCAATCTCCTCCAATGCTGCCAAAGTCTCGTTCTCGAAGTGTTGGAGCTGTCGCTTAGCATTCCTCGTTTCTTTGCTAGCTGAGGTAAGCTGTTGAGCAAGTGTTTCATTATTGCCTCGAGTGGCGTGAAGGTTGGTCTCTAGTTCTTCAATGAATCTGTGCTTAGAGTCGAGCTCCCGACGGAGGTTGAGGATCTCCGAAACTAGATTGGCGTGCAACGTGGGCGTGAAGCGGCGAGGATCGAGGATTGAGATGCCATCCCCATGGGAGGAGTCTTCTGTGCTCATGGGTGGCTCGGGCGGAAACGGTGGCGGAGTGCCTGCCATGTCGCCACTAGGTGTTCCATATCGTGACGTGCGGCGAGAGATAGAGTGGTAGGGGGTGCCAGCTGGTGACGGCAACGGCTTGTTCGTAATGAACCCCTCATTATCGGAGAAGTAGTCGGTTGCCATATTGTCGGTGGCGCTGAGAGATCGGTAGGAGGTACAGTTGGTCTGTCAGAACCACAGTCAAGTGGTACTGCAAGCTTGATCGGCTAACACATGTCTGCGTTGGCGTCAGTGAATGCGACAGGAAGCTCTTAGATATCTCGTGTTGTAGAACCAAATAGCTAAGCTAAAGGCGCTCGATCGACGTACCGTCTTGAAAGCCCGACCGTGTTCGAAGATGGAGTATAGTCGGTGCGTTGGTGTAGTATTATAGGATACGATTACTATGGTACTTGGCTGCGGAAGGACGAACGAGCTGCGCGCAAACGGGGAGCTGGACCGCCAACTCTGTTGCTACTATTAGCAACAAGGTTCGATACTAAGCTAGCAGTCAGAACACAAGCCCGTCTAATCGGTACACTGATCAGTAAAAATCGAACAATTCACTCACTTCGACTCGAGCAAGCTGCCTGAGACAATGTCGCTGTCGAATGAAGTGAAAAAGACAATAACGGTGGAAAGGACTGGCGACGCGTAAGAGCTACGACTAGTGGAGGGAATATGCAAAGAATGGTTATGAAAGAGCTGGGGAAGATTTACACCCACTCGGACCGCAGCTGCATAGAGCATGGGGAGCAGAAGACGGATAAGAACGAGGGCAGCTCGCATGAATTACATGATCGGCCATGCAGCAGTCTCGCTACAAATCTGCACGGCCCGTCGACAGCCGGAATTCTCAGCGGCAGCGAATGAGATTCCATGACACTGGGCTGCCATGCTCGAATTCGTTTTGTCCTCCGCAGACGTGATGCAGGAGGTGCTTATGCACGCTCTGCGCTAGCGAGCACAACAAGCTTCCCTGCATAGGCCGAGCTAGGATACCCTTGATTTCTCCTTTCCAACGGCGCAATTGGCTCCAATTTATCAAGTATCCCGCACATCCGGCCAATGCATGAGGGGTGGGACTGGAATGACCACGAGCATCGGCTCCTGCTGTTCAAGGCTTCGTAACGGGTTGCTCTGTGCAGACAGTGGTCAATAGTCATCACTTGCTTCGTCGCAGAGAGCGCGGCTCGAGGACTTGGTAACCAGTAGAACCAAACTCTGTGGCTCAATGTTGCGATTTGCGAAATGAGCCTTGCCCGCCTCAGCACGCCCCGCGAAAGCCTCGACCTATCGGCTGTAGGTAGTGATAAACTGTGATTCGAGGTTTCAGCCTCTTTGGTCCGCGCCGTAGGCTTACCGAACCTGGACACGAGACGTGCGATCCAAGCAATTCAGGACGGCGATACCGCCCAACGACTACTAGAGCTACCGTCTGGCTCTACCGTGCCGCGTATGAGTCGATGTCAACCGTCAACGCACAGTATCAACTTGCCTGGACGTCTGTTGGTGCAGACCGTTGGCTCGCGGCAACGGGACCGTTTGACAGATGCTGTGTCTTTGTCACCATGAACCAGAGAAAATCCAGGAGGCTTGTAATGCATGTTAGCTCCATGATGAGCGTACAAGAAATTGAATTTAGCTCTCGGCGCCACGGAGGAACAAGGTCGAGTCGAGATCGGCCACAGAGTTTCCAGCTGTAGATTTGCAGGGAGTATTCGCAGCCTCAAAAGAGTTCAAGAAACATGCCTGAGCAAGCCGTGACATGCTGCGGTAGGTAGTTCAATGCAGACTTGAGCTGTGGGAGGTACATGGTATACGTGCTCGTCGATTAACGGGTCCGTTAGATCGTCCGATGAAGCGACTATGTACAGACAACGCGTGAGTTTGGATCGCGTGAAGAACGCGTGGGACACGCTTCATATGGGCCTAGTAAGGATCAATTTGATAGATACCAGGATTCGGGAATAGGGGAGGGTAACGCATGGGCCCTACCGTCTGCATTCGCAGAGTGGAGCCGCTACGCCGACCCATCTTGGGCACAGCGCCATGCAGGGCCTGAGCGTATGTACAATGTGTCAAAAATGATAATTATCACTTGTGCGATGGTACCACCTATCTACCGATGGCGGAGAGATCTTGACACGTGTCAGGAATCCCAGAGGCCGAGTCATTTGTTGTTGTGGCATCGGGCTGTCCGGAAGCAGCGATGATGGTGTACGCTTCAGTGCTGCGCATTGCGAGCGTGCTTGCCGAAATCATCGAGGACTTGCTCCCTGCATCAGTGAACTTTTTGTGCGGTATCATGAGTTTACTGCGAAATCCCACTGAGGGGTGAGAACTGGGTGTGACTGCCCCACATTTGTAGGAGCTATCGATAAGGAACTGCGAAAGAAGTCTTGAGACTGAACAAAATGATTGAGGCAGGTCACCGCGACACTATACGGATCCCACTCAATCGACAGAATGGCGACCCCTTCTCAGAAAAATGCTGCACCAAGCGTGTCAGCGGATATGCCGCCGGCCATGGCTGACATCAAGTTGCAGAGCGCCGACAAGGTGCTCGAAGAGATGAACAGGATGCCGCTCTTTATGACAAATCTGGATGAAACAGACGGTGAAGGGGGCGAGAATATTGCCCTGGAGGCGATGAAGGCTTTAGCATACGAGGGCACCCGTGCTGAAATTGCAGAGAACTTTCGTCAGCAGGGCAACGAGCGCGCAAGAGAAAAGCAATGGACTGACGCTAAAGAGTTCTACGACAAGGCCATAGCCGCGCTCAAAGGACCCCCGACTAACCAGGATGCCTCTGCAGAAGGGCCTGACGTTATCGAGGTAGAGCTTGACGAGGTCGAAGAGGCGAAGAAGGAAAAGGTGACCGAGGAGGCATGTTACGTCAACAGAGCACTGTGTCATCTTGAGAAGAGTAAGTGATATTAAAGTGTTGAAAAAGTCACAGCTTGTTGGCCAACACTACACGGTAACTAACTCATACAGAAAACTATCGTTCTTGCATCATTGACTGCGCACAAACGATTCGTCTCAATCCGAGGAACGTCAAAGCCTTCTACAGATCTGGTACGGCGTGCTTAGCGCTGGACAAGCTTGCTGAAGCCGCGGATGCCTGTGATCGAGGACTCGCTCTGGACCCCAGCAATGCCCCCCTCAAGGCACTGAAAACCAAAGTCGCGACACGGAAAGACTACATCGCGTCTGTGCAGAAAGTGCGTCAAGAGCGTGAGGCAAGAGTCGCGTCTGAGCGGGCAACTTTACAGCTCGCTCTGAAGAGCAGAAACATCCTCACCCGGAAAACCGAGCACCCGCCCGATCTGGAAGACGCTGAGCTGAAGCTCGAAAACTCTTTGGACCCCTCCTCTACACTCACATTCCCGGTCATCATACTGTACCCAGTACACGCACAGTCCGACTTCGTCAAAGCATTCTCAGAAAAGGAGAAACTAGGCGAGCACCTAGAATACATCTTCCCGCTTCCATGGGACGAGCAGAAAGAATACTCTGTCGACAATGTAGAGGCATATATGGAGACGTCAGCAGGCGGTCTAATCAAAGTGGGCAAGAAGATGAGTCTTGGAAAGGTGTTGGGCAGCGGCAAGCCAGAGGTGGTCGACGGGCTGGCGACTATCAGTGTGGTGCCTAAAGATCGGGCGGCCGACTGGATAGAGGAGTTCAAGAAGAGGCGGGGCAAGAATTGATATGACTGTGCGGCACTGACGATCCTAGCCGCGGAGTGCATGGTCGTATCGTCCGTGATCGAGAGAGGCGTGGCACAGTCGTAATATCACTGTCGAACGGCACAGCTCACAGCGTTTGATAGATCTGGCCAAGCGAATACGATCGATTGCTAAGCCTTCCCTACGTCCACGGAATCAGCTTAAGCTCTGAGACGTTCTCTACAACAACAATCACACATGTGACCGCTTGCACATACAGCAGTGGGAGGCTCGCCTTTGAACCTGCAGCCGCCGACCCTAAGTCGTGCACAACAGTCAACTCCATTTCCACTACATCATCCCGGAACGGTACATGTGGGGTAGCAATTTATCACAGCACAGACTGTGGAGTATGCAATCTCGACGTTGAAAAGAGGCCTTGATCTGAGCGGCAACTTTACCCCGGATGAACCACTATACGTCGCTCTCATATAGGTCGGCCCGTCACAAATGCATATTAAATCTCAACCACTAGCACTCAACATTTTCTCTTTCTGGTCCCGATTTCCTGGTACCTGGTCGAATCTGAAATTGTCGCGGTGAAAATCCTGGGCATGCGTGCGGTTTCTAAGTAGATAGCAACGCTTGCCATGTTTCAGAGCATTTTAAGAGAGCATTAACTTTGTCGCCGAACCGCTGATCAATCTTTGTACAAATGAATAACACCACCCAATCATGATCAGCCTGAATACCTATACGCGACCCTCAACGCCACCACTTTCCAACCCATCCTTGTAAACCCGCTGTCAAAATCCCAACATGTCCCAACCACCCGGGACCCTTCGCAGTACGACCACACTGGTCCCACCCCGCGTCGCACATGCGCCCAATAATGCCCACCCACGAGTGTTGTTTCACATAAAAGAGACATTAATCGAGTTCTGACCACACTGCAGGACGTTGTGCAACGTTCGGCTGAGCTCGCTTATGCAGGTACGCGCTGCAGGTGTGGACAGGCTCAGGGTGTGGTGCGAGAAGAAGAAAGTTGTGTGCTTTTAACCGATGCAGGGATTGGCGGAGTGCGGCGTGCAATTGACACGCATGCATCCAAAGGCGAGGTGGTTAGTGTTGCTCGAGGTTTTGTCACGCGGGTAGATAGAGTTCCTTTTATGATATCATTCCTCTATGAAGCCAGAAAATACAGAAGAAGAGTACTCCAATAACATGACACCTGAAATCCGACATATGGCTCTCTGTGAGAAAGTAGCACTTCTCGGAGGTAGAAGCACAAATGTCACACATAACAATTCCACACCCGCCTGTCCTTGAGTAGAACCACAGATAACAATAGATGGCCGTAACATGTGGCTTGAGCCGTACCGCCCCGACACAAAACAAAAGACATCCACGAAAAAGAGAAAGAAGAAAGGGTGAGACCGGGCTGATGGAGCTCGTCGTGGTCAGCAGGAGTGAGGCTGGCTGGACAGCTGGCAATAATACATATCGCACATCGGTGTGCAAGGAAGCCGGGATGGTGGAGGCCAGATGGCTCTCAGGGAGCCTTCTTCTCGTCGTACAGTTTCGTCTTTCGAGTCATTTGCTCTTTGATGTCGTCCCAGATCCAGGAGCCGATCTTGATTGCTCCTGAGTAGGGCCAAGGTACGGGCGTCTTCACTACCTGGTCCGCCTTGATCTGCTCCAGATAGCCAAGGAACTTTGAGTCGGATTTGAAAAGCTGACGCCGACCCCAAAACGTAAGGGAGATCTTGCGGAGCTTCGCATCGCGGAGGATGCGTAAGCAATTCATCAAATACTCGTCGACGATGTAGCGGCGAGACTCAATTGTGAGATCAGGCGTTTGCTTGGGCAAGGCGTCATCGAACTCGAAGTGGATGTCTCTCAGATACTGGATGTTCTCAGGGCCGATCATCTTCAGGAAGTGCAGGACGTCTTGGTACCCGATTTCCTTGGGCTTGTATTCCCAGAAAGGCGCGCGGATATCGTGGTGCCGCTTGAAGTCGAACTTGTTCTCACCGTACAAGATGGAACATCCCTCGTCGTGCACGAGTCTACATGTTCGGAGGAACTGGGCGGATTGGGAGAGTCCTGTACTGTCGGTCCTCTGCGGAATCTGAAGCGTACCATCGCGCACGAAGGCGTATCGATAGACTGTATTGCGCAGCTCCGGGGGCAGATCGGTGAAGCCTTTGGAGCGTACGGTGGGAGCAGAGACTTCGGGTGGTGGGCTGACAGTCCTCGCCTTCTTCGACGGGATCTGGTGCATTTCGTGTCGTACGCCTTCCTCGTTGGTCTTCAGAAGTGCGCTATCAAGCTTCACGAAGAGGGGACCATGAAAACCAAGAGGGACGTTGAACTGTAGAGTGACCTGTTTGATCGATATGTCAGAACATGCCCCACGAGCGTTGAACAGACAAGCGTTACTCACAGGCGCCTTCTTGGGCGTGTTGCGATGGACTGAGCCATTGGTGTCGTCATCGGTCAACTCGTCAAGTTTTTGGTTGTAGATCATGGGCTCGAGACGCGGAGAGGGCGGTGACGGGCTCCGCTTTCGCTTCTGCTTCGACGACTTCGTCTTGTGTGGGCGGCCACGGGACGTCATGTCGTCTTCGTCCTCGTCCTCACTGGAGTCGGACGTCAATGGCTCGAACTCTGCCTCTTCAAGCAAGCCGGAGTCAACGTAGCCCGCCACTTTCTTCACGTGGCCGGCGCTCTTGCGGATCGGGCGGCCGGTCGACCTATTGTACTGGGTGATCTTGGATGGGCTGCCGAGTTCGGGGCTGCTGTCGCAATCTGCTGTGGACGGCGGTGGTAAGGAAGGTGTCTTGGGTGTCGTTGTGGGCGCCATCTTGTAGCCTACGACTGCGATTGCAGTCACACGATCGGTGTAGGCGGTGTGCGTGTGGGGTTTGTTGGTGCCCGTTCGCACAAGTGGTGGTACAGAGTTGATGGTCCGCGTGGAGGTGGAGGTGGAGGTGTAGGTCAGAGTCGAGCGGCCAGCGTGGGTCGTGAGAAGAGGAGGCAGGCGCGAATGGACATTGAGGCAGTGGCCGACGCGTGCTTTCCAGAAGCTCCGGTCTATACACTGGCGCCTTGGCGGATGTTTTGCGGTGTTGAAGGCAAAGGGAGGAGCGGAGCGACGATGAAGATGTTGGAAATTGAAGCACTGGACAAACGCATGTTGATTGGACTACCTACAGGTTCTTGAAGCGATATAATGGCAGCATCTTCAAGGACACCATGCTGGTCCTCCCGTGCTCTATCACTCTCATGTTTCGCCCTCCATAGCACAGGTGTCGAAGATGTTCGCAGCTCTTTCCCAGCCCGACCACCGCAAGCTGTCCGTCCACATCGCGACCCGAACACCCTCCCAAAGCACTGTCCAAGAGAGAATGCGCCACAGAACCTTGTGCGAGAAGAAACAACCCAGGCCCACGCCTGCCGCCAGCGATATTCGCCTGGCAATACACAACATTTCCAATCATATGCAATCTCGTCTGCTCTTGGGTGGTGGTGCCCGCAGCGTGTCAGCATCTCCCGCATCAACCAAGCTTGCGCCGATCGAGCGAGAATACGACTGTCTCAAAAGCGTCTAATCATTTTTTGGTAGTTTGTGTGAAGAGGAATCCTGGAGGTTGTGCGTCGGAAAGCTCTTTATCGGCCGCCGGCCCGACTCCGCTCCGTCAGCCTTGCAGCAGCGCCACCAGTCAGTTCCGTCACTAAGCGGGGACCATCGTTCGTTGCCTTTATTGGGTGTTGATATCCTGACGTTGCGCTTCGGTACTTTTAAAGAGGTTGTGCCACGCCTTGGACAGTTTGAGCTTCAGCTTCTATCATGGCTTCTTTACGATTTGTGTGCAAGGCGCCTTTGCGCCAGCTCGCTCCACGTTCTTTTGCCTCGATTGCCACCAACCATGCAAGAATACCGCGACAATGGCGGGGCTACGCTACAACGACTATGGAGGCACAGCAGAAGGTACAATTGTAGACTGAGTCAATGAGAGACCTAGATTGATCAGTGTGCAGGTGCTCTCCCAAGACCTCGAGCATGCCGATCCGACAGTGTACCAAATCATTGAAAGAGTGCGTGGTCACCATGTGTCGTCCAGTGGCAGTCGCTAATGAGAGTTTGGCAACAGGAGAAGAACCGACAGAAGCATTTCATAAACCTCATCCCCTCAGAGAACTTTACGTCTCAAGCCGTTCTCGATGCCCTCGGCAGCGTCATGCAAAGTACGTCTTGCACAGCAGTCATCCCTACCAAGGCTTACAACGCGCGCAGACAAGTATTCGGAAGGGTACCCAGGCGCGAGATACTATGGCGGTAACGAGCACATCGATGAGGCAGAGCGACTGTGCCAGGAAAGAGCACTGAAGGCCTTCGGTTTGAGTTCAGCGGAGTGGGGCGTCAATGTACAGCGTCAGTATATGCCCGCTGTTTGAGTCGCTCTGACTGACATCTTTCTCAGCACTCTCTGGGTCGCCAGCCAATCTTTACGCCTACTCCGCCATCCTCAACACCCATGATCGCATCCTCAGTCTCGACCTCCCCCATGGCGGCCACCTGTCGCATGGCTACCAAACCGCTACAAAGAAGATATCGGCCGTCTCCAAGTACTACGAGACACTTCCCTACCGACTGAATGAGAAGACTGGCATCATCGACTACGACCGCATGGAGGAGCTGGCACACCTCTACCGACCAAAGGTCATCGTGGCTGGAACATCGGCTTACAGTCGGCTTATCGAGTACGAGCGCATGCGCAAGCTGGCTGATGATGTAGGCGCGTACTTGTTGTCCGACATGGCTCACATTTCAGGACTCGTAGCGGCAGGTGTCATTCCCTCTCCATTCCCTCACTCCGATATCGTCACCACCACTACCCACAAGTCGTTGCGCGGCCCTCGAGGAGCCATGATTTTTTTCCGCAAAGGAACACGGCGAGTGGATAAGAAGGGCAACGAGGAGAAGTACGATCTGGAAGGGCCGATTAATTCGTCCGTCTTCCCTGGCCACCAAGGAGGGCCTCACAACCACACAATCACTGCACTAGCTGTCGCGCTGCAGCAGGCGCAGAGCAAAGAGTTCAAGGACTACCAGCAGCAAGTGCTTGACAATGCCAAGTCGCTTGCGCAGCGCCTTGGTGACTCCAAGGAGAACGGCGGTCTCGGCTACAACATCGTCAGTGGAGGCACTGACAACCACCTTGTACTTGTTGACCTCAAGGACCGTGGCGTAGACGGCGCTCGCGTCGAGCGTATTCTCGAACTCGTCGGTGTTGCATCGAATAAGAACACAGTGCCTGGCGACGTTTCTGCCATGAAGCCAGGTGGGCTGCGCATGGGCACGCCCGCTATGACAACCCGTGGCTTCCAGCCGGACGACTTCAAGCGCGTAGCCGACGTCGTACATCGCGCGGTGGGCATCACACAGAAGCTCGATGGTGAAGCGAAGAAAAAGGCGAAGGAGACTGGTCGCAAGAACCCTGCCAGTGTCGCTGCGTTCAAGGAGTACATCGGTGAAGGCGAGGATATCACCGATATTGTTCAACTCAAGAAGGAGGTATCCGACTGGGTGTCGACTTTTGCCCTGCCGTGGGACAAGAGCCAGTAGTTCTTCGATTTTGGGGCGTATGTGAGGTACAATACTAGGGGCAGTATTTGGGAGAATCTCGGCGTTTGGGAGGTGAAAGTGAGCCACAATAGCAACAACTTTGGTTTGCTCATTCACTTTTTGCTATTGTCTGCGAAATGAACGCCGTCGACTATATCTTTCCTCTATCTCCATGCCAATTTCTTTGCCAGCACAAATTGTCGATCTGCTCGACCATCTTTCCTGTCCATCCTCAAGATTCCAATTCTTCGCTCGTCTACATCATCACCTATCGCCGCGATACACTTCATAACAAACAAAAGCCCCAACACGTCGCAATACATACACTTCACATCAACCGAACGCCACGCCACGCCATCGCCACCAAACACCCACCAACCAAACACCACACCACACCACCATACCACAATGTCGTACACAATCTCCATCTTCACCATCCTTCCACTGTTCGCCAACACACACGCTCTACCCCTCCAAACCACCCACGACATCAACCAAGCCAGCGAAACCATCATGCAAGTCCCATCCTCGCTGAACGCCATTACCTTCCCGCTGCTGTGCTACGATGCACTGGCTATGGCGATATTGTGCTGGCTATGGGTGTGTGGGCACCTTTGGTGGTTGAGGACGTCTGAGAGAGAAGGGGGGCAGCATGGGGGTTGGGTTAGGGGAAGGGGAGGAAGGCAGAGGGAGAGGGATGTGGAGAGGGAGATGAGGAGGGTGGGTATGATTTGAGGGACGGTTGGGAGTATGGGGGATATATTTTTTGAGAGTTGAGGAGAAGCCAGGGTACTTGGAAAGACATGATTGATAATTTGGGAGGAAAGCCGAGGGAGACAGCTTTCCTGCGGATGGGAAAAGCAATGCAGAAGTCATGGAACTGATGTCGAGTTTGGAATTGTTATACATGACTTTCTCTAAAGCTCTTCCGAAGCCTTAGGCAAATGCCAGACTGCCCACTTCCCTTCCAATTACGCCAAACACCGTCGCCAGAAATTGCGCCCTGCTACCAAACACTCAAATAACCCAGCGATAACTCGCATACCGCCCCGCCGTTTCCGACTTCCTGATAATCTTGACCACCGAGCCCCTCCGCAGACCCAGAAACTTCGCGACCGGGTCTGTAGACTGAATGCGCGGCAGCTGCGTCTCCTTGAGTCGGTATCGCTTCAGGAGCTGATTCTTCTCCTTGCCGCTTAGCAGCACGTGCTTAGGAACCAGCGAGTGCTTTGTGATGTTGACGAGCAGGTCTTGCTCGACAAAGACCTCGACGCCGCCCTTGGGTCCGTCGGCGATGCCCGTTGCGCCGCGCAGCAGACGGATGGCCATGCCGGTCATGGGCTTGACGGTGACCATGATGCCCGAGTAGAAGTTTCCCGTGAGCAGATGCGTCATGTACTCGCGCAGCTGCTTGAGGCCGACGTTCTCGTCGCTGTTGAACTCGATCCATATGGTGCCGATCTGCGGTATGAGCTCTGGGATGGGCCCTTTCTCGGGCGGCGGCGGGGTGTACTTGGCGAGCATTTCTTCGCCGGGCTGGCACGAGAAGTTGAGGCGCGAGCGGCTAGGGAGTGTTAGTGTGTGCGGCTTGTCGCATGGTGCTGTGGAGGTGCGTACTCTGGCTCGCCGTCTGCGCGCGCGTACTTGCTGGAGAAGTCGTCGAGGGAGATTGTCATGTCGTCCTCTACGACGAGATAGCCCTTCAGTGAAGTCAGCGCAAGCTCTACCGCGGCTTCAGGCGCATGCGCAACGAACCCGCTCGTTCATCATCTCTTTGGTTGTCCGCCAGACCCTCCACATGCGGACCAGGCTAGGCGAGTACTTTGGCTCCTCCATGGCTGCGTTGAGTCGTGTCGGTTGGCGTGAAGGAATGTGTGGTCGGGCGGTGGCTGTCGCGGAGAGTGAATGGCCCTTGTCGCGTCAAAGAAATTGTTTATGGCTTAGCGTGCAGGGAACGCTAGTGGAGCGGCTCAAGCTACCCCACATCGGAGTCTTTGACACGGAGCATCACATGGCTTCCTCCAGCGACATACCCAACCTCAAGACACTCCTCGGCCAGCGACGCGGCGGGGGACTGCGAGGCCGTGGACGCGGCAGAGGCGGATTGGGAGGCTCCAGCGAAGAGACAGAGCAGATCAGAGACAATGCGATCAAGGCAACAGATCAAGATGCGGCGGGGAGTAGGGCGAGCTGCGTAGAGCTGGGCTATCTACACGACCCCTATGCGAAGCTGTTCGCGACGCAATCAGTCACGCGGAGACTGCCTCTTCTGAATAGAGGTCGGTTCTCTGCACTCCTGAAGTCTTGATCCATAGACTCATAGACGCAGGAACATATGTCCGCACCACTGCCATCGACCACTTGGTCAACAAGTTCCTCGCCACGGATCCTTCCTCTGTGAAGCAGATCGTGTCCCTCGGCGCTGGTACCGATACGCGCTTCTTCCGTCTACAAGATTCGCATCCCAACACTCGTCTGGTGTACCATGAGATCGACTTTCCCACCAACACCGTCGCAAAGATCGCCAGCATACGGAAGCAGCCGCAGCTGTACCAAAAACTGCAAATTGAGCCTCTAGACTCAGACACGTACCGTTCCGAGCGGTACAACATACATGCGCTGGATCTGCGGACCTTGGCAGTTTCGTCAAGTGAGGCGCCTCTGCCCGACCTGCCAAACCTCGACCCTGCGATGCCCACCCTGATACTCTCGGAGATGTGTCTCGTGTACCTACAAGCCTCTACCGTACAGTCGATCGTGTCGACCCTCCTCACACACTACCTGCGACCCACAACGCCCGTCTCACTCATCCTCTACGAGCCCATCCTCCCCCAAGATGCATTCGGCCGGACCATGATCTCCAACCTACAGACGCGAAACATCCACCTCCATACCCTAACGGCCTATCCTGAGCTCGGTGACCAGCGTGCGCGACTGAAGGGATATGGGTTCGATGCGGCGGCGAAGGCAGAGGACACCAGCTACATCTGGCGGAAGTGGATCAGAGCAGAGGAGAAAGAGAGAGTTGGGAGTCTAGAGTTCCTCGATGAGCTGGAGGAGTTGGAGCTTCTTCTGCGGCATTACTGCATCGCATGGGGCTGGCGCAACGGCGACAGTGATGTGTTTTCGAAGGCGTGGGCCGACGTTGAGTCTCAATCATAGAAGCTGTCATAGTGAGCGCAGTGTAGGATACGAGATGTAAGACAGCACTCATGTAATTTCAGTGCTGCACAAAGTCATTGTCGCATTAGCTTTGCTGTGCTTCAACCTTGGAATGTTCGAAGTGAGTGAAAGTCGAGCAGGTGATTTCGCGATGGCGCTAAGCTTTCACGCCAGAGCCGCGCTGTGAACCGCGTACCCCAGCTTTCGACAGCACACCAAAACAACTCTCGACTTCCCTCTCTATTTCTTGCTGTCGTACTGGGCGTCGTCAAACGTGCGCATCCTCGCAATAATTCAGTGATATGAATAGAGCCTAGCACTGTCTCGAAGGAACGGAGAGTGACAAGGGACAACAAACAAAGGAACACGGCGACCATGGCCCACCGTCTGCAGCCGTCCTTCGACATCTTCGGAGGCCCAGAAGAATCCCCGGCGAAGCGCGAACCAATGCGCGAGACATTCCGCACCACCATGCGCACCTCGCAGAATGCGCCGCACACCGTCGTCGCCGCAGACCCGGCCAACGAGGAACTACGCGCCCAGCTCAACACAGTCCGCTATGAGCTCGAGACAGCGCGGCAGGACATGGAGATGCGCAAGCTGGAGCACGACCAGGAACTCCGCGAAGCACAGAACCGCTCCGATGCCGACTTCAGAAAGGCGCAACAAGCCGAGGCCACCAATACCCTCACCTCGAAGAAGTACGATGCGCTGGTAAAGGAAATGTCCGAGACACAGACGCGCGCTGCGAACGAGCGCCAGGCTCTGGAGAAGCGGTTACGGCAGAGCCAGGAGAAGGCGCAGACGCTGCAGGAGGAGTTCGACGAGGTGCAGGAAGAGCTTTCATCATCGCAGCGGCAGAACGACCACAGGTACAACACGCTACAGGCAGAGCACAAGGCACTGAAAGAGAGCGTCGAGGAGATACAGTCAGACCTCGGACAGAAGGTGAATGCGCTGCAGACAACGCAGAAGAAGCTGGGTCAGAAGGAGGAGGAAGTAGGAAAGCTGGAGGCCGAGGTGCTGCGACTGAAGGCCATTACTGGCGACGCAGAGACACTCGAAGTCATCAAGCGGGAGCTGTCTGAGCAGGTGAACCACATCAAGAAGCTGGAGGCCCTCACGCGAGAGCAGAACGCCGAGCTCAAGCAGTATCGAAAGCAGCACAAGTCCATTGAGGTGGTCGAGGAGGAGAAGCGGTCACTGCAGACAAGGCTACGCGCAATGGACGATCTTCAGCGACAACTGAACGAGGCCGAGTTGCGGAAACAGACGCTCGAAGAGGAGAGGGACTCCTGGGCGTCATATCTTGAGGCCGAAGCAGGGACACTCGGAGAGGTGCAGTTTGAATCGCCTGAAGACCTTGCGCGGGCCTTCATACAAGAGCGCATCGAGAGGACAGAGCTTCTCAACAAGCTGGGCGAGATCAAGCCAGAGCTCACAGTCAAAGAGTCCAATATCCAAGCGCTGGAGGACGAAAAGGCAAAACTCCAGGCAGAGATACAACAACTGAAGACATCTGGAGCTGGCAGTGCGCCAAACTCTAGTGAAGCCAAGGCTCGGGCCCGACTGGAAAGGCAGAAGGCGCTGGCAACAAGAGAAGTCGAATTCCTGCGTGCCCAAGTCAAAGCCTTCGACGACGAAGAACGCGAGATGCAACCAGACGCATTCGACGCCACCAAATCAGAGCGCATAAAAGAGCTCGAGCAGCTCGTAGACCAATACCGCAAGGAAGTCGACACCCTCCAAAAAGACCTCAGCACCCTAGACAAGGACAAACAACCACCCTCTATCACAGCAGGTCAAAAGCGCGCCCTCGAACCCGACACCGACACCGACGAGCGCGTCGGCGAACTGCGCCGCAAGAACCGCCAACTCATCGACGACCTCACCGCCCTCTCCAAGAAGCAAAAGCTCATCGAAGCAGAATACAAAGCCCAACACAGCCAGCTCAAGAAACTCAAAGAGTCGTCCCGCACGCGCGTCCTGGAACTCAAATCCAACCCCACCGCCGACGCCGAAGCACTCAAACTCAGCACAGTGCGCAACCTACGCGAAGCAAATAATCAACTCCTCGCACAGCTCGACAACGCATCATCTCCGCCCTCCACCGTCCCACTGTCCAGCCTCGACGCCATCCGCGACGAACTAGAAGAACTCCGCACACAACTCGCCTCCTCGGAGAAGAAACAATCGCGCCTCAAGCAAATCTGGTCCGCCAAATCGCTCGAGTTCCGCGAAGCCGTCGCCTCCATCTTAGGCTGGAAACTCGACTTTATGCCCAACGGGCGCGTCAAAGTAACGTCCATGTTCAAGCCCGCCGATGACGAGGGCGAGAACAGCATCGTGTTTGACGGCGAGAACGGCACGATGAAGGTTAGTGGCGGGGAGCAGAGCGTGTTTGCGGGCGAAATTCGCGATCAGATCGTTTATTGGGTGGAGGGGCGCAAGGAGATTCCGTGTTTTTTGGCGGCGTTGAGCTTGGAGTTTTGGGAGAGGGGGCCGGGGGGGCAAACGATGCATGGGTAGGGTAGGGGATTCATGATGAGCATATGTGTTC
>Ga0265780_10002198_pt1 | contig 26783 bp, 27 predicted proteins | sample P1T30metagenome_FD_192432 | JGI IMG/M metagenome (GOLD analysis project Ga0265780, IMG submission 192432) | Plant litter microbial communities from East Loma Ridge, Irvine, California - P1 T30 | ecosystem: Environmental > Terrestrial > Plant litter > Unclassified | place: USA: California...
TACAAACTATAGACTTAGAATTTTTTCCAGAAGTCCAGAGCCTGCAGTCTATAATGACGATGAAATAAATATTAATTACACAACTGAGCAACTATATGTTTCAAGGGCGTGTGGCTATAAAACGATTTTTGATCTCGAAAATGCCACCAGAGTTGGCGATGCGAATGAATGGATTAAAAATATAACCTTTGAACCAATAATAATTGACAATGAAGAAGATGTACATGTTAAAATTTATTGGTAGTCTCACATTTACTCTAGTTTCAACAACTCTTTTTGCTCAGGAAACTGTAAAAAAAGATAGTGTTTTACCAAGAACAGAAAGATATGGATTGAGAGTTGGCGCAGATTTGTACAAAATTGCAAGATCTGTTTATGACGACGACTATAAAGGTTTTGAAATTACAGCAGATTACCGTTATTCAAAGCGAATTTATATTGCTGGAGAAATTGGTAATGAAAATAAAACGACTGATGAGCCACAATTTAACTTTACCACAAAAGGAACGTATTTTAAGGTTGGAGCTGATTATAATATCTATGAAAACTGGCTTGACATGGAAAATATGATTACGCTTGGGCTTCGTTACGGTGTGAGTTCTTTCTCGCAAGAACTTAATAGCTACTCTATTTACAACCCAAATCCCTACTTTAATAATGACGGTTCTACTGCGATGCTAAGAAGTTTTGATGGTCTATCTGCGCACTGGCTGGAATTTGTTGCCGGAGTGAAAGCAGAAGTTTTATACAATATTTTTGTTGGATTTAGTCTGCGACTGAACAGATTGGTGTCAAATAAAAAACCTGAGAATTTCGACAATCTTTACATTCCTGGATTCAATCGAACATATGAGGCTGACTTTGGCGTTGGGTTTAATTATACGGTAAGCTATTTTATTCCTCTTTATAAGAAAAAAGAAAAACCAAATAGTGACGAGGAAGTTAAAGCAAAATAATTTAAATAGTTGATATTAAAAATGAGATAAATAAAGCAACGCTAAATTTATCTCATTTTCTATTTTATATTACTTTATTTGCTTGATCCCCTTCATGAAAATCCAGCTCATAAAAAGTTTTTCTCCGTCGTTAGTTTTTACTGCTTGAAATTTTGGAGAAAGAATCGTCCCGATAATAAATGCTGTCAATGGTATCCAAAATCCTGTTAAGTTCGTGTAAGCTCCTATCAAAAATCGAAATCCGATAAATAGTATCGCAAAACTTAATAATTGGAATATAAATGCTTGTGTTTTTAAGCTCATTTTAAGTAATTTAAATTTTTTTTAAAGCTATGAAATATTATTTTTTCAGTTTGTAGATTGAGGTATTGGCATTTGAATTGCTGATTAAAATGGCATAATCAATAAATTCAGCAGTAGATTTCTGAGTATAATCAATTTGTTTTTCGGGTGCCGGATCTAAAATAACTTCCATTAAATCAGATGTGTTTTTTACAAAATAAGGGCTTTCTGATTTGTTCAACCTAAAAATTGTTTTGTCAGAAACCTTTTGCTTTTTCAATTCATCGATTCCTTTAAAATATTCTTTTTCATAATCGCCTATTCCAAAACCTCCCTCGTTTTTAGATTCCACATATTTTCCATCCTCAAATATATCTTTCCAAAGAACCTCAGATTCAGTTAGATATCCCATTATAGAAATAATATCCTCTTTCTTATACACACCCTTTTCAATTAACTTAGTAAAAAATGATGCTCCATTATTGTCATCTTCTTTAATTTTTAATAGATGTGAAAATCCATATCTAAAAAATTTTAAATCGTTTTCAAATTTATAGATTTTGCTCAATTCTACATAATTTAAGTAATTATTTTCCTCCCTATCACCTCTCTTAAACGATGATTTTAGCGTGGCAATCAAGTGCGAGAAGCTTTTTTTATCATTGATAAATTTGGCATAAAGCGCTTCGTTTGATTCAAAATCTGATACGAACTCTTTTAGGAGATTTTTGGCATAAGTTTCTTTATACGGATAAAAATTTGCGGTATCTATTTCAACGGTACGTTTCAAATCATCCAATTTTTGCCAGTTTCCAATTCCGGGTTCCGCAAGTTTTAAAAGATGTTTAAAACTATATTTATAAGAAACAACAATATCAGCGCCTAAAACTGTAACCCTCTTATTTTCAGGCAAATTATTATTAATCTCACGAAGTTTTACCCATTTATTGAAAGTCTCAATTGAGCGCTCTTGGGGCACTCTGATACCATAATTTTTGATCAGATCTTGCAATAAAATTTCATCGCCAGACTTTAGATATTCGTTCAAATAATAGGCAATACTAAAATCAGTTTCAGGGAAATAAAATTTTATTGGTTCGTTTTTTAGAATTGATTCAAATAAAAGAATCTCAGCATCTTCCGTTTTTGCACTCCCATGATACGCGCCAAAACCAATTAACTTCATTCCTTTTTGGGGAAAACTCTTAAGTTTATTTAAATCAAATTTATTCTTTGAAAGATAATTTTGCTTTTCATTTTGGGCAACACTAGAATATGTTAAAAATAAACCAATAAAAATTAGAAAGTTGATCTTCATAATTACGCTTCTTTTCTATCTTGAAATTTCGTTCGTTTGCTTCCTTCGTACATTTCATATTTTACCAATCTCGATTCTAAACTTCCGTTGAAAAGCTTGATTTTTCTGGAAGGTTTTAATCCTACGAATTTTAAAGCTTCCAAATTAGATGTGATAAACCAAGAATTTGTTCCGGGATAACTTTGCTTTAAAGTATCTCCAATTTCTTTGTAAAAACGTTCCATATCAATATCCAAACGTTCTCCATAAGGCGGATTGAAAACCATGTGCAACGGACCTTGAGTCGTTTTTTCAGTATCAAAAAAGTTCTTTTCAGAAATCGTGATATATTCCTCAAGATTAGCATTTTTAATATTGTCTTTTGCTTTTAAAACAGCAGAAGGCGCTTTGTCAAAACCTTGAATCGTATAATAAAATTCCTTAATTTTCTTCAAAAGTGAATCCACAATTTGGTCGAATAAATCATTGTCCCAATCGTTCCATTTTTCAAAAGCAAATTCTTTTCTGTTCAAATTTGCAGGAATATTGCAGGCAATCATTGCAGCTTCCGCCAAAAGTGTTCCTGAGCCACACATCGGATCTAAAAAATGTCCTTGTCCTTCCCAACCCGAAAGCAGTAAAATTCCGGCTGCCAAAACTTCATTTATCGGAGCAATATTTGTCGCGATTCTATAACCTCTTTGGTGTAATGAATTTCCAGAAGTGTCTAAAGCAACTGAAACTTGGTCCTTATCGATGTGAATATTAATTCTCAAATCTGGATAATCTTTATCAACGCTTGGCCTCGCTCCTGTTTTGTTTCTGAATTGATCCACAATTGCATCTTTTGATTTCTGAGAAACAAATTGCGAATGCTTGAAATAATCAGAATGAACCGTCGTATCGATTACAAAAGTCTGATTTGCATTCAAATATTTCGACCAATTAATTCCGGAAATACCTTTATATAAGCCTAATTCGTTATTCGCTTTGAAATGATAAATCGGTTTTAAAATTTTTAAAGCGGTTCTCAACGAAAGATTTGCTTTGTACATAAAACCTTTGTCTCCCACAAAACTCACCATTCTTATGCCTTGTTCGACATCTTGAGCGCCTAAAATTTGCAATTCTTTTGCTAATATCTCTTCAAAACCAAAAAAAGTTTTGGCTATCATTTTAAAATTTTCCATAAAATCGATCTGATTCGCAATTTTGCAACTTAATTGCGTTTTACATTTTGGCTTATGCCAATTTTCTGCAAAAATACACTAAATTTGTGGCTTAAATAAATACGATGCAAAAAGAAAAAAATACTTGGTTCGCCTCTTGGTTCGACAGTCCTTATTATCATATTCTTTACAAAGACCGAGATTATGCCGAAGCGCAAGTGTTTATGGACAACATCACGCAATATTTAAATCTTCCGGATGATGCTAAAATCTTAGATTTGGCGTGCGGAAAAGGCCGTCATTCCATTTATCTAAATGAGCTTGGTTATGACGTTACAGGCGCAGATTTGTCTGAAAATAGCATAAAAGAAGCTTCAAAACACAGCAACGACAAACTTCATTTTGAAGTTCACGACATGCGACTTCCGTTTGAACAGAAGTTTGACGCTATTTTTAACCTTTTTACAAGTTTTGGATATTTTGAAAATGACGCTGATAATTTGACGACTTTAAAAGCCATTCAAGAAAGCCTTACTGAATATGGTTTTGCTGTAATTGATTTTATGAATGTGCAACATGTCATTGAAAATTTGGTTCCAGAAGAAGTGAAAACTGTTGATGGCATTGACTTTCACATCAAACGTTACGTTATCGACAATCATATAATTAAAGAAATTGACTTTGAAGATAAAGGCGAAAAGTTTCATTTTACCGAAAAAGTACAAGCTTTAACGCTACAAAATTTTGAAGAAATGATGGAAGAAGCCGGAATTTATCTTTTAGACACTTTTGGCGATTACAAGCTAAAAAAGTTCTATAAAAATGAAAGCGAAAGACTGATAATGGTTTTCAAATAAAATAGTTCTACTAAAATGGACAATATTTTAACTTACATTCTTCCCTTATTTTCGGTTTTGATCGGATATGCTGTGGCCTTATTTTTAAAACCTACGAAGAAAAACAACCTGAAACTTTTGATGGCTTTCAGCGGATCTTTTTTGCTTTCTATAACGGTAATGCATCTTTTGCCTGAAGTTTATGAAGCTGAATTGCATCACGCTCACGAGCACAATCATGAGCACGCGCACTCAAATGCGGTCGGAATTTTCATTATGTTGGGAATTTTGTTTCAAATAATTTTAGAATTTTTCTCAAAAGGCGCCGAACACGGACACGTTCACGGCCACGAAGAAATGCACAAAATGCCTTGGCTTTTATTCATAAGTCTTTGTATTCACGCGTTTTTAGAAGGTTTTCCGGTAAGCCACCACAACGATTTAGCTTTGGGAATTGCAATTCATCACTTGCCGATCGCCATTATTTTGACTTCCTTTTTTGTCAATGCAAAATTGAACAAAACAGCCATATTTTTGTTTATGGTAGCGTTCGCATTCATGACGCCATTAGGAACAATTACTTCAGAATATCTTCCGTTTTTATCTGATTATTATACTCAAATTACGGCTGTTGTGATCGGAATTTTGTTCCATATTTCCTCGACGATTATCTTTGAAAGCAGCGAAGGTCATAAATTTAATTTGGCCAAATTATCAATGATTGCCATTGGAATTGTCAGCGCTTATTTTATATAGTTTTTGGGCGTGACCCAAGAAAAAATCCTAATCGGCTTTTTCCTTGGGTCGGGCTTTTTGCTCCCAATCTTTTATTTTTTTAAAGAAAAAAAATAAAAGGATTTCCGCGTCAATCCCTCACGCGGACGCGAGAAACTTTGTAACTTTGAAGAATCACTTTCAACTTAAAAAATGAGCTTCACGAAAACCACAGAACTAGCTTCAAAATACGAACATTTAGAAAAAATGTCGGTTGCTGATTTATTGCAAAACATAAATAACGAAGACAAAACCGTTCCGCTTGCTGTAGAAAAAGCGTTGCCACAAATTGAAAATTTGATTTCAAAAGTGGTCGAAAAGATGAAAAATGGCGGACGCTTATTTTATATCGGAGCTGGAACTTCTGGTAGATTGGGAATTGTGGATGCTTCAGAATGCCCGCCTACTTTTGGCGTTTCGTTTGATTTGGTCATCGGAATTATTGCTGGAGGCGACATTGCAATCCGCAAAGCAGTGGAGTTTGCAGAAGACGATAAAAACCAAGCTTGGAAAGATTTGCAAGAATGGAATATCACCGAAAATGACGTGGTTATCGGAATCGCCGCTTCAGGGACAACGCCTTATGTAATTGGCGGTTTGCAAAAATGCAATGAAAATAATGTCACCACCGGAAGCATCTCTTGCAATGCCGAAAGTCCGTTGTCAAAAACAGCGAATTTCCCAATTGATGTGGTTGTTGGTCCAGAATTCGTGACCGGAAGCTCTAGAATGAAAGCGGGAACAGCTCAGAAATTAGTCTTAAATATGATTTCAACTTCCACGATGATTCAACTCGGAAAAGTCAAAGGAAACAAAATGGTGGATATGCAATTGAGCAATCACAAATTGGTTGACAGAGCCGTAAGAATGATTATGGACGAACTTTCAATTTCTGAAACTGAAGCAAAATCGTTATTAGAAAAACACAAAAACGTTCGGAATTCGATTGAGAATTATAAAAAATAATTGCAATGATTAAAAGGATATTTTTAATCTTCTTTGTAATTGCAATTGGTTTTGCAGTGTATTTTTCGTTTCCGAATTTGTTTCACAAGAACAATATAGCACTTGAAAATTATCCAAAAACGCTTGATACAATCCAAACCATCCGAAAAAATTTAAAAAATAAAAGTACCGCCGAAAAAGGAAGAGAATTCACCAATTTAATGGTAAATAAAATTTTTCCGTATTGGTATGGAACGCCTTGGAATTTCAATGGAACCACGCAAAAACCAAACGAAGGAAAAATTGCCTGCGGTTATTTCGTCACCACGACAATTGAAGATATGGGTTTCCCGATTAACCGAATCAAATTGGCTCAATGCGCTTCTGAAGAAATGATTAAAAACTTGGTTTCAAAAGAAAATATCACACGATTTTCTGGAATTTCAATGGAAGATTTTGAAAAGAAAATCATCAAAAAAGGAAACGGCCTTTACATCATCGGATTAGACAATCACACCGGTTTTGTTCAAATTTCTGATGATGGAAATTATTTTATCCATTCCAATGGTTATTTCCCGCAAGAAGTGATGAAAGAGAAATTATCGGATTCAAAAATCATCGCAAAATCAAAATATAGAGTCGTGGGGAAAATTTCTGCCGATAAAAAATTCTTAAACAACTGGACAAAATAAATATGAACACCGATAGAAAAATACTCCAAAAAGGAATTTTGTTTATGTCAATCGCAATGCCGTTGCTTTTTCTTGGGCCGGTTGTGATTCACAGCGCGTTTAAAAACCAAAATCATCCTTATTATTATGTAGTTTTGGGTGTTGGAATTATTGTTTGCCTTAGCGCAATGTTAATGATGTTTTTAGGATTAAGAAAAATAATGAATAGTTTATTTAAGAAAAAATGAAAGAAACAGTTCATTTAAACAAAACCTTTTCGAAGGTTATTTACACCGAAGAATCCGTTAAAAACAGAGAATTCGAAAACTGCACGTTCATTGATTGTGATTTATATGGAAGCGATTTTTCTATGTCACAATTTTTAGATTGTAGCTTTAAGGGTTGTAATCTTTCGATGGTGAAATTCAATTCTACAAGTTTAAAAAACGTAGAATTTGAAAATTGCAAAATGATGGGAATCGCTTTTGAATATTGCGAAGATTTTTTATTTGAAGTAAAATTTGACGATTGCGTACTTGATTTTTCGTCGTTTGCCAATAAAAAAATGCAGAAAACAAAATTCATAAAATGTTCAATGCAAGATGTAAATTTTGCTGGAACCAATCTTTTGAAAGCTGTTTTTGATGATGTAAATTTGAACGGAGCGTCTTTTGAACGGACTATTTTAATGGAAGCCAATCTTATCAAAGCTTATAATTTTATAATCGACCCCGAAAATAATTCTATTAAAAAAGCAAAGTTTTCATTGAAAGATGCGGGCGGTTTATTGGAAAAATATGATTTGAAATTAGTTTAATATGGAAGCAAATTCACAGTTTTTAGAAAGTGCGAAAAAGCAATTTTTATATTATAAAATGCTCGGCGAAAAAGCGATTGGCCAATTAGAAGACGAACAACTTTTTATATCGTTGGACGAAGACACGAATAGCATTGCGCAAATTGTAAAACATATTTCAGGAAATATGCTTTCTCGCTGGACCGATTTTTTGACTTCGGATGGAGAAAAAGAATGGCGAAATCGAGATGATGAATTTGTTGATACTTACAAGTCAAAAGCAGAATTACTGGAGAATTGGAATAAAGGCTGGGATTGTCTTTTCAACGCAATAAATCCTTTGAAACCAGAACAGCTTTCAGATATTATTTACATTAGAAACGAAGGACATTCTGTCGTGGAAGCGATTAACAGGCAGTTGGCGCACTATCCTTATCACATTGGGCAAATCGTTTTTTATGCAAAATTGTTGAAGAAAACGGAATGGGAAAGTCTTTCCATTCCAAAGAATAAGTCGGGAGATTATAATTCTGAGAAATTTTCGAAAGAAAAAACTATCAAGAATTTTACTGATGATGAACTAAATAAATTAAAATAATCTTACAAATACAGAGCAATAGCCCCGATTGAAGCGGAAATCCTTTTTTAGGCAATGGCTATTTTTTGCTGACACAAAACAGCGACCGAAGGAAGCTCGTTTTGTGGCTTGCAAAAAAAGACATTGACAAAAAAGATTGTAGCGAAAAGCGGGAAATAGCTTCAAAAATAAATTATGAAAAAGATAGTACTCTTAGGGATTTTAGCAGTGACAGCAACGTCTTGCTACAATACTGAACGCAATTGTTCTGATTTTAAAACAGGAAAATTTGAGTTCGAATATGAAGTTGATGGTGTAAAAAAAATCTCAAATTTCGTAAGGAACGATACTTTGGAAATCGATACATTTGAAGGAAAAGTAGACAGTTCGTCGGTGCGGTGGATTAATGATTGTGAGTTTGTGCTGGAAAAAATAAATCCGAAGAACATGGCGGAAAAACAGGCAATTCACATGAAAATTTTGAGTACTACGGAAAATTCATATACATTTGAGTTCTCAAAATTGGGAGACACGCAGAAACAAAAAGGGACTGTGACTAAAATCAACAAATAACGCTGAAAAATGGAAGTTTTTTTAAATCCGGACGCTTGGGTTGCCTTGCTAACACTGACTTTCTTAGAAATTATTCTGGGAATTGACAATATTATTTTTATTTCGATTGTAACCGGAAAACTTCCTGTGGAAGACCGAAAAAAGGCCACGAGGATTGGGTTGTTTTTAGCAATGTTCATGCGAATCGGGTTGCTTTTTGGAATCACGTTATTGATTGCGATGAAAGCGCCTTGGTTTTCGTTTGATTTTGGTTGGTTTAGCGCGGATATTACCGGCCAGGCAATGATTTTATTGCTTGGAGGTTTGTTCTTGATTTATAAAAGTACCAAGGAAATTCACGAAAAAGTGGACCACAAAGGCGAAGAAGAAAAAAGCCTGGGCGAAGTGGCACGAAAATCTTTTTCGAATGTGATTGTGCAAATTTTGCTGATTGATTTAATATTTTCTGTTGATTCTATCTTGACGGCCGTGGGGATGACTAATGGTCTGGAGGGCGCGCTTTATATTATGATTACGGCGGTTGTGATTTCTGTGGGAATTATGATGCTTTTTGCGGTTCCGGTTGGGACCTTTGTGAACGCAAATCCATCGATTCAGATTCTTGGGTTGGCGTTTTTGATATTAATCGGATTTATGCTGATTACGGAAAGTATGCATTTATCGAACGCGCAATTAGCTGGACAGCACGTGGGCGCCGTTCCAAAAGGATATTTGTATTTTGCGATTGCTTTTTCGTTGGCAGTGGAGTTTATCAATATGAAAATGAGGAAGACGAAAATATAAATTATTGATGGAAGACAACTATATAATTAAATCTGAGCGTCTTGGATTCAGAAATTGGAGACCGTCAGACATTGATGAAATGTTTGCAATAAATTCTGATAAAGATGTCATGGAATTTTTTCCCGCTTTTCCGACGAAAGAACAAACTGCTGAATTTATTGAAAGGATGAATAACCAATTTTTAGATTCCAAATTTTGTTATTTTGCGGTGGATAAACTCGAAAACCAAGAATTCATAGGTTTTATCGGTCTTTCTAAGCAAACATACGACGCGAAATTTACGCCTTGTATTGACATCGGATGGAGAATTAAAAGCTCAGAATGGAACAAAGGTTTTGCAACTGAAGGAGCAAAAAGATGTCTTGATTATGCTTTCAATGATTTAGAAATTGGAAAAGTTTATTCGGTTGCACCAAAAATTAATATTAAGTCAGAGCATATTATGACCAAAATAGGGATGAAAAAGTTATACGAATTCAATCATCCTCTACTTTTAAATGAAGAAAGATTAAAGTGTTGTGTTTTATATATGGCTGAAAAGTAAAAAAAGTAAGGCTTTCCAACTGGAAAGCCTTTACTTTTTAATCTAAACTTAAAGTTATTTGACCGTCGTCGTCCAATTGAACGTCGCCTAAATCTTCATCTACAACTTCCATTTCCTCTGGAATTTCTTCGATTGGCGGTTCATAAGGCAAAGGTTCTAAAAGATTTACTTGCTTTAACTTGTCTCCTGTCAATTGATTTCCAATGGCTTTTATACCTTTAACAGAAATAAAAGATTCTAAATCAACCGTTTGATTCTCTTTTTGGATTCCTTTTATTTTTGCGAAAATCACTTCTGCAACCGGACGATAATCTGTGGAAACGATTTCCAACTGTGATTTTGGATGTTCGGTAATAAAAATTTCTTCTTTATTTTCGTTTTCAATCAAGAAACGCTTGACGAAATATTTCTCTTTTTCTCCGTCGTAATAAATCGCAGAAACTGGTTTCTTTGGAAGCCATTTTTCTAAAACTACCATATCTTCATCGAAATGCGTGGTCAATTCTGGAATAATCGTTTTCAGTTTTCCAGCTTGACTGATGATTAAAAGTCGGTCGTTTGGACGGAATTCACCCAACAACTCGCCTCTTCCATCCACATTTAATTTCTGAACGGTATCGTCGAACCAAATTCTTCTTGGTTTTAATGTCGAGATTCCTTTTTCTTTCAATTCAATTTTCTTGATTGGATATTTGGTTACAAGATTTCCTTTGGAAGCTCTTCCTTTGATAGCCAAATCGGCAAAATCAATATCAAATTTTAGCTTTTTGATACTTCCTACTTGACGCAACAAAATCGTGATGACCTCCGCCTCACCATTTGGATTATGCGAAAAATAAAGTACTTGCGAACCTGGTTTTTCTTGCGAAAGCGCATACGCTTTGTCTCTCGTAATTCCGGAAACATTGAAACGTTTGATATAGGATGGCCCAGATTTTCCATCGCGGTAAATCATATTGTAAATGGTTCGCTTGTCTTGCTTGTCAAAAATAGCGACGTGGATAATGTCTTTTCCTACGAATTTCTTCTCATCGACCTTTGAAACCATCATCGTTCCATCACGAAGAAAAACGATAACATCATCAATATCAGAACAATCGGTAACGTATTCATCTTTTTTCAAGCCCGTTCCCACGAAACCTTCTTCGCGATTAACGTATAATTTTGTGTTTCTCAAAATTACTTTTGTCGCTTCAATATCGTCGAAAATTCGAAGTTCGGTTTGGCGTTCACGGCCTTTTCCGTATTTCTCTTTCAATCGTGTAAAAAACGCAATTGTAAAGTCGATAATATGTTCTAAATCATATTTTACTTGCTCGATATCGCCTTCTAAAGCTTCAATTTTTTCTTGCGCTTTATCAATGTCAAATTTCGAAATTCTCTTGATTCTAATTTCGGTCAAACGCGTAATATCATCTTCAGTTACCGCACGTTTCAAATGTTGCGTGTACGGTTTTAAACCTTCGTCAATCGCGCGAATTACGCCTTCCCAAGTGGATTCTTCCTCGATGTCGCGGTAGATTCTTTTTTCAATAAAAATACGTTCCAAAGAAAGGAAATGCCATTGCTCTTCTAATTCATCTAGCTGAATTTCTAGCTCTCTTTTCAATAAATCAACTGTTCTTTCTGTCGAAATTTTCAACATATCAGAAACGCCGATGAATCGAGGTTTGTGGTTTTCAATGATACAGCCCAAAGGCGCTACCGAAGTTTCGCAAGCCGTAAATGCGAAAAGCGCATCAATCGTTTTATCAGGAGAAACGCCAGGAAAAAGATGGATTAAAATCTCTACTTCCGCGGCGGTATTGTCTTCAATCTTTTTTACTTTGATCTTTCCTTTTTCATTCGCTTTCAATATACTTTCAATCAAAGATCCTGTGTTTGTCGAAAACGGAATTTGAGTAATCACCAAGGTCTGCTTGTCGAGTTGCGAAATCTTGGCACGAACTCTAACACGACCGCCACGCATTCCGTCATTATAGTTGGAAACGTCAGCAATACCAGCAGTTGGAAAATCTGGATATAACGTAAAAGGTTTCCCTTTTAAAATTTTTATCGAACTATCAATCAGCTCGTTAAAGTTGTGCGGCAACACTTTCATCGAAAGTCCAACGGCAATTCCTTCAGCACCTTGTGCCAACAAAAGCGGGAATTTTACCGGAAGGTTTATTGGCTCATTTCGTCTTCCGTCATAAGAAGCTTGCCAAGGCGTAATCTTTGGTGAAAATAAAATATCGTGGCCGAGCTTACTGATTCGCGCTTCAATATAACGTGAAGCTGCAGCGCCATCGCCCGTGAGGATATTTCCCCAGTTTCCCTGCATATCGATAATCAAATCCTTTTGCCCAATTTGCACCATGGCGTCGCCAATACTTGCATCTCCGTGGGGATGATACTGCATGGTATGTCCGACAATGTTCGCCACTTTATTGTAACGTCCATCATCCAATTCTTTCATCGAGTGCATAATCCTACGTTGAACCGGCTTAAAACCGTCTTCAATTGCAGGAACGGCACGCTCCAGAATTACGTAAGACGCATAATCCAAAAACCAATCTTTGTACATCCCAGTTACCTTGGTTATGGTATCCTGGCTGTCATCGTCTTGGTTGTCGTAAAACTGTCCCGTCGATTCGTTAGGTTCCGTGGATTCTTGACCTCCGTCGATTGGCTCTAAATTTTCTTCTTCGTCCATTTATTTAATTCAAATTTTAAATCTGAAGATTAATTTTCTTTAATTAATTGCTCTAGAACTTCTTTGCTTGGCAGAACTGTTTTGTATTTGCTAGCAAAAATTTGCTCGTTATTTTCTGGCAATGTATATTTTACTACGGCTTCACTTTTATTTTGACAAAGCACAATTCCAATAGTTTTGTTTTCATCTTCGAGACGCATTTCTCTGTCAAAATAATTGACATACATTTGCATTTGACCTAAGTCTTGGTGTTTTAATTCGCCAATTTTCAAATCAATTAAGACGAAACATTTTAAAATTCTATTATAAAAAACCAAATCAATTCTAAAGTGTTTGTCATCGAAAGTGATTCTTTTTTGTCTGGCGACGAATGTAAATCCGTTTCCTAATTCCAATAAGAAATGTTCAAGCTTACTTATGATTTCGTCCTCCAAGTCACTTTCAGAATAAGAGTGCTTTTCTGGCAATCCTAAAAACTCCAAAATGTAAGGATCTTTGATTATATCTTTTGGTTTTTCGATAATCAATCCTTTTTCAGAAAGTTTCTTTAATTCTTCCTTATCTCTACTCAAAGCTAATCGGGTGTATAAAGCCGAATCATATTGACGTTTAAGTTCTCGTAAGCTCCAGTTGTTTTTAGCCGATTCTATTTCGTAAAAGTTTCTTTCCTCTTTGTTGTCAATGCGCATCAAAAAGGTGTAATGGGACCACGTTAATACTAGAGCTACATTCACTTTTTCGAAAATCGCAGACACTGTCGACGAAATTTCATCTTTCTCAGAAATCTCACTTAGTGCCTGAGATATTTGTTTTGAATCAGAATTCGCAGACAGTGTCTGCGAATTTGAGTAAGTAATAAAAAATTTTCTTATTTGCTCTAAATTCCTAACAGAAAATCCCTTTCCAAATTCCTCAGTTAATCTTTGTGAAAGTCCTTTCAGCAATTGCTTCCCATATTCTGCACGCTCTTTTCCATTCTGTTCCTCCTCAACAATCATCTTTCCGATATTGAAATACGTGTAAACCATGGTGTGATTTACAGTTCTCACAACCTGAAGTCGCGCCTCTTGTAAAAGCGAAACTATCTGATGGAAAAAATTATTTTGAAGATTGTCCTGCATATAAATTTATAAAGTTCGAAAATTGAAAAAAATCTATTTCTCCACAACATCCAATTCCACCTTCAAATTATTGATGATGAATTTCTGTCTGTCAGGCGTATTTTTCCCCATATAAAACGACAAAAGTTGTTCTATGGAAGTCAATTTATCAAGCATAACTGGTTCCAAACGAATATCGTCTCCAATAAAATGCTTGAACTCATCCGGAGAAATTTCTCCCAAACCTTTAAATCGTGTGATTTCTGGTTTTGGCTTTAATTTTTCAATCGCATTTACACGTTCTTCTTCTGAGTAGCAATAAATCGTTTCCTTTCTATTTCTAATCCTAAATAATGGAGTTTGAAGAATATACAAATGCCCTTCTTTTATTAATTCTGGAAAAAATTGCAGGAAGAATGTAATTAATAACAATCGAATATGCATTCCGTCAACATCGGCATCAGTTGCAATTACGATATTATTGTAACGCAAATCGCCCATATCTTCCTCGATATTCAAAGCCGCTTGAAGCAAGTTGAATTCTTCGTTTTCATAAACAATTTTTTTGCTCATTCCGTAGGAATTCAAAGGCTTTCCACGTAAACTGAAAACGCCTTGCGTATTTACATCACGAGATTTCGTAATCGAACCCGAAGCAGAATCTCCTTCGGTAATAAAAAGCGTGCTTTCTAAATATCTTGGGTTTTTAATATCGGTCAAATGCACGCGGCAATCACGTAATTTCTTATTGTGAAGATTGGCTTTTTTAGCCCTGTCTTTTGCTAGTTTTCGAATTCCAGAAAGTTCTTTTCGCTCTCTTTCGGCTTGCAAAATCTTACGCAGAAGCAAATCTGCCGTTTCGGGATTTTTATGTAGAAAATTATCTAATTTATTTTTTACGAAGTCGTTGACAAAAGTTCGAACCGAAGGCAAATCCGGCCCCATATCTGTAGAACCCAATTTGGTCTTCGTTTGCGATTCAAAAACCGGTTCCATCACTTTTACCGAAACCGCACTCACAATCGATTTACGAATATCCGAAGGCTCAAAACCTTTGTTGTAAAACTCACGAATTGTCTTCACAACCGCTTCACGGAAAGCAACCAAATGCGTTCCTCCTTGGGTTGTATTTTGACCATTCACGAACGAGTGATATTCTTCAGAATATTGTGATTTACTGTGTGTCAACGCTACTTCAATATCTTCTCCGAGCAAATGAATAATTGGATAAACCATATCATCTTCTGCAATATTTTCTTCCAATAAATCTTTCAATCCGTTTTCAGAAAAATATTTTTCGCCGTTGTAAATTATTGTCAAACCAGTATTCAGGTAGCAATAATTTTTCAACATTTTCACTACATATTCGTTCCTGAATTTGTAGTTTTTAAAAATCGCTTCGTCTGGAATGAAGGTTACCTTCGTTCCTTTTCGCTTTGTAGTATCGATTACATCTTCCTCCAGAACCAAATTTCCGGCAGAAAATTCCGCCGCTTTTTGCTTTTCGTCACGAACAGATTCTACTCTGAAATAGTTCGACAAAGCGTTCACAGCCTTGGTTCCGACACCATTTAGACCTACGGATTTCTTAAAAGCAAGTGAATCATATTTTCCACCCGTATTCATTTTTGAAACCACATCAACGACTTTTCCAAGCGGAATTCCACGGCCATAATCCCTCACGGCAACCGTTTTATCCTTGATGCTCACCTCAATAGTTTTTCCGGCACCCATGACGAACTCATCGATACAGTTGTCCAAAACCTCTTTTAATAAAATATAAATACCATCATCTGGCGAAGAACCGTCACCCAATTTCCCGATATACATTCCGGGACGCATTCTGATGTGCTCTTTCCAGTCGAGGGAACGGATATTGTCTTCGGTATACTGATTTTGTTCTGACATTTGAAAATTATGGATTTGGTGCTAATATACAGCATTCACAAGAAAAAAGAAAGTCCTGAAAAGTAATTTTTCCAAGACTTGTTGACAAAGAAATTAAAGATTTATGATTTATGATTTATGATTTTTTCCCTGAGCAATCTTTGACTTTTGCCTTTTAGCTTCTGCCAATTGCCTAAATAGCATTCGATTTGCCACGCGTGATTTTGTACATCGAAATTGCTTTTTGATTTACAAAAACTGTCAAATAATAATTAGAATTTTGTGCAATATTCACTTCAAATTCAGAAATATTTCCAGCTTTTTTCAAAACCACGTTTCGAGCTTTATCATCAGAACTCAATACATAAAAAACTTTATCCGTTTCGGATAAATCTTCAATTTTAAATTTAAGAATAGTTGCTTTATTCGAAGAAATTATTCCCTTTTCTGGCGTAATAAATCTAAAATCAGACCTCAAATATTCTGCATAATAAAATGGAAAATTAGCATAATCTTTCTCCGAAGATTTCCCTAAAACCCATTGTTTATCATCCGGAAAATGATTCAGGACAAAAACGTCTGGCTCCGTAAAAAAATATCCCGCATTAAACTTCGGAATAAAAGTTCTTTTCTGCTCATTTACAACTCCGGCGCCCCAAGTTACATCAACCAATTTCCACTTTCCGTTTACCTTGATCGCGTTCCAAGCGTGCGAACTTTCGGTAGGCAACTTCCCAATGTCACTCGGATTTGTCTTTGCATTTCCGGTCACGATAGCATTTTCCAATCCAGATAAATTAGCCAAACGTTCAAAAAGCAATGCATAACCTTGGCAAACCGCCAATTTGGTTTTTAGCACGTTGTTGACTCTGTCTAATTTAATTTGGTTTTGCTTCTGAATCTTTTCTTCTGGCGTTCGATAACTATATTTCACCACTCGACCCGAATTCGAGAAATAGCTTTTCACGTCATATTTCACATTGAAAGCAATCCACGAATAAATGGCGCGCGCTTTCTCTTCTTCCTTCGAAAAATCGTGATTGATTTTTGAAGCTAAATCTTCAACTTTAGAAAATGATTTGGGATAATTGGAAACAATCGCATCCACTTTTGAAAAATCCTGCGCAAAAGTCGGCAGGCAGAAAAAAAGCATCAACACAAATGCTTTTTTCAAAACACGAACATATATCTCTTTCATATTGCGAAAATTACCAAAAATCTTGCCAAATTTCAAACACAGATTTCAAAAGATTTTTACATTTTTTTTTAGAAGAATATTATTTTCGATTGAAGTCTAAATTAAACTTTAGACAAAGTGTTAAATTATAATCTGTGAAAATCCGTGAAATCTTTTGAAATCTGTGTTTAAAATTATCGATAATGACGAAAAATCCCGGTATCTGTCGGCGACCAAACGGCGGCTTTTTGATCAGCACTTTTTAAAGCGTTATTCGCCCACGTATTGCACGTGTAAAACAAGCTATATTTTCTATTTGCCTCATAAAAACTATCGTTTTGGCCGTAAGTAGTAGCATTGATTAATATTGGATTTCCGTCTGCATCCAATTGAAAACTGTCTTCTATGTATTTTATCAAATTTGCATATTCTTCCTTGCTGATATTGATTTTAATGCAGTTTTCGTTTTCTTTAATTTGCTTATAAAAAGTGGCGTGCATTGCAGAAGTTCCCAAATAAAACGCAGCGTTAAAAGCCGTGCTGAACTTCAAATCAGACCATTCTGGCGTATTCAGATAAAATCCTTTGTCGCCCCAACCGAGTCCAACAAATTGCATTGTGGAATCTTTTGATGGAATGTGTTCGAATTTCAATTTCTCGCTCCAATCTTTGTATTTTGTTTTAATAGGAACCACGATATCTGTATGAACTCCGTTGCTTTTGATGTAAATCGCCACGTCTTCCTTCGGATTTTCATCTTTAGAATTGACCGAAAATCTTGGCAAAATCAAAGCCACAATTATATACAAAACAAAAAAAGCCAAAATCCCCAAAAGGAATTTTAGCAATATTCTTAGAATTCTCCTTAACGGCTTCAAATAGAGAAATTATTTACGATTTCTTTCAATTGCTTATCATATTCTTCATTAGAAATTTTTCCGTTTTCTACATCGAAGTTTTCATTGAAAGAAGGCAAGAAAAAAGTTTCTTTGATATTTCCTCCATATTTTGGCAAGCTGATTTTTGCCGCTTCAATTGCATTTCTGCCTCCGCCTCTTCCTGGTGAAGTTGCTGTTAAAAGCATCGGTTTTTCTTGGAAAACTACTTTATCTTGACGCGAAGCCCAATCATAAATATTTTTAAAAGCTGCAGATAATCCAGCGTTGTGTTCGGCTAAAGAAAGTACTAAAATATCTGCCGAAGCTAATTTGTCCAAAAATTTCTTGGCCAATTCTGGTTTTCCCATTTCTGCTTCTTTATCGACGCTGAACAATGGTAATTCATAATCATTTAAATCTAAAACTTCTACGTCAGCATCTTTGAAAAGACTTGATGTGTAAATGGCTAATTTTTTGTTGATGGAATTCTTACTTGAACTTCCGGCAAAGGCGATGATTTTCATAATTATGGATTTTGTGTTGGTTTTTTCTCTGGTTCGATGATTTCAAAAACTTCTTTTTGAATTTCAACTGAATATTCATTCGGACTTATGCTGCCACCAAATGCTTTGGCGTACACCTTTGTATATTCGGCACCAAAATACAGAATAATCGCGGAATAATAAACCCAAAGCAAAATTATAATTACTGAACCTGCGGCGCCATAAACAGTCGCAACTGTTGAACTTCCCAAATAAAATCCTATGGCAAATTTACCAATCATAAACAGCACCGAAGTGCTTGAGGCGCCAATAAATGCGTCTTTCCACTTAATATTTCCGTCTGGTAACGTTTTAAAAATAATAGCAAAAAGAAGCGTGATTATTAGAAAAACTATAAGTATGTTCAAACCATAAAAAAGATAAACTGTGCTTTCTGGAAAATATAATTTTAACCTGCCACTAAGCAAATCCATTACCGAGTTGACCAGAAGACTGACAATTAATAAAAAACCAACTGAGACGATCATGGAAAAAGACATCAGTCTGTTTTGTATAAATTTACGAATTCCTTTATCTGGTTTTGCACGTAGTCCCCAGATAAAATTGATAGAACTTTGAATCTCAGCAAAAACCCCTGAAGCTCCAATTAATAGCATGATTGCACCAAAAACAGTTGCGAAAACATTGCTTTCTGAAAGTTCTACATTTTTAATAGCATTTTGTATTTGAACTGCGGCGTCACTTCCAACAAGTCCATTAATTTGTCCGTATAATTGTCCCGTTACCGCGTCTTTGCCAAAGAAAAAACCGCAGATCGTGATGATGATGATCATTAGCGGAGGCAACGCAAAAATGGTATAATATGATAGCGAAGCGCTCAATTTTATAGCGTTGTCGTCATTAAATTCATTGAAAGTTGTTTTGAGCAGATACCAGCCTTTTGAGAATATTCCTTTAGTTTTCACGATGATTTTGGTTTTGGTTTACTCAAATATAACTTATTATGACAAAATTTAAAATTGGTTTAGCGGATTTTTAACGTTGGAAAGGGTTTTGGGTTTGGGGTTTTGCGTTTATGGTTGATCTCGCTTATTTTGATAACAGCTTAAAGACAAAGTTGCGTATGCGTGAGGGATTGGCGCGGCATCCTTTTTTTGTTCTTTCTTTAAGAACAAAAAAAGATAGAGCAGAAAGCCCGACGGCGAGAAAAATACCTTTAGGTTTTTTCTTGCCGGCACGCCCAAAAAAAGAAAAAAATACCCCTTAGTCAGGAAAAAAATTGCCTAAAAAAAGCGACATAAATGTCGCTTTTAATAGTATCTAAAAAAGATTAAACGTTGAATCTAAAATGCATTACATCACCGTCTTTCACAATATATTCTTTACCTTCTACTTTAAATTTTCCAGCTTCTTTGGCTTTTGCCTCTGAACCATATTGCACGTAATCGTCATAAGAAATAACTTCGGCACGGATAAATCCTTTTTCAAAATCGGTGTGGATAACTCCGGCAGCTTGTGGCGCTGTTGACCCGATATTGATCGTCCACGCGCGAACTTCCTTAACTCCGGCTGTAAAATAAGTTTGTTGTTTCAACAATTTGTAAGCCGCACGAATTAAAACCGAAGCTCCTGGCTCAGTCAATCCCATATCTTCAAGGAAAACTTGACGCTCTTCATAACTCTCTAATTCTGTGATATCTGCTTCAGCACCAACAGAAAGAATGATCACTTCAGCATCTTCATCTTTTACCAATTCACGAACTTGGTCAACATAAGAATTTCCGTTTACTGCAGAATTCTCATCAACATTACAAACATAAAGAACTGGTTTTGCAGTAATTAACTGGAATGACTCCATCAAAACTTCTTCGTCATTACCTTGAGGTGTAATTGTACGAGCCGATTTTGCTTGCAATAACGCTTCACGAATTTTATCTAAAAGTGCTTTCTCTGTTTGAGCTTCTTTATTTCCTGTTTTTGCAGCGCGATTTACTTTTTCAAGACGTTTTTCAACGGTTTCTAAATCTTTTAACTGCAACTCGATATCGATAGTTTCTTTGTCACGAATTGGGTTTACATTTCCGTCAACGTGAACGATATTGTCATTGTCAAAACAACGCAAAACGTGAATAATCGCGTTACATTCGCGAATGTTTCCAAGGAATTGATTTCCTAAACCTTCACCTTTGCTCGCTCCTTTTACCAATCCAGCAATATCAACAATATCAACTGTTGCCATTTGAACGCGCTCTGGTTTTACCAATTCTTCCAATTTATTGATTCTTGGATCTGGCACGTTTACAACGCCAATATTTGGCTCAATTGTACAAAACGGAAAGTTTGCGCTTTGTGCTTTTGCATTTGATAAACAATTGAATAATGTTGATTTTCCAACATTTGGCAATCCTACAATTCCTGCTTTCATTATGGTATAAGTATGATATTGATATTTTTACGGCTGCAAATATACACTTTTTGAATTTGAAATAATTGTTATTGTTTGGCAATTTCGATTTGCTAAAAATTTGAGATGTATGCAACTTAATTAATTATTTATAAATTATTTATGCTTTTATAATGCAAAAATTAACATATAGATTGTAAATTTGATAGAACAAACACTCTAAATTAAAACTTATGAAAACTATTTTAGTAAGCTGTATGACATTATTGGCAACAATGAGCATTCAAGCGCAAAACAAAAACGTCACGGATATTCAAAAAACTACTGTTACAACAGTAAAAGATTCTGACGGAGAGAAAAAAATATTGAAAACGCAAGATGTACAAGAGGTTCAAAATATCGAATTTCAAGATGCAGATTCAAAAGCATTGAACAAAGATGTGAAGCAAACTCCAACGGAAGTTGTGTCAAGAACCACAGTAACAAATCCCGATGGCTCGACAAGAACTGTAGATGTTGACCGTTCAGCTTTCTATGATTATAAAGGAAAAAATTACCAATTGAAATTAGATCCTTCTGGATATGCAATTATTTCTCCAGACAATAAAAAAGTTGGAGTTTTAAGAGCAACTTCAACAAACAGCTACATTTATAGAGGAAAAAATGCAACGTCAATCGGATATTTCGATACCAATGGAAACTTGGTTGTAGAAACATATGACGATAAATCAGACAAAGTAAGCGTTGAAACTTACACGAGAACAAAATAATTCGAAATCACTTTTTTCAATAAAAAAAATCCTGAATTTGCGTTCAGGATTTTTTTTGTTTTATAAATAAAGAAAAATTATTCTCCGTGCAAAAACGCTTGACGATTCAATAAAGTTTCGTCGCTTTCCACGTGATCATCATCCGGAACGCAACAATCCACAGGACAAACTGCCGCGCATTGTGGTTCTTCGTGAAAACCTTTACACTCAGTACATTTTCCCGGAACAATGTAATAAATATCGTCAGAAATCGGCGTTTGAGCGTCATTTGCATCCACTTCTTCGCCACTTGGCAATATAATTTTTCCGCTTAATTTTGTTCCGTCTTTATATCTCCAGTCGTCCGCACCCTCATAAATCGCGGTGTTTGGGCATTCTGGTTCGCAAGCACCACAATTGATGCATTCGTCTGTTATTATGATGGCCATTTCTTTTATTTTAGCTTTAGGCTATACGCTTCAGGCTTTAAGCTTATTGCTTTTTGCCTATTTGCTTACTGCCTAGAAAAGGTTTATTTTTGTTGCAAAATTACGTCCAAAACAATTCATAAGCAAATCAATATGACTTTAGAACATAAAAAAAATATTTTCGTTGAACTTGGGAAATTCCTGAGCCAATTTTCTGAAAATGAAAGCACTAGAAACGAAAACGTTTTACACAACGATTTGTTTTTCAATGAATTTTTAGATTTGATTAAGTTATCGCAATCGCACAACGGATGGTACACGCCTGAACAAGTGTATTTTGCGGTAAATTCTTGGGCCGAAGCGCTTACAAAAGAAAATTTAGACCAATGGCTTTCAAAATATAATTTAGAGAATATTGAGCCGAAAACCGTTGGATTGATTTTAGCCGGAAACATTCCATTGGTAGGATTTCACGACTTTTTATCGGTTTTGATTTCCGGACATAAGGTTTTGGTCAAAACTTCTTCCAATGACCAACATTTGTTGCCTTTTTTAGCTAAATATTTAATCGCGGTTGAACCAATATTTTCAGAATACATCACTTTCGTAGAAGGAAAATTAGAAAATTTTGATGCCGTAATCGCCACCGGAAGCAATAATACAGCACGATATTTTGAATATTATTTTAAAGACAAACCATCAATTATTCGTAAAAACAGAAATTCTGTTGCAGTTTTAAACGGAAAAGAATCTAAGGAAGATTTTCTGGGTTTGGGCGAAGACATTTTCAGGTATTTCGGTCTTGGATGCAGAAATGTTTCTAAATTATTTGTTCCAAAGGATTACAAATTCGATACTTTTTTCGAAGGAATTTTTGAATTTCAAGACGTAATCCATTATGAAAAATATGCTAATAATTATGATTACAACAAAGCGGTTTTCTTGATGAGCAACTTTAAATTATTAGACAACGGATTTCTTACCATAAAAGAAGATTCAAGCTACTCCTCGCCTATTTCCAGCGTTTTTTATGAATTCTATGACAATTTAGAAGATTTAAAGACACGTTTGGAAGCAGAAAACGAACAGATTCAATGCATCGTCTCTAAAGGATTTCTTGAAAATAGCATTCCATTTGGTAAAACCCAAAAACCAGAACTTTGGGATTATGCAGATAACGTAGATACAATTGCATTTCTTTCATCGATTTAAAATCACCGCAGATTCGCAGATTTTTTTTATGCAACCCCGAAATTTTTTATTATTAAAAAAATTAGCGAAACAATTCTACGCGATACTTTTAAAAAAATCTGTGAATCTGCGGTAAAAAATAATTATACTACAACGTTTTCGTTAATAACCTTATGGAATTATTATTAAAACGTAAAGAAATGTTTTTATCTAATTTCTGAAATTTGCGTTTCAAAATTTTAGACAACACCTTCTAAACACACACAATGAAAAAACACAATTATAGTGCTGGCCCTTGCATTTTGCCTCAAGAAGTATTCGAAAAAGCGTCTCAAGCCGTTTTAAATTTTAATGATTCAGGCCTTTCGATTTTAGAAATTTCGCACAGAAGCAAAGATTTCGTTGCCGTAATGGACGAGGCGAGAGCGTTAGCATTGGAACTTTTAGGACTTAAAAATAAAGGTTACCAAGCATTATTTTTGCAAGGTGGCGCAAGCATGGAATTTTTGAGAGTTCCGTATAACTTACTGAAAGAAGGCGGAAAAGCTTCGTATTTAGATACCGGAACTTGGGCTTCTGGAGCGATTAAGGAAGCAAAAACTTTTGGGGAAACTGTAGTTGTAGCTTCTTCAAAAGAAGAAAATTACAATCACATTCCGAAGCAATTCGAGATTCCGAGTGATGCGGATTATTTTCACTGCACTTCGAACAACACAATTTTTGGAACTCAAATGAAATCGTTTCCAACAACAAATGTTCCTGTGGTTTGCGATATGAGTTCTGATATTTTTTCTAGGCAATTATACTTTTCAAAATTTGATTTGATTTATGCTGGAGCTCAGAAAAATATGGGTCCGGCCGGAGTTACTTTGGTTGTCGTGAAAGAAGAACTTCTTGGAAAAACAGGAAGAGCCATTCCAAGTATTTTAGATTATGAGAAACATATTAAAGCCGAAAGCATGTACAATACGCCTGCTGTTTTTGCGGTTTATACTTCGCTTTTGACAATGCAATGGCTGAAAAATCTTGGTGGAATTCCGGCGATTGAAAAGATTAATGAGGCGAAAGCAAAATTATTATACGCAGAAATCGACAGAAATCAGTTGTTTAGAGGTGCTTCTGTTGTTGAAGATCGTTCAAACATGAATGCAACATTCTTATTAAACAACGAATCACACGCTCCAATTTTTGATAAAATGTGGAAAGATGCAGGAATTTCAGGATTGCCAGGACACCGTTCTGTGGGCGGTTACAGAGCTTCGATGTACAATGCTTTACCTTTGGAAAGTGTTCAAGTTTTGGTAGATGTGATGCAGGAATTGGAAAAAACGATTTCTTAGATAAATTAGATTTTTAGACTTCTTAGACTTTGTCGAAAGTAATTCAGATAGAACAATTAATATAGATTGAATTTTTAAATATTTCAATCTTAAATTTTTAAATAAAAAAACATGAAAGTACTAGCCAATGACGGGATTTCAAAAAGCGGAATCAAGGCTTTAGAAAAAGGCGGATTTGAAGTAATTACTACAAAAGTGGCGCAGGAACAAGTTGCAAATTACATCAACGCAAATGCAGTTTCGGTGCTTTTAGTTAGAAGCGCAACCAAAGTAAGACAAGATATTATCGACAATTGCCCGACTTTAAAAGTGATTGGTCGCGGTGGCGTAGGCATGGATAACATTGATGTGGATTATGCTCGTGAAAAAGGCATTCACGTGATTAATACGCCGGCTTCTTCGTCAGAATCTGTGGCAGAATTAGTTTTTGCGCACTTATTTACAGGCGTGAGATTTTTGCACGATGCGAACAGAAACATGCCTCTCGAAGGCGATTCAAACTTTGAAGGCTTAAAAAAAGCATACGCAAACGGACTGGAATTACGTGGAAAAACGCTTGGAATTATTGGCTTCGGACGTATTGGAAAAGCAGTTGCTAAAATTGGTCTTGGACTTGGAATGCGCGTCATCGCTTCAGATAAATTTGTTGGAAACGCGGAGATAAAAGTTGATTTTTATAATGGACAATTTATTAACGTAGACATCATAACTGAACCTATAGAAGACATTTTCAGACATTCAGATTTTATTTCGCTTCACGTTCCGGCGCAGGATGGCTATGTGATTGGCAAAGCAGAATTTGAGTTGATGAAAGAAGGCGTTGGAATCGTAAATGCTTCGCGAGGTGGCGTTATCAATGAGGTTGAATTAATCGAAGCGCTCGAAACCGGAAAAGTTTTATTTGCTGGTTTAGATGTTTTTGAGGAAGAACCAACTCCGGCTGTTCAAATTTTAATGCACCCAAAAATTTCATTGACACCGCATATTGGCGCTGCGACTTTAGAAGCTCAAGACAGAATCGGAACCGAATTGGCAGAACAAATCATCAGTTTGCTGAAAAATTAAATCTTAATTGTTAGATGTAAAACATTTTTACATAGATTTGATAAATTTTAAAGCTATAAAGATGTTAGAACAATTATCAGATTTAGTCAAACAGTTTGGAAATGAAACTGTAGTAAATAATAAGGCCGTTCCAAATGAATTGAACGAGGGAGTGATGGATGAAGCCAGTACTTCTATTTTTTCTGGCCTCCAGAAAATTATTTCAGAAGGTGGTGCCGATAAGATTGGTGAATTATTTCAAGGAAATAATGCTAGTTCTGCATCAAATCCAGTTGTAAAGCAATTGACAGAACAGCTTTCAGGAAATTTAGGTGAAAAATTCGGATTAAGTTCTGACGCTTCTTCAGAGGTTGCAGGAGGCTTAATTCCAAAAGTGTTGGGTTCACTAATCGGAAAAGCTAAAAATCCAAACGATAAAGGCTTCGAAATTTCAGATATCGTAAACTCGATTTCTGGGGGCCAAGGAAATTCTGCCGTAATGGATGCTATTCAAAAGTATGGTGGCCAATTTGGCTTAGACCAAAATAATGATGGCAAAGTTGATATGTCTGACGCGATGGCTGCCGTTGAAAAAAAGGGAGGAATCGGCGGATTGCTCGGAAAGTTTTTCGGAAAGTAAAATTTATAAATAAAATGATAAGCCAGACAATCGTCTGGCTTTTTTATTGCAAAAAGTCAAATTAAAAATCCAATCGCTAATAAAAATTAGAAGCCGAACACTTATTCATTTTTAAACCATGTTCCTGCTGCTTCGAAATATCTTTTGTTTTGAACCCAAAACAAAAGGATATTTTCGAGCATCAGGGCTATTTATCAAACTTTCAGGCATTCTTTAAACTTCTCCAAAACGTACGTCCAAAGCAAATCCATAATTTATACAAACAAAAAAGGCTTCCAGATGGAAGCCTTTTTTAATATAAAAGTTGGATATTATCGTTTAAGAGAGAAATGCGCTTTAAATTCTTTGGCCACTCCCTGCTCTTCAAATTCCACCCTGAACCAGTAGTCGGTAGAAGGAAGCGGGCTTCCGTTCATAGTCCCGTCCCAGCCCTGGCTGTCGATCGAAGGGCTCAACTGCTTGATGAGTTTTCCGTAGCGGTCAAATATATAAATTTTTGCGTTAGGTTGGTCATACAATCCTACAATATTCCAAGTGTCGTGTA
>Ga0265780_10002199_pt1 | contig 26779 bp, 26 predicted proteins | sample P1T30metagenome_FD_192432 | JGI IMG/M metagenome (GOLD analysis project Ga0265780, IMG submission 192432) | Plant litter microbial communities from East Loma Ridge, Irvine, California - P1 T30 | ecosystem: Environmental > Terrestrial > Plant litter > Unclassified | place: USA: California...
ATGGACCGCGTCGAGCTCCATTTCCGGCACCAGGCCGCGCCAGGCCACGTAGCCCGCGTAGGCCGGCTCGGATCCGGGCAGCAGCAGCTTGCGCACGGTGGAATGGGCGCCGTCGGCGCCCACCAGCAGGTCGCCGGTTTCGACGCGGCCGCCGGCGAAACTGGCGCGCACCTGCCCGCCCGCCTGCTCGAACGAGACCAGCGTCTCGCCGGCATGCAGGCATGCGGGGGGCAGGCTGTCGCGCATCGTCGTGTACAGCATGTTCCAGGATGTCTGCGTTTGCGGCTGGTAGCCGCGCTGCACCACGTTCCCGTCGCGGTCGAGGAAGATGCGGTCGCCCGAGGGTACCGCCAGTGGCACCTGCTGCTTCAGGCCGGCGAAATCAAAGGCAGCCAGCACGTCCGGCTGCAGCACGAGGCCGCCGCCGCGGCTGTCGAGTGCGTGCGGGGACCGTTCAAATACATCGACCCGCCAGCCGATGGCCCGCAGCGATATCGCCGTGAACAGGCCACCCAAGGACCCGCCGATGATCAAAGCGCGCGGCGCCGTTTTCTCGTTCATGAATCGTCCTCGATCGTTGGTTGGCGTTGCGGGTTCAGGCCGGCTCGCCGGCGCGGTTCCGGGCGCCGAACAGTTCGCCGGTCCAGTAAATCAGGGCCAGCGCCGGGAAGGCCATGCCGGTCAACAGCGCCGCATGCCAGCCGTGATGCGCCAGCATCCACGCGCCCGCCGCCGAGCCGATTGCGCCGCCGGCAAAGAAGAGGGCGAAATACAGGCCGTTCAGGCGGCTGCGCACCTCGGCGCCTAGGCTGAAGATGGCGCGCTGGCCCAGCACCAGGTTGGCGGCCACCGCCATGTCCAGCACGATCGATGCGGCGACCAGCAAACCGATGCCCCATACGCGCGAACCGGGCTGGTAGAGCGGCAAGGCGAAGCCGATGATGGCCAGGACGAGGGCCGCCGCGGTGGCCGGCAGCGTGTGGCCCTTGTCGGCGAGGTGGCCGGCAACCGGCGAGGCCACGGCGCCCGCCATGCCCACCAGCGCGAAGATGGCGATGCCGGTTTGCGACAGGCCGAACTGCGGACCGGCGAGCATCAACGGCGCCACCGTCCAGAACAGGCTGAAGGAGCCGAACAGGCCGGCGTGGTAGGCCGCGCGGCGGCGCAGCAGCGGCGTCGTCGCCAGCAGCTTCCACAGCGAACCGATCAGTTGCCCGTACGACATCGTCGATGCCGGCACGCGCGGCGGCAGTTTGCTGCGCAGGACGAACGCGAGGGCGAGGATGGCGCAGGCGGCGCCACCGAACACGGTGTGCCAGCCCGCATGGTCGGCAATCAGGCTGGCCGCCGGACGGGCCAGCATGATTCCGAGCAGCAGTCCGCTGACGACCTTGCCGACCGCCCGGCCGCGCGTTTCCTCGCGCGACAGGTGGGCCGCGAACGGTACCAGGATTTGCGCTGCGACCGAGCTGACGCCGATGCATAGCGACGCCAGCAGGAACATCCACGCGCTGGTGCTGAAGGCCGCCGCGACCAGGCTGGCCGCTGCCACCAGCAGGGCCACGAAAACCAGGCGGCGGTTTTCGAGCAGGTCGCCGAGGGGCACGATGAACAGCAGGCCGATGGCGTAGCCCACCTGCGTCAGCGTCACGATCAGGCCGGCGGCCTCGGTCGAGAGGCCGGTCGCCGCGCTGATCGGGCCCACGAGGGTCTGGGCGTAATAGAGATTGGCGACGATCAGGCCGGCCGCGACGGCCAGCAGGCGCACCATGCCTGGGGAAATGTCGGGGGCGTGCTTGGGAGTGGAATGCATTGCGGGTTCCTGGTCGGTGAGTGAAAGCGTTGAATAGCGGCGCCAATGGCAGTGTCGCGGGTTTGCGACCGGCCGCGCCCCTGCCAAAAGGCAGGCTGAATGTTCTGGCGTTGGAAGAATTGTAGGTGTGGCCGGGGCGCCGCGGTGTTGCGTGGGGCGCAAAGGTCATCGCCAGCTGGGCTGCACCAAAAAGTCTCACGGGAAATCCCGCGGCACGAAAATGATGCTGAAATGCTGTGTTTAAGTAGTCATTGCTGGTATATAAATTGCTCTTAGAATTTATTTCCGAATCCATTACTCTTTCCTCAGAACGGATGACCATGCCCATTCCGCCAGGCGACGCCACCCCTTCGATGCGTCGCATGCTGCCGCACATGCTCCACGTGACTGACAATCGGCAAGCGCTGACCTCGCTGGAATCGGTCTGGGACGTGCTCAACCTGCTGGGCCAGCTATCCGGCACCACCACCGAGATGGGCGACACCAAGTCCGCGTTCGCCAGCCTGAGCGCCAGCCTGCTGCACAACCTGGCGCTGACGACTTATCACAAGCGGGTGCAGGAGATCGCGGCGCAGGCGCAGGTGGCCATCGATATCCTCGTGCGCAACCTGTTCGAACGCACCGCCGACATCGGCTTCCTCGCGATGGACGACGCGCTGCGCGATTTCGCCGCCGCCACACGCGCCGGCGCGGCGCCGGACCGCGCCGGGATGGAAGCGCGCCTGCAGGACTACGTGCGCCTGTACTCGGTGTACCGCGACGTGATCCTCGTGTCTCCTTCCGGCCAGGTGCTGGCGCGCCTGCCGGGCGGCCCGCAAGTGGACGCCATGCGTGATCCGCTGCTGGCCGAGGTGCTCGCCAGCAGCGCGCCTTACGTCGAAGCCACGGTGCGCAGCGACCTGTTCCCTGGAGAATCGCGCAACCTGCTGTACGGCGCCCGGGTGCTGGACGACGCTGGCGCCGTGTCGGGCGCCTTGTTCCTCTGCTTCGATTTTGAGAACGAAACCGGCCGCATTTTCGCGAACCTGGCCCGCGCCGGGGACTGGGCCGTCATCACGCTGCAAGACAGCGACAGCCGGGTGATCGCCAGCAGCGATCCGTACCAGGTCGCACCCGGCGCGGTCGTCGCCGCGCCGCATGGCGACGGCCACCTGGTGCGCTTCGCCGGCGCCAGCTACCTTGCATCGCGCCATGTGGCGCAAGGCTTCCAGGGATACATGGGACCGCCGGGATGGAGCGCGCTCGTGCTGGTGTCGCTGGCATCGGCGTTCGAGCAGGGCGGGGACGACGAAGTCGATCCTTCCGCTACGCATGCGCACACGGATGCCCCGCTCGTGCGCGCCATCCTGCGCAGCGGCACGACCTTTTCGCCCGCGCTGCAGGCGATTCCCGCGCAGGCCGACGCCATCCAGCGCGAACTCAATCGCTCCGTGTGGAACGCGAATGTCCGCCAGGGCGTCGCCGGCCAGGCGGCCGCCAATCCGGCGTTCTCCAAGGTGCTGCTCGGCGAGATCGTGCGCACCGGGACGCGCATGAAGGAAGTGTTCACACGCTCGATCAACGACCTGCAAACGATGACGGTCAGGTCGCAGCTGGACGACTGCCGGTTCCTGGCCGCGCTGGCGATGAATATCCTCGACCGCAACCTGTACGAGCGCGCCAACGACTGCCGCTGGTGGGCGCTCGATCCCCTGCTGCGCGGCGTGCTGGAAGACGCGGGCGCTGCGCAGCGCACCACGCGGCTCGCCGCGCGCCTTGGCGCCATCAACGACCTGTATTCGGTCTACGACAGCCTGCTGCTGTTCGATGCGGACGGTGTCGTGGTGGCCGTGTCCAGGCCTGCGCAGGAAACCATGACCGGCCGCAGGCTCGATGCCCCGTGGTGCGCCAGGGCGCTGGCGGCGCCGCCCGAGGGCTACGTCGTCTCGGAGTTCCTCGCCGCCGAAGTCTACGGCGGCCGCCCGACATACATCTACAGCGCCCCGCTGCGCGGCGGCACCGGCAAGGTCATCGGGGGCATCGCCGCGGTGTTCGACAGCGCGCCGCAACTCGACGCCGTGCTGTCCGCCGGATTGCCGGGTTCCCCGGGCGCCTTCGCCATGTTTGTCGACGCCGGCGGCAATGTGATTGCCTCGACCGATGGCAACCGCGCCGCCGGCAGCAAGGCGGGCCTCCCCGAGCCCTTGCGTGCCGCGGCGCTGGATGGCGGCACGGCGCAGCTGGCCGCGCTCGATGGCCAGGTGCTGGCGGTGGGTGCGCAGGGCTCGTCAGGCTACCGCGAATACCGCGGCACCGAAGGGCGGGCAAAGCAGCGCTTGCTGGCGCTGGTGTGCGTGCCGCTGTGTGATGAAGATGGGGTCGCGGACGCCGGCGCAGCGGACGAGGGCGCCGAAGGCCATGCCGGCGTCACTGTTCCCGCCGTCGCCGCGGCGGCTGGCGCCACCGTCGACATCGCCACTTTCCACGTGGGCCGCTATCTGCTGGGCGTGCCGGCGGCGGCCGTCGTGGAGGCGATCCCGTTCGGCGGCATCGTGCGCCTGCCCAACGCATCGGACAAGCTCTGCGGCGCCATCGTCTACCAGGGCGGCACGATGCTGCTCTACGACCTGCACAAGGCGCTGGGCGTTCCCGCCAGCGCCAGGCGCGAGAACATGCTGACGGTGGTGCTGCGCGGGGAGGGAGGGCGCCCATTCGGCGTGCTGGTCGAGCGGCTGGGCGAGATTCCGACGGTCGCCGTGGCGGACATCGAACCGGTCAGCACCATGTTTGTCGGCATCGCGCCGGTGCTGGCGTCGATGGTGAAGACGTCCGGCGGTCGTAATGGACCAATGCTCACGCTGCTGGCGGTGGACAAGATCGCGGCGCTGCTGGGCCAGGCAAATTAGACGCGGCGGCGCGGCAGCGCGCGCTGGCCTCAGCGTTTCCGGCTTTTCTCTGCGCGCTGAATCGACGCCAGCGTGTCCAGGGCGGCGTCGCGCCACGGGCCGCCCAGCGCGAGCGCCTTTTCGGCCGCTGCGCGCGCCGCTTTCAGCTGGCCCAGGTCCATCAGCGCGACCGCGAGGTTGTTGGCGGCCGCACCGCTGTCGGGATGGCGTTCGCTGGCGCGCTGGTACGCTTCGGCGGCGGCGGCCTTGTCGCCCGCGGCATACGCGGTGTTGCCAAGGCCCAGCGCCAGGGTGAGGTTGTCCGGCCAGCGCCGCGCCGCGAGCGCGTACGTCTTGCGGGTGGCGCCCGGCGGGCTGCTCTTTTCGGCGGCGACCAGGGCATCGACCACCTTGTCTTCCTCGGCCGTGGCCGGCAAGTGGCCGGGCGCGAGCGTCACCATGCCCCAGTAACCGCTGCGCGCCCAGGTGTGTTCGAAGGTGGAGATCGGCATCACCAGCCGTTCGGTGGTGCCGGACCGCAGGATGATGTCGCGCCGGTCCACATCGTAGCCGATGGCGACCGCGTAGTGCCATTTCGGCGCGATCGGCAGGCTGAGGTTTTGCAGGACCAGCACCGGGTTGCCGGCGGCGAGTTCGGCGACCAAGGCGTCGACGCGTGGAGGAATCGTCACGCTGAGCGCGCCGGCGCGGCGGCCGGCGGCGATCATCTCCACTTGCAGGCTGCCTTCCCGCTGGGGCAGGTAGACCTGCGGCACCAGCGCATCCGCATCGACGGCGAAGCCGGCTGCGCGCAGCGACATCGCCAGCGCCGCCGGGCCGCACTGGTAGCGCTCCTGGGCGATGAACGGCGTCGCGGTCAGTTCCAGCTGGCGCGGCAGGTCCGCACGCGGCGCCGACAGCAGCGCCGTGGTTTGCGGCCCTGCGCAACCGGACAACAATCCCAGCGCCAGGGCATACCCCGGCAGCCGGGAAAAGAAGGAACGCATCATTGCTGCAATTTTAATGGCGGACCGATTTCGTGAACGGGAAAACTTTCGTCAGGCCGATGATGTCGGTTACCAGCAGCAGCACGAAAATGAAGATCAGGCCGCCGATGAGTCCGTCGCCGCCGGCTGGCATCGTGTCGACGCGGTGGGCGATCGATGCGGTCTCCGCATCGGACAGCGCGGCAACGCGGGCTTTGGCTTCTTCCGGCGTCACGCCCATCTTTTGCAGTTCGACCTGCACGTCGGCGCGATCAAATGCCGCGGAGATCTTCGCGCGGTTTTGCTGGGCGGCGGTGGCCGATACCACTTGCTCCGTGCTGACGATGGCTGCTTGTACGGTCTGCGTGAAGCCGACAAATACCAGTGCGGTAATCATGGTGTGGACGAACATTTTCTTCATCGATTGCATCATTTTCAGTTCCTTGGCTTGATGTGTAGTTGTTATTGACGTGCCCGGAACTGTTTCAAAGGATTAAATCAGCTCCGAGCCCCGTGAATTTACCAGCTACAGCGCGCCATGCTGCAATATTTATTTCTTTATGGTAACTAAGCGTAACAAACAACAGTCCGGGCGGCACACCGCTGTGTGTTGCCGCCCCCAATCATTGCGACAGCTTGCCTTCCGCCAGCAATGAACGCGTGCGGGCCAAGGTCGACAGCAGGGCGGTTTGATAGCCCTTGTCGCTGTCCATCCACGCCTGCTCCGCCTGCTCTTCGGGCCCATTCGGCTCCTTGCCGCGCAAGCCCGTGTAGCAGTAGAACTTCAGTTGCAGCGCGCCGGTCTCGTCTTCGAAAAGTTCATTGACGATCACGCCTTCGCGCGGTCCCGTCGCCTGGAAGAAGGACACCTTGTGCTCCTGGTCGAACGTGATGATTTCCCGCAGGTCTGCGCCCCCGATGGTGGCGTCGCGGACGATGTGCGTCGCGCTTTCCTCCACGACATCGCACCGGGTGCAGAGGCCTGGTGGCAAGAACAGGCGGGCGTCGCGCGCTTTCCACACCAGCCCGGCCCACGCCTGGGCGCGGGTCAGGGGCACTTCGCCTTCCGGATTGACGGCAACGGTGGCGGTCGAATAGATCATGATGGCACTCCTTGAAATGAGGTTGATGTTATTTGGCAATAGCGGCAACGTAATCGCGGTAGCTGCGCAGCGGCCGTCCCAGCATGGTTGTGAGGCGGGCAACGTCACCCGCTTCGGGCACCATGCCGTCGGTGATAAAACGCTCGGCCATCAGGCGCATGTCGTATGCCATCCAGCCCGGCATGAAGTTACGCAGGTTCTGCTCGAAGCCGGCGGTGTCGTCGCCGCCATACGCAATTGGACGGCCCAGCACGCTCGACCAGATGGCGGCGGCATCCGTGCCGGTCAGCGTGTCCGGGCCGACCAGGTTGATGCGTGTCAAAGGCATCGGCTGCGTGGCATGGGCGCGATGGATCAGTTCGATGGCGGCGATTTCGCCGATGTCATGCGGATCGACCATGGCCAGTCCCTTGCTGCCGATCGGCATCGGATAGACGCCGTATGCATGCACCGCGTCCTTGATGGTCAGCTCGTTGTTCATGAAGTACGCCGGACGCAGGATGGTGGCGGAAAAGCCCAGCTGCCCGAGCATGTGTTCGACGCCGAACTTGCCGGCGAAGTGAGGCACGTTGACGAAGCGGTCGCTATGAATCACGGACAGGTAGACGACGCGCTCGACGCCCATTTCCTTCGCCACGTTCAGTGCGATCAGCGCCTGGGTGAATTCGTCGGGGGTGACGGCATTGAGCAGGAAAAATGCGGAGACGCCGGCAAACGCGCCGCGCAGCGCATCCGGATCCATCAGGTCGCCCTTGACGACGCTGACGCCTTCCGGGCAATCCGCCTTGGCGGGATCACGCACGAGGGCGCGGACGCTGACGCCACGTTTGACGAGCTGGGCAATGACTTGACGGCCGATGGTGCCGGTGGCACCGGTAACGAGAATGGTCATGATGAAACTCCTTGGTTTGTTGAAGAGGGACGATTCATCTTAACCATTCCACTGGGTAGCCGAAAGCCTGTATATTTGGACATCCTGTCTCACTGGTGGAACACATGGACCTGCTTGGCTTAGTCGATTTCAATCTCGTTGCCCGCCACGGCGGCGTGGGGCGTGCGGCGCGCGCTTCGGGGCGTCCCAAGGCGACGCTGTCGCGGCGTGTCGTCGAGCTGGAGAGCAGCCTCGGCCTGCGCCTCTTCGAACGGGGCGCACGCATATTGAAACTGACGGAGGAGGGCAAGGCGCTGTACGAACGGACCAGCGTCCTGCTGACCGAAATCGACGCGACGGCGGGCGAGATCGCGCAGGGCGGCGCTGTTCCGCGCGGCCGGTTGCGGATCAGCGCGCCACTGCTGTTCTCGCAGGCGGCGATGGGAAAACTGGCGGGTGGTTTCGCGCTGGCCTATCCGGAAGTGATGCTGGAGGTACGGACCGAAGACCGGTCGGTCGACATGGTCGAGGAAGGCTACGACCTGGTCATCCGTGTCAATCCGGCGCCGGATGAAAGCCTGATCGGGCGGGTTTTCCTGCGCGACCGGCTCATGGTGGTGGCGGCGCCTGACGTCGCGCGACCGGATGGCGTTCATGCCGTGCCGGCCGTCATGCGTGGCGCGCGCGGCGAGCGCGTCACGTGGAATGTGGTCACGCCGGCCGGCAAAGCGGTGATCGATGTGCAACCGGTGCTGAGCCTGGCGTCACTGTTCATGGTGCGCGATGCCGTGCGGCTGGGCGTGGGGGCAGCCCAGTTGCCATTGTCGCTGGTCAGCCAAGACCTGGCGGCGGGGCGGCTGGTCAGCTGGGGCGATGTGGATGCGCCGGAGATTGCGTTGTGGGCCCTGTATCCGTCGCGGCGGTTGCTCAGTGCGCGGGTGTCGGCGTTTCTGGGGTATCTGAAGCAGGCGTTTCCGCACGGGACGGCGGATGAGTTGGCGGGGTATGTGGGGAATAGTGATGCAGGCTGAGCCGCTTCGAACAACCCGTGAGCAGCACTGCGCGCAGTCGCGACACTGCGACCTGCTCAGGCGGCACGCGGGATACAGGATCGGTGAGTGCCCAGTAAACGTTGGTCTCCAACCTCACTACTTTGTTGCTCATCAACAATTCATTGGCGGAAGAGCGAATGTTCCGCTTACAATCATCCTCCACGAAATTTCCATTAGGCAATGAGAAAGCTTTCCAGCTGCGCTGATTGCCTTGCTATCTTTCCACTATGTTGATGAACCAAATGAAATCCATCTGTCGTTTGCTTGGCGCATTCGTCTTGCTCTTCTCGCTGATCTCCTGCACTGAAAAACCCACGGCGGCGCCACCAAGTATCGTCGAGGAAATCTCTGGCGTCTGGCGCGCGACCGACGGCACGCTCATGTCGATCATCTTCGGTGACAAAAAGATTCGGATGCTTGTCGGCGATATTTTTATTCCGGTTTCGCTCGGCGATGTGGACAACGTCAACAAAACCGTCAACATGAACGTCCCTCTCAAGACGGGGAAGTCCGACGTCTGGACCCTTGCGCAAGTCTGGGACAAGGACAAAACTTCCTTTCATCTGCGCCTCACGCTGGGCGACGGCAAACAGGACGAGTTCTCGTTCATTCGAAAAATATCGACGGACGACCTGAACCGCATCGCCAATCTGGAAGCACGCTCTACCGAAGGCTCGGTTGGCGCCGCGTCCAAAGAACTCGCCACCATTGCGACCGCGGCACCCGAGGCGCAGCACGCCGACCCGGTGCCATCTGCGCCGGCCATCCCGGAAACGGTTTCTGACGAAGGGAGTTCCCAGGGGCAACAAGCTGCGGCCGGCACGTGGTCACCAAGTTTCGACTGCGCGAAAGCTGCCGTGGAAGCCGAGAGGCTCGTTTGCGCCAGCAAAGAACTGTCGGATGCCGACGTGAAGCTGGCGCGCGCCTACAGCGAAAAAGAGAAAATTGCGGCCGATAAGGCCGCCCTGAAACGCTCGCAAATCGCCTGGATGAAAAATGAGCGAGACGTTTGCTACGACACGCAGTGTGTACTGGCTGCGTATCAAAGCCGCACCGGCCAACTGGCTTCGCAATAATATCAAGTAGTCGCGCAAAAAATAGGCGCTGTATTTATTAGCGATGGAAGACCCCGACTGCCGCTCTGAGCAAGGTCTCTGAGGAATGAATACGCTGTTGGTCAATGGCCCAGCGCCAACCTAAATAGTTCGGCAGGTAGCGCGTGGCGACACCGCGAAAGTGGCGCAGCCAGGCGTGAAAGCGACTGTGGTAGCCGTTGACGTTCTGCACATGGATGGCACCGCGCGCGTGTTCGGCGACGCGGATGCCGGCGCGCAGGTTGACGAAGGCGTGGCCAATGCCTGTCTTCTTTGCAAAAGCCCGGTACGCCGCGTTGCCATCGGTCACCAGCAAGGTGCCGTTCGCCAGTATCGGCGGGTTGGACCTCCGCCGCACGAAAAAATTCACTCTTCCTTATTTACCGAGTACAGCGCCTTGCAGATAGCGTCCCGGCGTCTCGCCAAGCACCTTGCGAAACATGGCCACGAAATTGCTGGCGTTCTCGTAGCCAAGGCCCTCCGCGACATCCTGGACCGTCGCGCCCCTGGACAGCCACTGCAGCGCGAGGAGGATATGCAGCTGGCGGCGCCAGCGTCCAAAACTCATGCCGGTCTCCCGGGAGACCAGGCGCGACAGCGTGCGCGGACTCATGTCCAGCCGGCGTGCCCATGCATCGATGCCGTCCCGATCGGACGGACGCGCCATGATCCACGCGACCAGTTTGCGCAGCCGCTTGTCGGTCGACAGCGGAAGATGCACTTGCCCCGGCTGCGCCAGCGCCATTTCGTCGAGCAGAAGGGTCATCACGCGTGACGCCATGCCTCCCTCTTCGTAGCGCATGGGCAGTGCGGCCGAGCGGATGACGAGTTCGCGCAGCAGCGGTGTCGTCGACACCGTGCAGCACGCGCGCGGCAACGCATCGCCCACCGCAGGATCGACATACACCACGTAACACTCGACGGTCCCGCTGGTCTCCATGCGATGCTGCACGCCGCCGGGTACCCAGATGGCGCCGCCCGCCGGCACCAGCCAGAAGCCGCCGGCGACCTCGCACGTGAGCATGCCGTGCATCCAGAGCAGGAGCTGGCCTTTTCGATGGTGATGGAAGTCCGCTTCCTTCCGGCTGCCGATCTGGTGCGAATCGTCGCCGCCGATGGCGGCCATGTCTAGCCCGGCGGCGCCGATGGTGACGACAGGCCGCGGGACCATATCGGGATCCTCCCATTCGAGTGCGGAAGCGTCGCTGAAAACAGGCATGGGCATCTTTCAAGGAGGAGGGACCGGCGTGGCAAGAATTCACTATAGTAAGGCAGCTTGGCTCCTTGTGGCCGTTCCACCGCCCGCCTAACATCCGCCATCACACCACATCACAACGGCGGGCGACGGCACATGAAACGAGCGAAGAAAATTTTGATTTGCGGGGGCGGCATTGCCGGTCCGGCGTGCGCCTGGTGGCTGGCCAGGTATGGCTACGCGGTTGTCGTCGTCGAAAAGGCCGCTGGATTCAGGGATGGCGGGCAGAACGTCGATGTCAAGGGCGCGGGCCAGAAGGTGATCGACCTCATGGGCCTGACCGCGCAGATTGCGGCCCGCGATACCCGCGAGTGCGGGCAAAAGTGGCTGGACGCCGCGGGCGAGCTGGTGGCGGTTTTCCCGAAAGGCGGCTTTGGCAGCCTGACCAGCGACTTCGAAATCCTCCGCGGCGACTTCGCCCGTGTCTTGTTCGATGCGACCCGTAGCACGTGCGCGTACCGTTTCGGCACCTCGGTCAGTGGCATTGAGGAAATCGAGGACGGCGTGCGCGCGACTTTTGCCGATGGTTCGACCGAGGAATTCGAACTGGCGATCTGCGCGGACGGCGTCAGTTCGTCGACGCGGGACCTGGTGCTCGCCGCGGAAACGCGCATGCGCTACCTCGGCGCGTACATGGCCTTCTTCAAGATCCCGCGGCGCCCGGAAGACGATTCATGGGCCTGCTCCGTCAACGGCATTGGTGGAACGATGATCAATCTGCGGCCTGGCGGTGCGGCGGACACCACTGTCCTGGTGACGTTCCCGGCCACTGAGCCCGATCCGCACCGGCCGTCCACGCTGTCCCGGCGGGACATGCTGCGTGCCGCCCTGGAAGGCCGGGGCAGCATCGCCGACCGCATCATCGGTGCATTGGACGCTGTCCAGGATTTCTACTTCGGACCGATGAGCCAGGTGCAGGCGTCGACGTGGTCGAAGGGGCGGCTGGTGTTGCTGGGCGATGCGGCGCATTGCCCGACGCCATTCACGGGCAAGGGTACCGCGCTCGCTTTGGTGGGCGCATACGTCCTGGCGGGGGAGATCAGGAACGGCGCGACGCACACCGAGGCCTTCCGGAATTACGAGCGCATCCTGCGCCCGTACGCCGAGCGTTCGCAGCAGGAACTGAGCCCGCGGCTTGTCCGGCTTTTGCACGTGAAGACCCGACATGGGATTGCGGTGGCGCGTGTGGTGCAGAAGTTCTTCGGAAGCGCGTTGATACAGTCCCTGCTCAAACCGGGCGGCGCGGCGCGAGCGCGCAAGATCGATGAGGATTTCGCGCTACCGCTCTATTGATCGGCGTACGCTTTTTGCGGCGCTGCCGTCACGTTACTGCGCCGCCGAATCCGTACAGCTGCGGCCGTCCTCGAGCATCGCTTTCAGCTGCGCGAGCTGCTCGAGCTGCACGTCAAGCGCGGCCCGCTCGGCCTGCGCCGCCTCCGTGCGCAGGGCAATCTGCGCCAGCACGCGCCCATGGTGGCATTGTCCTTCACCGATGAGAAAGCCACGGATCTCTTCCAGCGTAAAACCAAGTGTCTGGGAAATACGCAGGGTGCGCAGCTGGTGCAGTGCGCGTTCGGTATAGAAGCGGTAGCCGTTCTGCTGGCGCGCCGCAGGTTCCAGCAAACCCTGATCTTCGTAAAAGCGAATGGCCGATGCCGCCACGCCGGTTTTTTGCGCCAGTTCACTGATCTTCATGTTGTGCTTGACCTTCAAGTTTACTTGAAACTTATTATAGGTGAGAGGCAAATCCACCGTGGCGTTTGCCCGCTTTTACGGGAATGACGCATGAGCATACTGATCGACAAAATGAACTGGCGCTACGCCACCAAGAAATTCGATGCGGCGCGGACCGTGCCTGCCGAAAAAATCGAACGCATTCTTGAAGCGGCGCGGCTGGCCCCGACGTCAAGCGGCCTGCAGCCATTCCAGCTGCTGGTCGTCACCAACCCCGCCTTGCGCGAACGGATCAAGGCGATCGGCTACGATCAGCAACAGATCGTCGACTGCTCGCATTTACTGGTGTTTGCAGCCTGGGATGACACGACCCCGGAGCGCATCGACGGCATGTTTGACCTGGCCAACGCCGTGCGCGGCACGGTCAACCCGAACTGGGAAAGCTATCGCGACATGCTGAAAGGGATATACGCCGCCCGCGGCACGCAGGCGAGCTTCGAGGCAGCCGCGCGCCAGGCGTACATCGCGCTCGGCGCCGCGCTGATCGCCGCCGCGTTCGAAGAAGTGGACGCCACGCCTATGGAGGGCTTCGATCCTGCGGCGCTCGACCAGCTGCTGGGCTTGCACGAACGCCATTTGCGCAGCGTGGCCATCGTCCCGCTCGGCTACCGCGCCGCGGAGGGCGACTGGCTGGCCAACCTGAAAAAAGTGCGGCGCCCGCGTGCGGACTTCGTCATCGAGGTCAATTGACGGTGGCGGATGACGGTGGCCGATGACGCGGGGCGGGATGGCCGCCGCGCGCTCGCTGGCCCGTCAACCCACTGCAGGCGCCAGCACCGGCAGCAAAACCCAGTCCTCGGTATCCTCGAAGCGGCGCTCCAGGTTCTCCATGGATTCCATGACAAACCCGGCCCACGCCATGCCGTAGCCGGTACAGGTTGTTCGCAGCTGGTCCGCGATGTCGCCGTTGATCAGCGTGAGCAAGTCGCGATCGGCCAGCAGCCGGTCGCGTTGCGCCGTCGTTGCGGTGTAGAGCAACATCTTCAAACCAACCGGTTGCGCACCCTGTAACAGCGATCGCATCTTCCCCATCAGCGTCGACGCCGCCGGCATGGACCGGTAGAAAGCGGAAGCATCGGGTTCGCGCGCTGTGAGCAGCGCGATGATACGGTCGCGTAGTGTGCCGAGATCGTGCTGGCCCGCTGTGGGTGGGGCGACGACCGGATCGTCGTCGCTGCCAAACGGGTCGGCGCCGTGCCGCTGCCAGCGGGCGTAGCCGGCGACGTCGAGGGCGATCGCGTTATCGGTGCGGCGTTGATCGCCCCCTGCCACATTCTCGAAGATATCGATGGGATAAGGCAGGGCGCCCTCTTCGTAGCCGGAAAATTCCTTGAGCGCTGCAATGGCGTCGCTGCTGCCGGCGAGCGCACGGGTCAAGGTTGCGAGGCCTTCTTCCCGATCGGTCATGTCGAGGATTTCGCCTGGATCGAGCGCCAGGAAAGGCAAGGGCAGACTGCGCAGGAACGCCAGCGCCCGCGACCAATACGCGTGAGCGATGGTGCTGTCACCGGCAATCATCTCGAACAGCGGCAGGGATTGCTCGAGATGGTGAATGGCCCGCGCAACGGTCGTACTGGGCATGTACTGGACAGACGAACCAGAAGGGTTGTTTTCGTCCTCCTCCGTTTCGATGACAACAGGTTTCAGGTCGTCGGGCCGAAAGCAGCACAGCCAGGGGACCGGGATTCTGTAGGACGGACCGTCCGCCTCAAGGTAGTCATTCCCCGGAGCGACCTCATTTGTCCTCAAGGCATAGGGGTCATTGGCCAGCGTCAAAGTATTCAGCAGATACGGACGGTTTGCCATGTGGGCCAATGTTTATTTTGGGAAATTTAATTATGATGGTAATTCACGCAGGGGGCAAGCAATGGCAGGACGGCTGAAGCGCTGAGACGTTGCAGCCTCTTCGTTATCGACGTTTGCTGTTTTGGCCAGCAGGGCCCGGCGCTATTCTCGCCAGCACGCCGACGCCGAACACCTTCTGGAACGGCAGGTCCTTGCGCTGCGCATAACCGATATAGCAATCGCACTTGAAGCGCGGGCAGCTGCGCTCCCGCAGCATCTCCGCCAGGTCATCCTCGTACAGATTGCCCAGCCGTTCAGGCAAAAAGTGGCAGCGCGCCAGGGTGCCGTCACCGTCGACCGAGAGCGACGTTTCGCCCGCCAGGCAGCCCTGGCCGCGCGACGGCGCCGGGCGGCGGCTTTGCAAAAACCACGGGTCGATCGCGTCCAGCCACGCCAGGTCGTCGGCAGCGTAGTAGCCCGGGCCGCGGCGGTCGTACGCGTTCAGCCACAGGTAGACATGCGCCGGCAGCGCCGCGCGCAAGGTGCGGATGGCATCGTAATGGTCGTGCAGCGCGACCATGCCAACCGAATAGCGCACGCCCATCGCGTCCAGGCGCGCGCAGCGTGCGAGAAAGCGCGCCGTCGTCGTCTGGCCCGGGTGGAACGTGCACCACAGGCCGATCCTGGCACGGCTGGCGCCTTCCATCCCGGCCAGCCAGCCCAATGGGCCCGACAGGTTGGTTTGCAGCGCCACCTGGCGCACGTGCGGCAGGGCCGCCAGCGTCTGCATGGCGGCGCGGTAGTGGCGCCGCACCAGCGCTTCGCCCCAAGGGGTGAACAGCACGCTGACCGGGCGGTGCTGCGCCGCCACCCAGCTGGTGAAGCGTGCCACCTCGCGGGCATCGCGCGCCAGTACGGCGGGGCTGTCCTGCTTCTTGGCGAACGGGCAGTAGCCGCAGGCGTAGTTGCAGCTCGATAGCGTGCCCCGGTACAGCAGGGAGAGGCCGCCATCGCGCGCTGTCAGCATGGCTGGCCGCTGTCGGCCATCAGCGCGCGCACGGTGCCGGACGCCAGCCACGGACCGATGGTGTCGGCGTAGGCGTAGCCACGTTCGTTCAAGCGCAGCAGCGGCCCGTGCTGCGTCACCAGTTCCAGTGCGAACAGCTCGGCCAGTTGCGGCAGGTCGTTTTCGCAGGCAGTGCCGAAACGGGCCGTGTAGGCTGCGCGGTCCAGGCCCGGTTCGGTCAGCAGCGACTGGATCACGTAGCGGCGCTGCTGGTCTTCGGCGCCCAGCAGGTAGCCATGTTCCGCCTGGGCGAAGCGCGCCGCATCCTGCGCCAGGTAGTTGTCGATGATGCCGATGGTTTCAAGCCGGGCCACCGCGTATGCGCTGGAGTAGTGCAGGTGCGTCGTGTACGAGCGCGCGCCCGCGCCCAGGCCCACCATGCCGTCGTTCTGGCAGCAGTACGACGGGCCTGCATCGTCCGGCGCATGCGGCGCGCGGAACATGCGCATCGAGACCTGCACATACCCGCGCGCGCGCAGGTGGTCGCGCGCGGCCGCGTACAGCGCCAGGCGGCTGTCGCCATGCTGCGCAAGAATGATCGGGTCGAGGGTGTCGGCACCGTGGCGGCGCGCCACCTTGCCCAGGCCCGTCTGCTCGCGCACGTACAGCGGATAGAGGTAGATTTCTTCGGGCGCGAACGCGAGCGCGCTGTCGATCGACGCCAGCAGGCTGCCCACCGTCTGGCCCGCAATACCGTAGATCAGGTCCAGGTTCAGCGTCGGAAAGCCCGCCGCACGGATCAGCGCGATGGCCTCCTGCACGGTGGCGTTCTGCTGGGGCCGCGCCAGCGCCCGCATCTCGCCGGCGGCAAAGCTCTGGATGCCGAGGCTGACGCGGTCGATACCGTGCGCGCGGCACACGGCCAGGCGTTCGGCGGTGACGGTTTCAGGCGAGGCTTCGATGCCGGCGGGCGTGGCGTGCAGGTCGATTCCAAGGATATCGCGCACGCCGCACAGCAGCGTCTCGAGCTGCGCGGCCGACAAATACGTCGGTGTACCGCCGCCGAGCGCGAAACGGGCAAAGCGGCGCGCGCCCAGCACGCCGTCCATCGCGCGCATCTGCACCAGCACCTGCTGCACGTAGCGGTCGACCATCGCGGCGTCGGGCCGGGCCATCGCAAACAGATTGCAGAAGCCGCAGCGCATGGCGCAAAAAGGGATATGGATGTACGCGAACAGCGCCGAGCGGTCCTGCTGCGCCCAGAGCGGCGCCAGCGGCGTGGCCTGCGCCAGTGCGCGGTACGCGGCCTTGTGCGGATACGAGTACGAATACGCCTGGTAGGGCGTGTGGCGCATGCGCTGCGCCAGGGTGCCCGGCTGTTCGGATGGATTCACGGTACGGCTCCCTGGGACTGCTGGTGTGAAGGATCTGGCGCTGATGCCGGGATGATGAAGTGCGCGTAAGGCACGTTCCAGACGCTGTCGTGCGCCACGCGGTGGCCGCGGTAGCCGTCCTCGCCGTACGCGCTGCCGTGGTCGGAGCAGACGATGGCGAAGGTCGGCGCGCGCCCGGACAGGGCGTCAAACAGCGGCGCGAGCGCGCGGTCGACATAGCGCAGGGCCGCCGCGTGGCTGTCCAGGTTGTCGGCACGGCAGCCGGGCAGGTAGGCACGGTTGGGCGCATGCAGTGCGGCCACGTTGATGAACAAGAAGGTGCGCTGCCGATTTTCTGCCAACAGCCCGGTCGCCAGCGCCACCTGCTTCTCCGTCGAGTGGCGTCCGGCCACGCCCATGCCGGCGCTCCAGTGGCTTTCCTGGAACAGGGCCGGCAGCACGCAGCCCAACGCGGTCTGCTTGTTGAAGAAGCCCACGCCACCGATACAGATGGTGCGGTAGCCGCGCGCCGCCAGCGCCTCCGGAATGCTCGCTTCCTCGAATGCGAACGTGCGCGGCGACGTCGTCTCGCTGCCGGCAAAGGCGCTGGCGAACAGGCGCGGGTGGCGTCCGGGCGCAGCCGGCGTTGGGAGGAAGCCGGCGAAAAACGCCTGGTGCGCCGCGTAGGTAAAGGTCGCGGGCGCGTGGCGCCGTTCCCAGCCGGTGCCGGGTAGAAAGCGTCCCAGGTGCGGCAGTTCGCCTGCTTCGAACAGGGCCTGCGCCACGTCGTAGCGCAGGGTGTCGAGGGTGATGAAGACGATATCGTGGGTGCCGATGACCGCGTGCATGTCGGGAATGGGTTCAAGCATGGCGGTGCAATGCAAGCAGCTGCGCCGCGTAGGTATCGTGTCCGTTCCACAGGAGGCCGGGCAGCAGGTCGCCGAAAGCGTTCGCTTCGAGTACATGCGCCTGGCCGCGGCGGACCACCATGTCGTAGCCGGCCACGCGGCTGGCCGGAAAAGCGCGCGCCGCCTGCCGCACGGCCGCTTCCAGCGCGGCCATGTCGGCGTCGTCCAGCAATGCGGCGGTGTCGCCGCGCAGGTTGTCAAGGTGCAGATTGGTCATCATCTGTGTACCCATGCGCGCGACGCGGTGCGCGGGCTGGCCGGCAATGGCGACCGCGCGCAGGTCGTAATGGCCGGCGCCGCACCGTGGCTTGTCCAGCCAGGCCTCCGCATACAGTGCCTGCGCCGCCAGCGCGTCGACCAGCGCGGCGATGTCGGCCGCTTGTTCATGGCGTCTGATACGCTTGACGTTGAACAGCCGAATGGCGCCGTGGCCAGCCACGATGCTGGCCGTGGTCGTGGCCTGCTGTTGACCCGCCCGGTTGCGCCGGTACGCCACCACGCCCGAGGCGGACGAGCCATAGCGCGGCTTCAGGTAGACGCGGTCGAGGCCATGTTCGTGCAGCAGCGCCTGCAGATGGTCGTAGCCTTCCACGCGTCCCAGCAAGGCGGGCGTGCGCAGGCCATGGGCGGCCAGATGGCGCTGGCACGCCAGTTTGTCGGTCATCAGGCATATCTCGTCGGGCGCATTCACCACCCGCGCCCAGGGCAGGGCAGTCAGCTGGGAGGAGAGGCGCTGCAGGGAGGCCGCAAAACCCGCAAACCAGGCATCCATCGCCAGCAGCTCGCCGTGTTCGGGCGCACGCGCTGGAGGGCGGCCCAGCAAGCGGCACCCGTCGTGCAGCAAATGCAGGTGCGCGACGGGATCGTCGCCCGGCGGCTCGATCTTGAGCACGCCCGGTTGATCCAGCGCGGCATCGAGCAGATGCGGCTGGTCCAGCCAGTCGCGCCAGGCGAGCACGCGCGCAACCGGCAAGCAGAGCTGCGCGCGCGCGGCCTGCAGCAGGCGCGTGCGTTTGCTGCCAGGCGTCGCCAGCAAGACCATCGCGGGCACCGGCTGATCCAAGGATTTACTCGCCAACGGCCACATAGCGATACACGTCGCCGTCGTCCTCGTCGTCTTCCTGCGGGTCGTCCAGCACCACGGCGAACGGCAGGGCGCCGAGCTTTTCCTGGTTCGCCTCCGAGATGTAATGGTGCGACAGGTCCATGCGCTTCAAATTGCCGAGCTGCGTACCGCGCAGCAGCGCTTCGGCGCCCACGTCGCCCAGCGTGCCCAGCGACAGGTCCAGCGTGGCGATGGTGGCCAGCAGCGGCTCGTTGGCGAGCCAGGCGGCGAGTTCGTCGGCGATCTGCGCATCGCGCAGGCCCAGGTAGCGCAAGGTTGGCGTGGCGAGCTGCGCCAGCACGCGCTGGTACAGCGCCGCGTCGCCTGTAAAACCATAATCTTCCGTGCCGAGCCACAGTTCCAGGTGTTCCAGCCTTGGCATGACCGACTCGGTGAGCGCCCATGCGATTTTCTGGTCCAGGCCACCGGACTCGATGGTGAACTTGCGCAGGTTCTCGTGCGTGAACGGGTCGAGGGCCAGTGCATTGCCGCCCCGGATACGCAGCTCTTCCAGCTGCGGAAAGGCGTCCAGCAAGGGCTTGTAGCTGCCTTGCACGATCCATGAGATTTCGCATTCCTCGTACGTCATGTCGCCGATAAACAGCGCACGCAGCTTCGGCAACTGTGGCGCATGGCTGGCCAGCGCGGCGATCACGGCGTCGGCGCCCGCTTCGTACGGCTCGCCCCACATGCCGATGATCAGCGCTTCGAGCGTCGACTTGTCGACCTTTTCCATGAAACCGGCGAGCAGGTCGGGCATCGTGTGCTTGTCGTCATACCCCAGTGACAGACGATAGACCAGGTTCGGCGACGCATCGAGGGCGACTTCGGGATCGTACTGCACGACTTTTTTATTGTGGAAGGTAGTGGTGCTGTCGGAAATCGTCATCGAAAAAGCTCCTTGTGGAACGGTGAGGGCGAAAGTGCGGCATGCCAAAACAGGCTGCCGCGCGGGTGGGGATAATCAAGCAAACACGCCGTGCCGATAGAACAGGCGCATCACGTCAGCGACGCAATCGTCAATATTGCGCACCGATGTGTCAAGAATTAATTGCGGCGCCAAAGGCGCTTCGTAAGGAGAGGAAATGCCGGTAAATGATTCTATCGCACCGCTGCGTGCCTGCGCATATAAACCTTTGGTATCGCGTGCTTCGCAGACCTCCAGCGGACAGCTGCAATAGATCTCGATAAAGTTCGCAGGCTGTACCAAGGCGCGCACCTGATCCCGGTCCGCACGAAACGGCGCAATAAACGCCGCCAGCACGATGTTCCCCGCATCCGCAAACAGCCTGGCGACTTCACCGGCACGCCGGATATTCTCCGTGCGGCCTTCATGCGAGAAATCGAGATCGCTGCACAGACCCTGACGGAGATTGTCGCCATCGAGCACAACGCACTGGCGGCCGTCGTGATGCAGCCTTTCTTCCAGTGCGCAAGCGAGCGTCGATTTGCCCGCGCCGGATAATCCGGTGAACCAGACGATGGCACGGGCGTGGCCATTCTTCGTGGCGCGTTGCGCGGGGGTGATGCGGCGCTGCGGCTGCACTGTACGGGAGGTCATCATCGACGGGAAAGCGTGCTAGAACTCCCGGCCGGCGAACGGCCAGTCCGCGGGCTCGGTATAAGTATGCTTTGCGCTGTCGAATGGGAGCGTCCACGTTTTCGATTCCAGCACTTTGCCGTTGCTGGTGCCGGTGACCGTGCCGATCAGATTGAAGAACTCCGCGTTGTTGGGAAGGTCGCTCACACTGATAATCGATTTCAGCGTGGACGACTTGTTCGCGCAATCGTCATCGCTGCATGCACCGGTGTCGTCATATGCAATGGATACCGACCCCACGTCCTGGACGGTGCCGGCGCGATTCGCAAGGAAAACCAGCCTGCTGCCACAATAACCCTGGTGGCAATCGCCGTACTCCCCCTGCCAGCCCCAGTTGTCATTCGCCCCGAGTTCCACGAGCTTCCATTCGGACGGTGCGGCACCCATCGTGCCGGCCGCGATTTTTGTCGACTGCGCAATCACCGCCGCCTTGCCATTGGTCTCGCCAACGATGAAGGCACCGACCAGGCCTTGCGCGGCGTGGGCAGTGATCGCTTCGCCATGTTGATCGATTGCCTGCCCATTCGCGATCGCGTAGAGACGCTTGGCACCGCCGATCGTCTTGATGTCCGATTGCACGATCTTCATGCAATAAGGCATATCGTCATACCTGTAGATCCAGCACCCGTTCCTGGATTCCTGCTTGCCATAAATGTGATTCATCAGGCCTACCGTGGCGTCACGCGCGTTGCCGGAAGCGAGCAGGTCCGGCGGGAAGACCCCAGGCGGGAGCTTGGGGTCCATGACGCCAGCCTGGGCGAGCGTGGACAGCAGCTGCACCATGGGCACGTGGCCGCTCAACTCGACCAGGAGACTCCTGGTGTCCTCGGTATGCTGGGCGGTGTATTGAATGTCGCTTTTCCATGCGGGCCCGCTGGTCTCGATGGAGGAGGGGATACGTTTTTGGTCCTGCAGGGACTTGAACACCGGATTGCCGGCGATCTGGTCGGCGTTTGCCAGCGTGATCTCGAGGGATGCTTCACATGTAACTTTGCCGATCTTCTCGTCCTTGTTCGATGTGCGAATGGTCGTGACAGCGATCTGGATGCGCTTTTTGAGGCGATCGAGCAAGGCGGTGTCGCTGTCGGCGGCTGACAAATCTTTTTGCAGCGATTCCTCGACGGCTTGTTTCACCAATGCGATGGTGGGTTCGTCGATGCAAGTGGGCTGGGTTTTGCTGCAGCCGGCAAGGACAGTGGCGAACAGGATAATGCCGATGAGCGATTGGACATCACGCAGTTTTCCGGCGGCCCGGGGAGCGAAGTAGTTCATGTGGATGCTTATTGTTCAGATGTAACATCTTAGCATTGGCGCAATGGCGAAATACACCTGAACAGAGGTGTGTCGCATGGGCCGGGAAGTACCAGGAAGCGACTCGTCGACGTTCCGGGCATCGGTAGCCACCGGACCATCCGGCCGCCACGCTGGGTTCCGACGACGCGGGCTGAGGGGCAGGTTGCGCAGGTCCGGCGAAACCTTGCCGAACTTGTCCGCGAAGAAGGCAGGGGCAAGTTCGCTAAACGATGGTTGTCAAGCCTGTTGCCGTTTGGAGACCTGGCACTCCGTCGCACGCAGACGCGCACCAGCCTCGTCACCACTCACAGTATCCCGTCCCGCTTCGCCTGATGCACCGTCGCAATCGTCGGCACAAAACCCAGGCTGCGTGCGAGCGCGCCGTCGGCATGCAGGTGCCATGGGTCCGGCAAGGGCGCCGAGGATGCCTGCATCGGTTCGCCCACCATGGCGACAAGCTCATGGATCGTGGTCGGTGCGTCGTCGACGATATTGACGGTCCGGCCGTCGAATGCGCCACGCAGGGCCAGCCGCATGCTGGTGGCGATGTCGCGGTGATGCACCATGCTCATGCGTTGCGCGGGATGGAAGCCGAAGCTGCCGGCGTGGCCCGAGAGCGCTTCGAGATGGCCGTCCTGGTCGCCGTAGACGAAGCCGAAACGCTGAATCGACCAGTTCAGGCCGCTTTGCCGCAGCGCGTTCTCGGCAGCCAGCTTGCTGGCCGGGTAGGCCTGGGTCGGCGCGACGGCATCGTCTTCGCGGCCCGGATGCGGGCTGTCCTTGTCGTAGATATTCGTTGTGCTGGCCATGATGAACCTGGCTTGCGGCGCATGGGCCCGGGCGGCGGCGATCAGATTGCACGTGCCGTCGAGGTTGACCCGGTGGATCAGGGCCTCGTCGCTTGTGCGAAATACCGCCGCCAGGTGAATGATGGCCGAGACCCCCGCCACCGCCTGCTGCAAGGAAGCTGCATCGAGGATGTCGCCCTCGATGCGCTGCACGCCTTCGGGAACGGGTTTGCCGGCCCGCACCAGCGCGCGGCATGCAATGCCTGCCTCGGCAAGTCGTTGCAGCAGGCGCGCGCCCACCAGGCCGGTGCCGCCGGTAACCAAGATCGTCATGGTGCGTTTCCTTTGTTGGATTGTTGCGTGAGCGCCATCAGGCGCTGGGTGGCGCCTTCCAGTACCCTGACCACGGTGGCAAGCTCCGCGGCGTCGACGCCATCGAAGGACACGCCGAGGATGAGCGCGATTGGGTTGGGCAAGTCCTGCCACAGCGCCAGTCCCGCAGGAGTGATCGCCAGCACACGCTGGCGTTGATCGGTGGCCGATTGCGATTGCAGAATCAAGCCCTTGCGTACCAGCGTGCTGACGATTTCACTGAGGGCCGGCTTTTCCACCGACAGCAGCGCGAGAAATTCGCGCTGGGCGGTCGGGCCGTGGTTGACCAGCTGCCACAGCACATACCACTGCGACGATCCCAGGCCATACGGCCGCAAGGTCGCTTCCATGACCGTGCGGCTGGCCATGTAATACCGCTTGACCCAGGCGGCGGGGGAATCGTGTTGAAGGTGGGTCACCATCAGCCTCATGTAGTTCGGTATCGAACCATAATAGTATGGTTCCGAACTATTAGTCAAGAGGCGTCGTTGCAGCAGCCTGGCAGTCCGGGTCGGCCGGACTGCGGCGCTTACGGTCACAACTGATCAACCCAGCGGCTGAAGGAATGCCAGGGGCGAAGGCCAAAGGCCGGGGGCAGGGCAGTCTGGTAAAAAAAGCTGAGTGTCAGCAGCTTGTCTGTTTCATTTATCGCGAGGTCGCGAGCCAGTCGCCGTATTCGCAATCGGGGAATTTTTCCACAAACCGTTTCCTCAGGCTATCCATAGGAAACCATTCCCCGGAACCTTGTCTGGTAGGTGACACGTCGATCCATCGGACGAAACGCGATACATTCGATTCCCCTAACTCACCTGTGACAATTATTCCTGCGAGTTCACCTAACTCATCGTCCGTGAGCTTTTCGAATTGACTGGACGGCGCAATCGTGATCATCATCTGCTGGTCGACCTCGGCGTCAGGTTCCGGGTCGACGTCAACAATCGTCCAAAACCATTCGCTGCCCTCGATCTTGAGGTCTTTGCCGTTCATCTCCGCCTCGAAATACATCTCCCAGTCGCGCGGGGGGATGCCGAGGCCGATTATCCATCCTTCCCCTTTCAAAGGTAATTGCGCCGCCAGCGTAGGATTGCTCCTCAGTTCGGGCACGTCGTCCACGGAAAGACTCAGCCGGTCGATGTCGGGAGAAACCGGGTCGGAACCGAGTTCCCATCCCACGTCGGGCCATTGGCTGAGGATTTGCGCCATCAGTTCCGAAAAACCCGCGTCGCCCGCTTTTTCGCGATGATTCATCAAGTGCGAAAGATTGTTTAACAGCTTGTCCAAATCAAGTCCTTTACGGTTATTCGGCGCAATGCCAGAAGGGCACGGGTCAGGTTTTGTAAACGGAGACAAGTTTGACTATACCAGCCGGTCGAGGGCACCTCCCGCTTGCAGAGCAGAGGGTCAGGTGCATTTACGGGCACGAACCAGTCAGTCCCCGCCGGCAGAACGGCGGCACTGTCATTCCATACTGCCTGAAATCAGTGGCTGAACGTGGTCACCTCGCGCGGCTCGGCAAGATGGCCCAACCCCTGATCCGCTACAAGGCGCGTCGACAAAGCTGAAATGGGCATCGTGCTATGCTCGATTCATCAAACGACACGTCGCTGGGCTGATCTTGCCCACGCCTCTGCACGACTTCCTTTCCTGTTCGCGCGTAGCCGCGTCACGCCTGCAGGCGGGAACGCGAGCAGGCGTGACATCCATTTGGGAGAAAATATATGCAACAAGAAACGACACCGGTCTGGTTCATTACCGGCTGCTCAACTGGCCTGGGCCGCGCTTTGGCTGAACTGATCGTTCAGCGTGGCTGGCGCGTGGTCGTCACCGCGCGCGATGTCGGGAGCATCGGCGACATGGCAAGCGCTGCGCCGGATCGTGTACTGGCGCTTGCTCTGGACGTCACCAGCCCCGCGGACATCGACGCGGCGGTTGCCGCCGCCCGAGCGAAATTTGGACGGATCGACGTCCTGGTGAACAACGCCGGCTATGGCTACCAGAGCACCGTGGAGGAGGGCGAGGATACCGAAATTCGTGCGCAGTTCGACACGAACGTCTTCGGCCTGTTTGCGATGACACGGGCGGTACTTCCCCTGATGCGTGCGCAGCGCACGGGAAACATCATCAATATCACTTCTGTCGCCGGACTCGTCGGTTATCCGGGCTCAGGTTATTACGCTGCTTCGAAGCATGCGGTGGAGGGATGGTCGGACGCGCTGCGTGCAGAAGTGCTTCCGCTGGGGATTGGCGTGACATGCATCGAGCCCGGGCCCTTCCGCACGGATTGGGCGGGCCGGTCGCTTCGCCAGACCACGAACCGGATAGCCGATTACGCCGATACGGCGGGAAAACGGCTGGCCGGGACGAAAGAATTAAGCGGTGCGCAGAAAGGTGATCCAGTCCGCGCGGCCCGGGCCATGGCGACGGTTGCGCGCGGCGCCGACGCGCCACGGCATCTCGTGCTCGGTGCGTGGGGCTTCGATGCCGTGGTCGAACGCATGGAGGAACGTGTTCGGGAGATCTCGCTGCAACGCGATCTGAGCCTGTCCGCCGACTTTGACGACGAGGCATAACGGCCGGTTTTGCCTGGCCAGGCCCCGGGCGCCTGGCCTTTGCACCACGGCGTGCAATCAGCCAGCCGGCGGGCACGGCCTGCCGATCTGCGATCACTGCCCTTTTTTATTGACGAGCAATCTGCTCAAGCCTCGTTTTGGAGAATGTGATGAAACCCTATGTGATCTGCCACATGATGTCGTCCATCGATGGGCATGCACTGACCGATGGCTGGGAGCGGCCCTTCAAGAAAGCCGCCGGAGAGCTGTACGAAAAGCTGGCCGCAACGTTTGAATTCGATGGCTGGATTTGCGGGCGCGCCACCATGGAGGAGATTGCCCACGGCGAGGGTTATCCGAGAGGTCTGGCGAAGGAGCCGATCCCACGGACTCCCTATTTCGCGACGCGTGACGCGGCGACCTACGCCATTGCAATCGATGGCCATGGCAAGGTGGCATGGAAGAGCAACGAAGCACTCGGCTCGCACGTGGTCGCGGTGGTCACGGAAGCGGTGCCGGACGACTATCTGGCCTATTTGCAGTCGATCGACGTGTCCTATTTTTTCGGTGGCAAAACCGACATCGATTTAGCGCAGGTAGTGCAGACCCTGGCCGATGAACTGGGCACCAGGCGATTGATCGTTGAAGGCGGCCCTCACGTCAGCGGTTCCTTCGTGAATGCCGGCCTGGTCGATGAAGTCAGCGTCCTGATATTGCCCCTGATCGACGGGCGTGGCCACCATCCCGCGTCGTTTGAAATCGCTGAAGCGGCCTGGACCCAGCCGAGTTACCTGAACCTCGTCTCGGCAGAGGTTCAGGACGGTGGCGGCGTGTGGCTGCGCTACAAGCGGTGATAACGTATGCGGCGCGCGACGACGATCGCTGCCACATTCACCTGAGCCTTCACCGCCATACTCGACCGGCGTCCGCGACGTCGGGTATGGGTAGACCCGTCGAGACGGCCAGATAGCTTAGTCGGCAGTTCGCAGGCGCCATAGCTGCGTCGGCAGGGCCGGCGGCGCATCCTTCTTGAAAAAGGCCGAATCGGGAATGCGGGAGGTGGTCACATACAGGCTGCCATCCGGCCCTGCTCGACCAGTTCGCCGCGCGAGATGACCCAGCGCCTCACACTAGCGGCAGCGATCACCTCGCCATGGTCGCTGCGGTATCTGACACCGGAATGCGGTCGCCATCGTCGCTCGCCGTATTCACAGTGTTGTCGACCGAC
>Ga0265780_10002200_pt1 | contig 26774 bp, 9 predicted proteins | sample P1T30metagenome_FD_192432 | JGI IMG/M metagenome (GOLD analysis project Ga0265780, IMG submission 192432) | Plant litter microbial communities from East Loma Ridge, Irvine, California - P1 T30 | ecosystem: Environmental > Terrestrial > Plant litter > Unclassified | place: USA: California...
GTCTTCAATATTACGGGCAGCTCCAAAGAAACGTTTCGGCTTATGAAGTGCGTTGGCATCAACACCACCTGAAAGTATCTTTCCGGAGGCAGGCGCTACAGTATTGTATGCCCTGGCAAGACGGGTTATGGAGTCTAGCAGGATCACCACGTCGTGACCGCATTCTACCATACGTTTGGCTTTTTCAAGAACAATATTCGCGATTTTAACATGTCTTTCTGCAGGTTCATCAAAGGTAGAAGAAACTACTTCGGCCCTCACGCTCCTTGCCATATCTGTAACCTCTTCCGGACGTTCGTCTATCAGCAGGATTATAAGGTATACTTCCGGATGATTTTTTGCAATTGCATTTGCCACATCTTTCAGCAACATCGTTTTACCTGTTTTTGGCTGGGCAACGATCAAACCACGCTGTCCTTTACCAATCGGGGTAAAGAGATCCATTATTCTGGTAGACTGGTTGCCGGTATCAGCAAAAAGGTTCAATCTTTCAGTCGGGAAAAGAGGAGTAAGATAATCAAAGGGCACACGGTCGCGCACTTCTGCAGGTATCCGTCCATTGATAGCTTCGACTCTTACAAGCGGAAAGTATTTTTCTCCTTCTTTAGGAGGCCTTATGCTTCCCCTTACCGTATCGCCTGTTTTAAGGCCGAACAATTTTATCTGTGATTGAGAAACATATATATCATCAGGAGAAGTCAAATAATTGTAATCAGAAGATCTCAGGAATCCATAACCATCAGGCATAATTTCCAATACGCCTTCGTTGGCGATCACATTATCAAAGTCAAGATTTGTAGCCGGAGCAAGGCCTGAAGATGCTGTTGTATCCGCAGGTTTTTCAGCACGTTCAATAGATCTTGTTTCCATACTCCTGGTCTGGATAGTACGGCGTTCAAACCGTGGACTGCGGGTTTCCGGAGTTTTAACCTCTTGTGTATCTTCTGCCTGTGTTTCCGGCTCGGTTTCCTCAGTTTCAGGGGCTACAGGGATAACTTCTGATTCGGCTGCCGCCGTTTCTTCTGCAGGTACATCAAACAGAGTATCCTGGGCCGGTGTTTCCGGAGCCTTTTCTGCAGTTGCCTTTTTTATAGTACGGGTGCGTTTTTTTGGTTTTTCTTCAGCAGTATCTTCCGAAGCCGCTGCTGCTTCTTCTTCAGGAGTATTCTGACGGGCAGCATCTATCAGGGATTGCTGTTCGAGGATATTTTTTATTAATTCCTGTTTACGTAGTCCATCAGCATTTGTAACACCAAACGACTTAGCAATCTCACGAAGCTCAGATACAAGCTTATCGTTCAATTCATTAATTTCCACCATTCAATTGAAATATTATTTTGGATTTTTTTATTCTATAGATTTTACCCCCAAACCGGAAAAGAAATCAGAATTGTTGTTCAAGAAACTTTAATGATTTTTCCTTATGATTATTAGGATAATTGAGATAACGACACAATTGTACTGCATTAATTTTAAAATAACAAAAAATTAAAAAAAATTTTCAGGGGCATTCCTGTTTTGGTTACTTTGAAACCAATATAAAAATATGAACCGAACTCAATTAATCAGCCAGATTAAACAGAAACAGTCCTTTTTATGTATTGGGCTAGATACCGATATAAACAAAATTCCTGCCGGCTTACTCGGTTATGAGGATCCTGTTTTTGAATTTAACCGCCGGATCATAGATGCTACCAAAGATCTCGCCGTGGCCTATAAAATAAATACGGCTTTTTACGAATGCAGAGGTACAAAGGGCTGGGAAAGCCTTGTGAAGACCTGTCAGTATCTTCCTGAGGAATGTTTTAGTATTGCTGATGCAAAGAGAGGCGATATCGGAAATACCTCCGAGATGTATGCCAGCGCTTTTTTTGACCATGTTTCATCCGGTATGAATTTCGATTCGGTTACGGTTGCTCCTTATATGGGAGCCGATTCTGTTAAACCGTTCCTGAAGTTTGAGAATAAATGGGTCATTCTCCTGGCACTTACATCCAACGAAGGAGGAAAGGATTTTCAGTTCCTTCCGGTTGCGGAAAACGAAACATTATTTGAGTCTGTATTAAAGAAGAGCAGTGAATGGGCCGATGCCGGTAAAATGATGTATGTGGTGGGTGCAACAAGGGGGGAAGCTTTTTTAACCATCCGGAAACATGTTCCCGACAGCTTTTTGCTCGTGCCCGGTGTAGGTGCACAGGGCGGCAGCCTGGAGGAAGTATGCCGGTATGGTATGAACAAGGACTGTGGATTGCTTGTCAATGCCTCCAGATCGGTAATTTATGCTTCCAACAGCGATGATTTTGCTGACGCTGCAAGAAATGAAGCAAAGAAGATCCAGGCAGAGATGGCTGAGGCCCTGAAAAGAATATTCTGAACAGAGAGGACAGGTAAATAGGGCTCCTTAGTATAAGGGATGTTGTTTATTTCTGCAGGCTGCTTATCTTAAAACTTTTTTGTATTTTTAAGAATGCATTTCAAAGAGGACTTTTTGCACTTTCTATGGAAGTTCAGGTTGTTCGATCAGAGAAATCTGATAACAGAAGACGGAGAACCTGTAGAAATTCTTTCGACAGGTGTTCATAACAGTAATGCCGGACCTGATTTTGAAAATGTAAAACTACGAATAGGCCAGACCTTGTGGGTTGGCAATGTCGAAATTCATATCCGATCTTCAGACTGGAACCTGCATCAGCATTCGAATGACGGGGCATATAATAATGTTATTCTGCATGTTGTATATGAATACGATATGCCTGTATTCAGGAAGGATGGGACTAAGATAGCATCCTTAGTCTTAAAAGACCATGTAGAGCCTGACATTAAGCACAGATATAGCGGCCTTATGCAGAATCTTTTGTGGATACCCTGTGAAAAACTTATGCCCCGGGCAGAAGACATCCAGATAGAAAACTGGTTGTTCCGGGTGCTCCTGGAGCGGCTCGAAGAAAGATCGCAGGGGGTATTAGAGATGCTGACCAGTTGCCGCGGCAACTGGGATGAGACCTTCTATACCATTCTCGCCGGTAATTTTGGTTTTAAAACCAATGCAGCGCCGTTTGAACTGCTCGCCGCATCGCTGCCTGTCAATATTCTGGCAAAACATAAAAACAATGCACTGCAAACCGAAGCGCTTGTTTTTGGTCAGGCCGGTTTCCTTGAAAATTGCAGTGATGAATATGGGCTCGTTCTTAAAAAGGAGTATGATTTTCTCCGGAAGAAGTATTCCCTGCAGCCCCTTAACATGTATATCTGGAAATTCCTGCGACTTCATCCCCAGAATTTTCCGACTATCAGATTAGCACAGTTTGCGGCACTTATTATCAAGTCAAATCACCTGTTCTCGAAAATAACTGAGACGGAAAATGTAAAAGATCTGACAGCGTTGTTCAATGCCTTGCCTGTTAATGAATTCTGGCGTACGCATTACCGGTTTGGCGCTGAGGTGTCTCCGAAATCATGCCAGCCTGGTGCTGATTCGGTTAATAATATCCTGTTAAATTCTGTTGCCGTAACTTTGTACAGCTACGGCAGATATATCAATAAGCAGTCTTTTATAGAGCGTTCTGTAGAGCTTTTGGAAAATCTGCCATTTGAGGCCAATCATATTACCCGGAGATTCCTGGATATAGGTGTGAAAAAGGGGAGAGCGGCAAGGTCGCAGGCACTGCTGCAGTTAAAAAAAAGGTATTGCGACCAGAAAAAATGCTTAGATTGCGCTATTGGGGCGAAGATTGTAAATGCAAATTAAGATGATACAGAGTATTCTGGCATATTTTGAAAAACGATCGTTTGGTGTTTCTACCTATCTTGGGGAGAAATATAATATGTCTATTTCGAAAATACGCCTGTTTTTTATCTATTCCTCTTTTCTGGCTGTGGGGTTTCCGCTGGTGTTTTATTTCCTTGCCGCATTTGTTCTTGGTATAAGGAATTATATGAAAAGGATAAGGACCCGGATATGGGATTTTTAACCCGGTACCGGATTCTTAGTTATCAGATGTCAATATTGCCGCGCTTTCCCGGAGCTTTAATCTCAGTTTGAGTGTATCTTAGTATGATATTTGATCCTCAGGTATTTAGTAAATAATTCGCCTCTTGTGTCTCTAATTTTCGTAGCTTTAATAAAATCAACTCGCAGACCATCGAAGATATAGTTTATATTTGTGAGGTTAAACCCGTCAACAGTCAATGCCGGTTAAAGGAAATCAATTCAAATCCAATACTTTCAGAGAAGAGCAGGGGGCAAGGCCATCTGTACGTGCAAGAGCAGTAAAAGAGAAGTCAGAAGCTCTTCCCCGGTTTACATTTAACGACGGGAGGATCATAAAGATCATCGGACTGTTTTTTTTAATTTTATCGCTCTATTTTCTGGTAGCCTTTTCTTCCTATTTATTTACATGGCAGGATGATCAAAGTTATGTGATAGATGCAAACGGGGGCTGGTCTAATCTTTTCAAAACCTCGGATGAACTTGCTAAAAGCGGGGTCCAGTCTCAGCCCGTGGAAAACTGGCTTGGTAAATTCGGGGCACTCTTATCTCATCAGTTTATATATGAGTGGTTTGGAGTAGCATCTTTTATATTTATAGGCGTCTTTTTTATTATAGGATACAGGTTGCTTTTTAAAGTGAGAGTAGTTTCCATTGAAAAGACTCTGGGTTACTCATTTTTCCTGCTGATATTTCTGTCGCTATGCCTTGCTTTTATTCACGGATTCACATCAGATTACCCCCATTTCCTTGAGGGCGAATTTGGTTTTTGGGCGAACCGTTTATTGCAGGTTCAGATAGGAAATACAGGTACAGCCGGATTGCTTGCTTTTGCTGCGTTGACAGCACTGATAATAGCTTATAATATTGATTTCAAAATTCCTCATAGAGAGAAGAAAATAAAATATACGATCCCGGAAACTGAGGAGGAAGAAGAGGAACTGGAAAGGGAGGCTGATTTCAGAACCGAACCGGTTGAATTTCCGGTACGGCGTAATGCATTAAAAGTTCAGGAGCCAAGGCAGGAAGAGCAGCAACCGGAACCGGTGAAACAGGAAAGGCTAAGAGCTCCGATTATACTTGAACCGGAAAAAGATCCGGAAACTTTTGTTCCCAAAAGTATTCCGCCGGAAGCTGCTGCTGCCATGGTATTTAACCTTCCAAAGGTTGAGCCGGAGCCTGAAATGCCAGATGAAGAGCTTGTTAAAGCAGGCCCGGAGCTGATCGTGGAGAATGAACTTCCTCGGAAAGAAGAGCCTGAATTAAGCATTCAGCGGTCTACTGAAGAGAAAACTGCGGATAGCCTGGTTGAGCAATTCGGGAAATATGATCCGAAGCTGGATCTATCCTCGTACCGGCACCCTACGCTTGACCTCCTGGAAAATTATGGATCCAACAAAATATCGGTAAATGCGGAGGAGCTGGAGGCTAATAAAAATAAGATCGTTGAAACGCTTAATCACTATAATATAGAGATTGAGAAAATAAAAGCCACTATAGGTCCTACAGTAACACTTTACGAAATAATTCCTGCTCCGGGCATAAGAATATCAAAGATAAAAAACCTTGAAGACGATATAGCGCTAAGTCTCGCGGCCTTAGGTATCCGTATCATTGCACCGATGCCAGGTAAGGGAACTATTGGTATTGAGGTGCCGAATCAGCATCCTGAAATGGTGGCTATGCGCTCTGTACTGGCAACGGATAAATTTCAGAATACTACGATGGACCTGCCGATTGCACTTGGCAGAACTATTTCCAACGAGGTTTATATTGCCGATCTGGCAAAAATGCCTCACTTACTGGTGGCAGGAGCAACAGGTCAGGGGAAATCTGTAGGGATAAATTCTATTCTGGTCTCGCTCCTGTATAAGTTGCATCCATCCCAGCTGAAATTTGTACTGGTAGACCCCAAGAAAGTAGAACTAACCTTGTTCAGAAAGATCGAACGCCATTTTCTTGCTAAACTGCCGGGTGAGGAAGATGCTATTATTACCGATACCAAGAAGGTTATCAATACGCTGAACTCTCTTTGTATAGAGATGGACCAGCGCTATGACCTGTTAAAAAATGCACAGGTTCGTAACCTGAAAGAATATAATCAGAAATTTGTTAACCGCAGATTAAACCCTGAGGACGGCCACAGGTTCTTACCGTTCATAGTGCTGATAGTAGACGAATTTGCAGATCTGATGATGACGGCAGGAAAAGAAGTAGAAACGCCGATTGCCCGTTTGGCGCAGCTGGCCCGGGCGGTAGGTATTCACCTTGTTATTGCTACGCAGCGTCCGTCTGTAAATATTATAACCGGAACGATAAAAGCGAACTTCCCAGCCAGGATTGCATTCAGAGTGCTTTCAAAGATCGATTCGAGAACGATTCTCGATTCGGGCGGTGCCGACCAACTGATAGGAAGAGGAGACATGCTGCTCTCTACGGGGAACGATCTTATAAGGCTGCAGTGTGCATTTGTTGATACGCCAGAGGTAGAACGAATATCAGATTTCATTGGAGAACAGAGAGGATATTCCTCTGCATGGATGTTACCGGAGTATGTTGATGAAAGTGGAGAAGGAGGCAGTATTAAGGACTTCGACCCGAGCGACAGGGATCCTTTATTTGAAGATGCTGCACGTCTTATCGTAATGCACCAGCAGGGATCAACGTCACTGATACAACGCAAGCTGAAGCTGGGATATAACAGAGCAGGCCGCCTTATTGACCAGCTTGAAGCCGCCGGTATTGTTGGGCCGTTTGAGGGAAGTAAGGCAAGGGAGGTACTGCTGCCGGACGAATACTCCCTGGAGCAGTTCCTTGATAATCTGGGAAAGAATTAGGGAGTTATATAGCGGCCGGGCAAGCCTGCAGGAAATAAGAGAAAGAGATGTTATTCAAACACACAAACACCATGAAAAAAATTATAGTATGCATCTTATGCCTGCTGTCTTACGGGGCAGCAAATGCGCAAACCGATGCGAAAGCAAAAACGATATTAGCTCAGGTGAGCAAAAAATACCGGTCTTTCGACGTAACTAAAACTGATTTTACTTTTACAGCAGAAAATCCGCAGGCAAAGATCAACCAGACGGAATCAGGCTCGGTCTATGTAAAATCAAAGACCAATAAGTACCGGGTGGTCATGAAGGAACAGGAACTTATAAGTGATGGTAAAAGCCAGTGGACCTATCTGAAGGAAGATAAGGAAGTGCAACTATCAAATGTTGATAACAGTACTGATGCATTAAACCCCGCAAAGCTTTTTACCATTTATGAAAAGGGGTATAAGTATGTTTATGCCGGCGACGTTAAAGCTAACGGTAAGATACAGCATGTTATAGAGCTTACACCTCTGGACGCAAAACAGAGCTTTTTTAAGGTCAGGTTAACTATCGATAAAATTTCAAAGCAGATAAGTAAAGCAGTGCTTTTCAATAAAGACGGCGGACGGTATACTTATACGATAAAGGCCTTTACTCCCAATGTAAAGGTAGCAGAGTCGATGTTTGTTTTTGATGCAAAAAAATACCCTGGAGTTGAAATTGTAGATCTCAGATAAAATCAGTTAGAACAGGAACAGCGATGGCAACATCGCTTTTTTTATGTAAATTCATAGGCATTGTAAACCTTATGCTTTATTTTTGAACTATGTCATTAACCTACACACAACATACACTCGACAAACTTGAACTCTTATTAAAAGCGTTGAATTATAAAGTAAGGTATGAAAAAGGCGCCTTTAAAACCGGAGCGTGCGTTTTAGAGAACAGCAGGGTAGTGGTAGTTAATAAGTTCTCCAATGTAGAAAGTAAAATCAATTCTCTGGTTCAGCTGTTACAACTGCTGCCCGGAGATGAAAGTTTACTGGACGAAAAGCAGACTCAGTTTTTATATTCATTGAAACAAACATCGCTGCAGTTGTGAGAATAACATTTTTAGGAACAGGAACCTCCCAGGGGGTGCCGGTTATAGCCTGCGATTGTCAGGTTTGTGCTTCTGCCGACCCGCGGGATAAGAGACTGAGAGTGGCAGTGCTGGTTGAAACAGAAGGAAAAGTGATTGTAATAGATACCGGACCTGATTTTCGGACCCAAATGTTAAGAGCCGGTGTAAAACATCTCGATGCTGTGCTCTTAACCCATGAACATAAAGATCATGTCGCTGGCCTGGACGATGTAAGAGCATTCAATTTTAAACAGCAGCAGGCAATGGACGTATATGCCCATAAGCGGGTTCATGAGACTCTGCTCCGCGAGTTTTACTATGCCTTCGGTGAAAGAAAGTATCCCGGGGTGCCGCTGATCAATCTGCACGAGATCGAAAATAAACCCTTTACTGTTTCAGGGATCGGAATAATACCCATAGAGGTGATGCATTATTTACTGCCTGTATTTGGATTCAGGATAGGCGATTTTACCTACATCACAGATGCCAAAACAATCTCTGAAAAAGAAAAAGAGAAAATCAAAGGATCGAAAATACTCGTTATAAATGCGCTTCAGAAGGAAGCTCATATTTCTCATTTTACATTAGATGAGGCGATCCGGTTTGCTGCTGAAATCAATGCAGAAAGAACCTATTTTACCCATATGAGCCATAGATTGGGCAAATATGAAGATGTGGCTGGAGTTCTTCCGCCTGGAGTTGAACTGGCCTATGACGGCTTAGTGCTGAACCTGTAACCTGACCCGTTTCCGGAACCGCGTGCCGGCCGGTTTTCTGTTCTATTCTGATATTCAATTGGTTTACTGAAGTATTTTTTTCTAAGTGTAACTAAAAGTTTCATTTGCCGTAAAAAGACAGATTGGTTGTAAGGATAATTTACAATTACTGTGATGTTTATGTTCAAATTTAACAGGCAAGCCCTTGTCTGGAAAGATCTGAATTGGGGATTTAGAAACAGTTAGTGCTCTGTGGCATAAAGACAAAGGTCAGCTGAGTACGGTACGAATCAGAGGAATTAATATGAGTAACGTGTACTTTTTTTACAAATTATCTGTAAAGCCGGTGGTGGCTTTTTGTTTCCTTTTGCTGGCTGCATTCAGCACAGCAGTCGGACAGGTCCAGAGTGATATAACTCGAAACCGGGACTGGACGGGAGTTGCATATTCTAATCGTGCCCCTGGTGGCGTGGGGGTAATGGAAACCCAGTTTGCGCTCAGGTATCAACCTATGAAGTATGTAATAAATAAGATTACGGCTACTTCTGCCCATATGGAGATGTTTATCAGGGAGGACTTTGATGGCAGAGGGATGTATGGTCCGCAACAATGGGCTATATTTCATAGCCGGAATAAAGATGTTTCTGAAGCTGGTGGTATCATTAACAGATACAATGATATCTTTGGGTCCAGGCAATTCGGAGCTAATTCAAACGGATTTATGCGTGGAGGAACAGCATATTACATGACCCCGGGTACCCAGTACTTTTTCAGAGGCTGGAGATACGGACAGGTAGATGTAAGTGGTGGCGGCGACTGGACGATCAGGGTACTCAGCAACAGCGTGCCATGGTACTATACTCACGATTTGATAGACGAACCGAAGTTGGCTTTAGGAAATAGTAAAGTCAACCACGATGAGTTTGTTACGTACCACGTGGTTTTTCAAGGCGTACATCTCGATACGATCGAAAATAATGTTGAATATAAACTTAGGCCGGTGAACTTCTCACTGATTCAGACGGGAGACTTAAATGCTACTATCGAAAGCGTCGTTCAACAGGTGAACCGGAAAGATTGGCTTGTTACTGTTAAAACAACCGGAGCCAAAGGAACCGTGCTCCTTAAAATGGACAATTCGTTTGGTGCTGCCAATACAGTAGATAACTTGCCTTACACCTTGCCTGATGCTTACAAGTACGAAATCAGCAGAGGGGTCGATAAAATTGTTCTGGATTCGAGTAATCCCGACAAGAACAATTACACCAAAGTAAAATATCTTATATACTTAGATGCTCCCAATATAAGCGGACTAAAAGCGTCTAACTTTAACCTTGTTACAACGGGAAATACTCAGGCTGCAATAACTGATCTGAAACCTGTAGGAGGAGGATCGTCCGGCGGGGTATGGGAAATGACTGTCTCAGTTACCGGAGGTACTTATGGTACTGTTAAGCCGGTTCTTGTAAACAGTACAGGCGTTTTACCGAAGTTAGGAGGTTTGCCGTTTAATAATGCACAGACATTCACCTCTGCCAGGGCAATGCCTGTAATTACCAATATATCCCCAAAATCAGGAAAGCCCGGCGATGTTATAACTGTTACTGGTGACGGCTTTACCAGCGGTCAGGATATATTTTATTTTGGAGCAGTAAAGGCTGCAAACATCGTTTTTAAATCTAAAAACGAATACCAGGTTACCGTGCCTTCCGGAGCAACTATGGCTCCTGTATTTGTTCAAAATAGCGTCTCTGCATTATCATGCTGGTCTTCGGCAATCTTTAATGTAGTAAACACCCAGAATGATGCTGCATTAAATAGTATCTATCTGCAGCGGAAGCCGGATATAAACTTACCTGCAAATTCGGCGCCCGCATCGATCAGAACAGCGGACATCAATAACGACAATTATCCTGACCTGATATTTACTGCACCGACATCAAAAAAACTGATGGTGCTTATAAATAATAAAGTAGGCGGATTTAATTCGTCGGTAGACCTGGCAATGCCGGATGTCGCTTACCCGGCTATCGCCATAGCTGATGTAACCGGCGATGGTAAACTGGATATTATAGGAGCCACAAACGGCAGCGTCCAGCAGCTTATTATATTCCCGAACCTGTCTGTTCCATCCGGTGCCGCAGCATTTGGTTCTGCGATTACCCGCACAATCACAGGTTTTCCAAGCAACATAAACGTTACAGATATAGACAAAGATGGCAGACCCGATATTCTCGTTGCATTAGACGGAAGTAATAAAGTTTATGTCTATCCGAATTATACACCATGGCCCGGCCAGACAGTAACTCTTGATGCCCCGGTAGAAATCAGTTCCGGCCGTATCGGTGTTAGAGGAATGACCACCGGTGATATTGATAATGATCAGAAACCGGAGATCATCATTGCAGATTATGGCACTGATGCAGCTCCCGGATCCACTGTTACTATATTTAAAAACACGGTTAACCAGCGCGACATTACTTCATCAGGACTCAGTAATTCAAATACATTACTCTCGGTGGTAGGAAATAATCCTTATGGCCTGGCATTGGGCGATCTTGACGGCGATGGTTTTGCAGATCTGGTAGTTCAGAGTGCAAGTTCACAGCTGATAGTTTACAGGAATAAAGGCGGATATTTTGAAGATGCAACTAAACAGGGATTTGCTCTTCCGGCATCTCCCCGCAGCGGTGAAGTTACCATCAGGGATCTTGATGGCGATGGAAAACCTGAGATCATATCTTCTAATTATACTAACGGACTTGTTTCTGTTTTCAGAAACAAGAGTGTATCGGGAACAATTAGCGGCGGCTCTTTTGTAAGGTTAGACTACCGTTCAGGAACCCAGACCCAGGCAGCCGCTATAGCTGATTTTAACCTTGATGGTAAAGGAGATATGGCTGTAGCAAATACCGGATCTTCGACTATTTCGCTATTTACCTATCAACTGCCGCCTATCGTTGATTCATTCAGTCCGGTTGTCGCCAGGGCTGGTGCCGATATTGTTATTACCGGTAAGAACTTTAATACTACTGCCGCTAAAAATGTGGTTTACCTCGGTGCGGTTAAGGCTACTGTAAAGACGGCATCTGCTACGTCCTTGACTGTGACCGTACCCGAAGGCTCGACATTCGGGATGATTACCGTGCTTGATTCTGATTCTAAGCTGGCCGGCCAGTCATCTGGCAGCTTTGGGGTCGAAAACACAGAAGATCAGTTGTTCTTCTCCTCAAGGAATGATTATGCGGTAGCCGGATCTGCCCTGCAATCTATGGTTGCTGCAGATCTGAACCTCGACGGTTATCCGGAACTTATTACGGTAGCCCCTTCGTCTACAGGTAGTAAACTGGTTGTTAGCAAAAACACCGGCGGAACGGCCTGGTTTAAGGCCGCTTCTGTTACTTCAGTATCGCAGACAATTACAGGAGCGTCTAACGTGTATGTTATCGCGTCGGGAGACCTCGACGGCGATGGCCGCAAAGACGTTGTCGCTGCCGATTATGACAATGGAAAGGTCCTGGTATTTTTAAATGAGGCAGGGACCCTTAAGCAATATACTGCGGCTACATTTGCTGTAGATGCTAACCCCACTTCAATAACTGTCGCTGATATTGACGGCGATGGCAAACCGGATATCATTACCGCCGGTAAAACAACAAATACTGTCTCTGTATTAAGGAATATAAGCTCAGCTGCGGGAAGTGTTAATTTTGAACCGCAGACTAAGTTTGCAGTGGGTTCAGCGCCTTTCTGGGTATCTGTTGCCGATCTGGATGCAGATGGTAAACCTGAGATAATTACTGCTAATTCAGGTTCTAATAATGTATCTGTTTTGAAGAATCATACTGCAGGTTCAAGTCTTACCTTTGCGGCGGCTCAGAATTTCAGTACCGGAGCATTTCCGGCATATGTAACGGCGGCAGATCTTGACGGCGACGGCAAACCTGAGCTGGCTGTAAGTAACCAGAACGATAACAATGTATCTGTACTTAAGAATAATTCGACAACCGGCGTACTGGCATTTGCAACTTCTGTGAACTATAGTACAGGTTCTGCCTCGAAACCGGTTTCAATAGCCATTGGTGACCTTGATGCCGATGGCAAGCCGGAGATGGCTGTAACGAATACCGGAAACAATACACTTTCAATTTTCAGGAATAATACGGTATCAAATACTATTAACAGCTCTTCTTTTGCGAAAGCAGACTATGCCGCAGGTACAGATCCTGTTTCCGTTATTATCGCCGACCTTAACAAGAATGCGAAGTCGGATATTGCCGTAGCTAACAGAACTGGCAACAGCATTTCGATCTTCCAGAATGTTATTCCTCCGGTAGTAACGGCAATTAATCCTGCGGCCGGTATTCCAGGAACAGTAGTTACCATTACCGGTAAGAACTTTAATGCTGCTGCTGCCAACAATATTGTTTATTTCGGGGCTACTGCAGCACTTGTAACCAGTGCCACACCAACCTCGGTAACGGTGGAAGTTCCGGCAGGAGCAACAAGCAATACCGTTTCGGTGCTTGATAAAGCCTCGGGATTATCGGGCTTTTCATCTGCTATATTTGAGGTGACCAATGCTGTAACAGACGGTTCGTTTGCTTACCGCACAGCCTTTACTACTGAAACAGGTGCGGCTCCCTCTTCTGTAATAGCGGCAGATATTGATGGCGATGGCCATTCCGAGCTTATATCGATCGATCCGGCTGGTAAGATTTATGTTGAAAGAAATTCCGGTCAGGCTGCTATTGGCGCTTCATTGTTCCAGAACTATACCTTCACTATTGATGCAGGAGTATCGGGAGTAAGAACGGCTGATATAGATGGTGACGGAAAATCAGATCTTATTGTCAGCAATTCAACAACGAATAAAATATATGTGTTGCTTAACACTTCATCAGCTGGTATTTCATTTGCCACACCTCAGTCTTTCGCAGCAGGTACCAATCCTGGTTCAATTGCTATAGCCGATCTGGATGGTGACGGAAAGCCTGATGTTGCTGTTACCGGCAAAAACACTGATGTGGTAACCATTCTAAGAAATATTTCTTTACAGGGCACTGTATTATTCAGTCCTTCGGTTGCCCTTACTGCAGGTTCTAAAATATCTTATTTAACAATTGCGGATCTTAATAACGATGGGAAACCTGATGTTATAACCGCCAATGCAGGTACTGATGCCAGTCCGGGTAATACAGTAACCGTTTTATATAACAATACCAGCCCGGGACTACTGAATACCGGTTCATTCAGCAGCCAGGATATTACGGTAGGCAACAAGCCTTCCGCAATTGCCGTTGCTGATGTAGACGGAGACGGCTGGAAGGATCTGGCTGTTACAGGTGCTGCGGATAATAAAGTTTCTGTATTGAAAAATACATCGACACAATCTTCTATCACTTTTGATACAGCTATTGATTTCGTTACCGGGGGCAGTCCTTCGGCGGTGGCTATCAGTGATGTGAACGGCGACGCTTTCCCTGATCTGGCAGTATTAAATTCTGCTGATAATACAATATCTGTGCTCCTTAATGCTAATCAGGGCGCAGTAAATACTAATTCGTTTTCTGTAAAACAGGATTATTCAGCCGGAAACAGCGCGAACTCTCTTGTAATCGCTGATCTTAATAATGATGGAAAAGCAGAACTGGCTGCAGCAAATACCGGAGGCACTATTTCTGTAATGAGGTACATTCCTGTTCCTGTTATTACATCTGTAAGTCCTTTGGCGGCGCCTGTTTATACTTCTGTTGTAATTACCGGAAGGAACTTTAATCCTGATCCTGCTAAAAACGTGGTTTTCTTTGGCGCAACCAAAGCAAACGTACTAAGTGCCTCGGCTACCGTACTAACGGTTGCTGCACCGGCTGAAGCCACCTATTATGTAGTTTCTGTACTTGATGCGGAAAGCGGATTAACTGCTTATTCTACTGACAGGTTCATTTTAAGTAACCCTAATGTTGTAGATTCAGAGCTTAAACTTTCATCTTTTAACGCTCCGGTTAATATTCCTACACAGAATAAACCTGCTACAGTTGCTATGGGCGACCTTGATGGTGATGGTAAAACAGACCTGGTCGTGGTCAATTCAGAAAGCGGCAGTATATCGGTCTATCATAACGAGGCAGCCGATGGAGATATCAGCTCTTCATCGTTCCCAGCCGCATCTAGCGCTACATTTACCGTTGGAGACTCTCCGAACAGTGTTGTTGTTAAAGATGTTGACGGCGATGGTAAACCTGATATTACAGTAAATAATTACGCAAGCAAGACTATTTTTGTGCTCCGCAATACAACTGTCCAGGGGCAGATAAATACATCCTCTTTTGCAGCTCCTTATTCGGTAAGTACCTCTTCGGGAGTTAACATGATCGCATTGAGCGATATGAACGGAGATGGTAAACCAGACCTGTTAACTGCAAATGCAGGTAACTCAACAGTTACTGTTTACAGAAATACATCCGCAGCGGGTACGGTATCTTTCAGCGCAGTTAAAGCTAATTATACAGTAGGCGGCAATCCATGGTCGGTTATGACTGCAGACCTGAATGGCGACGGTAAACCGGAACTGCTGACATCGAACGATGGGGCAAACAGTATAACCATACTTCCTAATACCTCAGGTCCGGGAGTATTTAATACTTCGTCTTTTGGTTCTCCGACAACATTAAGTTCTGCCGGTGGAGCCCGTTCTGTAGCCGCAGGAGATCTGGACGGCGATGGAAAAACCGATCTTGCTGTGATCAACAAATCGGAAAACTTTGTTACTATCTATAGTAATACAAGTTCTTCAGGCCTTTCATTTGGCACAGGCGTAAAAGTAGCTACCGGCGAGACTCCTTATGGTGTATCTATAGGCGATATCAACGGAGATAAAAAGCCCGACCTGGTTACAGGTAATATGCAGTCTGTGTCTGTGATTCGGAATATACATGCCGGCGGAGCAATTGCTGCTTCATCCTTTGCAGATAAAGTTGATATCAGGACCAGCAGCACGCCTCAGGTAGTAGCAATTGGCGACCTTGACAATAATTCGACAGCTGAACTTGTTGTTGCCAACCCATACCTTAACAGCCTTTCTATTATCTCTACGAAGATCACTGCTAAAATCGTGTTTGATCCACTTGCAGATAAGACTTATGGTGATGCTGATTTTGATGGCGGTGCAACAAGCAATACACAGGCAGCTATCATTTACAAGAGCAGCAATGAGCTGGTGGCAACTATCGTAGACGGTAAAATTCATATCGTTGGTGCAGGTGAAACTGTTATCACGGCTTCTTTGCCACACGTGTCTAATTTTGCAGACGCCCAGGAGGTTTCTCAGCCCTTAAAAGTGAAAAAGAGAGATCTGAATGTGCTGGTCGATCCTGCAGAAAAGATGTATGGAAAGCCTAATCCGAGATATAAATATACTATCGATGGTTTGGTTAATGGTGATACTGAGGATGATATCGAAGTTCTGCCCGTGATTAAAGCAGTCGATATGGTAACGAATACGCCTGTTGACGAGTTGACCAAGGTGGGCACTTATCCTATTGTACTGATAAACGTACCTGTTGATAATAACTATACGCTTGTTGTTACAGGGAATGATCTCATTATTCACAAAGCTCTTTTAACAGCGAAAGCTGATAATATACAGACTCCTGCAAAGGATCCTCTCGACGGTACTTTTGTCGAGCCAACATTTACTATATCCTATAACGGATGGGTAGGCGGTGACAATAAAATAAATTATACTTTCGGAGAAGCTCCGGTAGCTGCGCCTGTTGGTACAATTGACTATACCGTTAAAGAAAGCTATCCGATTATTGTTACCGGTGGATTGGACGATAATTATGAATTTGAACGTTTGCCTGGTACACTTGATGTAGGTAAGACTCCGACAACATTGGCGGTGGTTGATTTTCCGCTGACCAAGGTATATGGAGATGCTCCTTATGATATCGTAATCAGTACTACCAATAGCGAGAACCCTACTATTAATTACAGGGCTCTTAATCCGGAGGTGGCAACTATCAATCCGTCTAACGGAAAGGTTACTATCGTGGGGGCTGGTATTGCTAAGTTCCTCATCTCACAGGAGTATACAGAGAATTTTGCCGCACCGGAAGATCTCTATCTTACTTTAACAGTAAGCAAGGCAGTATTGCGGGTGAGCCTTCCTTCCGGTTTGCATAAAACATACGGACAGGATAATCCGCAGCTGGTGCTGCGTTATGAAGATTTTGTTAACGGCGATACCAAGGCAGATATCAACCAGCTGGCAATTGCATCCGCTGTTGAAACTATAAATCCATTGAAACTGGTAGACAAACATACTCCTGTCAGCCTTACGCCTTACCCGGTAATTGTAACAGAGGCTAACGAGGCAGCCGACGATAATTATACTTTTGCTTATACACAAGGAGAATTTACCGTACTTCCGGCCAGGCTCAAAGTAACCGCAAGGTCTTATACCAGGGTCTATGGCGATGCAAATCCTGCATTATTATATGATTACAGCGGATTTGTAAATGAAGAAACTGAGTATACTCCGGGTGTAATTACTACAGCTCCAACAGTTTCTACCACAGCCCTGATCGGTTCAGGAGTGGACATTTATCCTACTGTCGCAGCGAATGGTGTTGCACCGAATTATACTATTGAATATGTAGACGGAAAACTAACGATTGATCCGGCAAGGATCATCGTCTCAGTTACCGATTCGCATGGAGCGAGCAGCTTCAGCAAAGATTACGCTCAGGCAAATCCTGCCTTTGAAATCCGCTACAGTGGCTTCAAGAACGGCGAAACAAGCGCTGTTCTCTTAACTCCTGCTACTATACCGGCAACTTATACAGAACGTACATCTGCCGGAGTTTATAACCTGGTAGCAGAGGGTGCTTCGGCAGCGAATTATACGTTCTCTTACAATGAAGATGCTGTGTTTACAATCAATAAGGTCCATCTTTCTGTAAAGGCCAAAGACGTAAGCCGTAATTACGGGGCAGAAAACCCGGCATTCGAGTTTGTTTACTCAACACTAGCGGCCTGGGATACGGAAGCCAGTATAGATGTTAAACCAACTGCGACATCAGAAGGTAAAACCGCCGCAGTTGCAGGCAGCCCTTATAATATTGTACTCACCGGCGGCTCGGCAACGAATTATATCCTGGATTTGAATAATACAGGTCGTCTCACTGTAAACAGGGCGCCGTTAACTATAAAAGCGGAAAATAAAAATCGCCAGTACGGTGAAGCAAACCCTGCACTAACAGTTGCATACGAATACTTTGTGAATGGTGAGACTGCAAGTGTCCTGACCCAGTTACCAGTATTAAAAACTACTGCGAATCTCTCTTCGGCTCAGGGTAACTATCCGATCACCTTCGATGTGCCGGCGTTAAGCCCGAACTATGAGATAACTCCGGTTGATGGAACCTTATCTGTTGGTCTGGCTACCCTGTATGTTACTGCAGAATCCAAAACCCGTAAATATGGCGAAGCAAATCCGGTGTATACTGTACGTTATGACGGGTTTGTCAATGGCGATGATGAGTCGAAACTTGATACCAAGCCTGTTGTAAATGCATTGAATGTAACTGCAGCTACACCGGTGGGGCCGTATCCTGTAACATTTACTACTCAGGCAGCGAGCTTAAAGTACTCAATTGTTCATACTGATGGTTCACTCATAATCACGAAAGCTCCTTTAACTCTTGAAGCCAAAGAGGTGAGCCGGCCATATAATACCGCTAATCCTGTTTTTGATTTCAGGGAGCTTGGATTCCTGAACGGCGATACGAGAGCTACTGCATTCAGCAGGCAGCCGGTGCTGAAAACGACTGCGGTATTGTCGTCGCCGGTAGGAGATTACGATATCTATTTTGAAGAGAATGCAGAAGGTGCTAACTATGAAATTAGTTCTTATCCTGGTAAGCTGCATGTTATAAAAGCAACTCCGGTAATCAATTTTACGGACCTGCCAGCCCTTACTTATGGCGACCAGGATGTAACGATGGCGGCTAGCTCTACTAACGAGGAAGTTCCTGTTACTTATTCTTCCAGCAATAGTGCCGTGGCTACGGTTGAAAACGGAATATTCCATATCGTTGGCGCAGGTACGGTTACAATCCGGGCTTCCCAGGCAGCAAGCAGCAGTTACGATGCTTATTACAAAGAGCAGAACGTTACTATTGCAAAGGCTGATCTGACTGCTACTGCTATCAACGTTTCAAGGGAGTACGGAGACGCTAATCCTGCTCTGTATATTGACTATACGGGCTATAAATATAACGATGCTTCGAGCACAGGGGTTATTTCTGTATTGCCGACAGCTTCTACCACAGCTACTTTATCAAGTCCTGTTGGTGACTATAACATCGTTGTACAGGGCGGTTCATCTGCAAATTATAATATATTAACTCAGAATGGTACTCTTACTGTTCTGCAGGCTGTATTGTCAATCGATCCGAATGATGTAACTAGGTACTATGGTGACCAGAATCCGGAATTCAGGTTAACTTATACCGGATTTAAAAACGGTGAAACTGAAAGGACTCCAGGCGTAATGACGTCGATGCCGGTATCTTCAGTTAACGCTGATGCTCTGTCTCCGGTAGGCCTTTACATTATCACAGCGTCGGGGGCTACGGCTTCAAACTACCAGGTCAATCACCTGGAAGGAGACTTGAGAGTAGTGCCTGCAGTGCTTACGGCAACGGCAGATAATAAATCTAAAGTTTACGGAGAGGAAAATCCGGCTCTGACAATTACTTATTCAGGCTTTAAAAACGGCGAAACGGAAAATACAGCGGGAGTAATTACTACATTCCCGCAAGCCAGCACTGATGCGGTAACTACATCTCCAGCCGGTGCTTATGATATCAATGTATCAGCCGATGGTCTTGCAGGGAATTATACCATTACTCCTGTATCCGGTAAGCTGACTATTGATGCAGCCGTATTAACGGTTACCGCTAACTCCGCAGAGAAAATCTACGGACAGGAGAATCCTGTATTTACAGTAAGTTACTCAGGATTCAAGAATAGTGATACTGAAAATACACCGGGTGTGATGACCTCAAAAGCAACTGCTTTAACTACAGCAACACGCTTATCAGGTGCAGGCCCGTATTCATTAAGTCCGGAAGGCGCAGTTGCTCCCAACTATACCATACAAAAGGTCAATGGTGTGCTAACGGTGCATAAAGCCGAACTTACAGCAACCGCTGATAATAATTCAAGGAAATATGGCGAAGCTAATCCGGCATTTGTTATCCGGTATTCCGGCTTTGTTAATGGCGATTCTAAAGCAGATATCGACCAGCTTCCAACTGCTTCTACAACAGCAGACAAGCTTTCTCCGGTTGGTACCTATGATATTTCTGTAGATAACAACGGTGCTGATAATAATTATTCAATTACGAGAATTAAAGGGGCATTAACTGTTGGAAAGGCAATGCTGATAGCTAAAGCAGATAATAAGTCTAAAGATGTAGGCGCTGCAAACCCGGCACTGACTGTTACTTATTCAGGATTTGCGAATGGAGAAAATGCATCTGTTATTGATGTCCCAGCTTCACTGAGTACGAACGCAATTATTGCTTCTCCTGCAGGTGACTACGAAATTCTGATCAAAGACGCGGCTGATAACAACTACGAATTTGATTACGTAAAAGGTACATTATCGGTAGGAAAGAGACATGCTGAGATTGCGGTTAATAATAATAACGTAAACTTTACTTATGGCGACAGCGATTTCGCTCTGCAGGCTGTAAGTAATAATACGGTAACGCCATTGCAGTATTTCAGTGCTGACGCCGGGGTTGCGTCTGTAGATGCTGCCGGAACTGTACACATCACCGGCTCGGGAACTACGATATTACGTATTTCGCAGGCTCCTGGTAATGGATATGGTGCAGCAGAAGACGTATACAGGGAAATTCATGTAGCCAAAGCTTCTCTGAGAGTAATTGCTGAGAATGTTGTAAGGAACTTCGGTGAAGATAATCCTGAATTACCTCTGCGTTACGAAGGTTTTGTAAATAATGATACCGAATTGGTATTATCATCACCGGCAATAGGCGCAACTGCGGCAGGCAGAACATCACCTGCAGGGGTATATGATATCACCGTTTCTGGTGCATCATCTCCTGATTACGATATTACTTACACATCAGGAAGGCTGACGGTGACTACCGTCAGTGCAAGGATGACCCTTGTTGACATACCTGATAAAATATATGGTGATGCCGCATTTAAGGTTATCGCTATCAGTAATAATACGGAATCAGTGATAACCTACAGCAGCGACAATGCTGCCGTGGCAACCGTTGACGCTGATGGTACTGTACATATTACAGGTGCAGGTACTACAACAATCAGGGCTTCTCAGGATCCAAGTTCAAGCTTCGGTCAGGGAGTTGTAGCAACTACTCTGCTGAAAGTAAATAAAAAATTACTTAAGGTAATTGCAGACAATAAAAGCAAAAAACAGGGAGAAGATAACCCGGCTCTGACTATGTCATTTGACGGGTGGGTAAATGGAGATGGTCTTAATGCACTTACTGCTGTGCCTGTAATATCAACCAGTGCGGTGAAAAACTCAGCATTGGGAAATCACCAGATACAGGTAACAGGCGGTAGCGCTGCGAATTATACATTAAGTCCTCAGAACGGAACACTGATAATAAACCCGGCAAACAGTGTAATTACCTTTAATGATATTCCATTGAAAAAGTATGGTGATGCAGATTTTAAGGTAGACGCCTTAACTTCATCGTACGGTACGCTGACTTACAGTCTCAGCAATCTTAATCAGACTTACCCTGCAGCGGAGATAGATGCAGCTACAGGTATGGTTAAGATATTAAATGCCGGTCAGGCCGTCATTACCATATCGGTAACGGGCGACGATCATTATACCTTAGATCAGGATGTGTCTCTGCGGTTAACCGTAATTAAGGCTACACCTGTGATTACACTGCCAGACCCTGGTACAAAAACATATGGAGATCCTGAGTTCTCGGCTAACGCTTCAAGTACCAATACCGTAACTCCATTGACGTATGCCAGCAGCAATACCGCCGTGGCAACGGTGAGTTCAGCAGGTATGATCAAGCTGGAAAGCGGAGGTTATTCAAATATCAGAGTTGCCCAGGCTTTTTCTAATAATTATGAAGAGGCGACTGCCAGTGTGACCATGTTTGTAGGGAAGAAGGTATCGTCCTTTATCCTGCAGCCATTTGCTACCAAGACTTATCTGGATGTACCATTCAGTCCGGTAGTAACAGGTAATACCGGTCCGGTAACGTATACCAGCAGTAACAGCAGGGTAGCGGTTATAGCCGACGGTCAGATTGTGATCACCGGTGCGGGAACGACCCGGATCACCGCTACGCAGGCAGAAACAGGCGGTTACTCCGCTGCTACAGACAGCAAGAACCTGCTGGTTAACGGAGCTGTTCCGGTAATTAACTTCAGCGCTCTTCCTACAGACAAGATCTACGGCGATGCCGATGTAGCGATCAATGCCGTATCGAGCGTTCCCGGAATTCCGCTGACGTATACCAGCAGCAATACTGCAGTGGCCAGTATCGTAAACGGCAAACTTCATATAGTTGGAGCCGGATCGACAACGGTTACCGTATCGCAGCCAGCCAGCAGCAATTATACAGCAGCTTCCACACAGCAGGTGTTTACCGTAGGGAAAGCAACGGTTACCATCACTGCAGAAGATAAGGAAAAGGTAGTAGGTCAGGATAACCCGGCCTTAACGGTAACCTACAGCGGCTTTAAGTTCAGTGAAACAGAGGCGGTATTCGAATCGCTTCCGCAGATCATTACCGATGCTGTAAAAACAAGTGCTCCGGGTATCTATACCATCACTCCGAAAGATGCGGTGGATGATAATTATACCTTCGTGTACAGAACAGCAAGGCTGGTGATCCTGGATATTGCTAAGATCACCTTTAATCAGCCGGCTGCTAAAACTTACGGAGATGCCGATTACAAACTGGTTGCCAGCAGTAACAACAGTAATGTAGCGCTGGTTTACAGAGGCGATAATCCATCCGTAGCCACGGTAGATGCCAACGGCAATGTGCATATCACCGGAACAGGAACGGTAAATGTTACTGTATCACAGGTTCGGGATCATGCCTTTACGGCAGCCGAAGAGGTGGTCAGGGTGCTTACGGTGAACAAGAAAATGTTAACGGTGAGGGCAGATGATAAAGTGTCGATCGTAGGAACCTGGCCGGAGTTTACGGTATCGTATACCGGCTGGGCATATAATGAGACGGTAGAAGTACTGAGCAGAAAAGCCCGGGCTACAGTAGAGACGGACGGAACCAATGCAGGTCAGTATGTAATTACTGCCAGCGGAGCAGAAGCGGCAAACTATGAGTTTACCTACGTAACAGGTAAGCTGATCCTTACTACTGACGGCCTGAGCTTCTGGTTCGATGAAATGCCGGTTAAGACATACCTGGATGCTGACTTTGATCCGGGCGCGAAAACCAATACCAATACAGCGATCTATTACAGCAGTAATAATCCGGAAGTAGCGGTTATCGTGGACAATAAAGTGAAGATAGTAGGAGCGGGAACAGCTGAGATCACCGCGACGGTAAAAGGCGTTGTATCACCGGCACAGGATCTTACCTTAAAGCGTATCCTGACAGTGAACAAGGCACGGCAGGTGATCACTTTCGAGACGATCCCTGGCCTTAAGCGTGGAGCCTCAGCTTACCAGCTGGTAGCATCCTCGACATCAGGTTTGCCGATAGGATTTGTGACCAGCAACAGCTTCGTAGGAAGCCTTGATGGCTCTCTTCTGAGTCCGCTTCGTCTGGGATCGGGTACGATCACTGCGAGCCAGCCGGGTGATAAGAATTACCTTCCGGCAGCTGATGTGATCTTACCATTCAGTGTAACGGATGAAGCAGGTACAGCTATCATAGTTCCTAAACTGATTACGCCGAACGGCGACGGCAGGAACGATGTACTGTATATTGAAGGAATCACCGAATATCCGGACAACCACTTTGTCGTAGTGAACCGTAACGGAACGAAGGTTTACGAAGCGAAGAACTACAACAACGGCAGCGTGCTGTTTACGGGCAGGGACTTCTTCAACGGTAGTTACCGTACGGCAGATAACCTGCTTCCTGAAGGCACCTACTTCTATGTTCTGACTTATAAGGACAAGGATGGAAAGGGCGGACGTACCGCCGGGTACTTCGTGGTCAAATTTGAACAATAATCTATACCGGGTAACACCGAAACAAAAAAGAGGACGTTTTCGACGTCCTCTTTTTTGTTTTAAGGAAAACCTTTAAGGTCTGTAAACAAAAGATCTCAGCAGGGAAAATCGCAGTGATCTAAAAGGGACTTACAAAGTCCTTAAACAGGGGTAGTACCTTGTCTTTGTCAGACAGGATAATCTCTTCCGACTTCAGGCTCCAGTTGATATTAAGATCAGGATCATCCCACCGTATACCAATTTCCGACGCTTTGTCATACAGGTTGGTCACTTTATATGAGAAGATCGTATTGTCTTCCAGGGTGGCAAATCCATGGAGAAAACCAGGAGGTATCCAGAACATCTTAAAATTATCTCCGCTTAGTTCTATACTTACGTGCTGCCCGAAGGTAGGAGAGTTTTTTCTTATATCTACAGCGATATCAATGACACTGCCCTGTATAACTCTTACAAGTTTTCCCTGTGCAAATGGGTCTGCCTGTCCGTGAAGGCCCCTGAGAGTGCCTTTCTGGGAAAATGACTGGTTATCCTGCACGAAATCGGCATCGATACCTGCATCTTTAAAAAGCTTTTTATTATAACTTTCGTAAAAATACCCGCGGTCGTCTCTCCAGAGCTTGGGTTCGATTATCAGTAATCCGGCAATAGATGTTTCTATAAATTTCATCAGTTATTTATAAATTCCATTAATGAGCTGAACGATACAAACTTGTTCTCAAACCGGTTGGCGTGGCCAGCCATAAGTTTATCCTGATAATTAGCCCTGAATGTGTTGTATTGATCGATACCGTCCAGTGTAAACTGGAGGGAATAGGTAATACCTTCATTAGGCGAATCTATAACACTGAGTAGACGGCTGGAGGTAAAAAGATTGGTAGTGGTAATTTCGGGAATAAATTCACGGTTGATCCACTGCAGCCATTCATCGTTTATCCCTTCTTCAATAATTATGGTAATATTAAATAAGATCATCGCGCGAAGATAGGTTTAAGGCAGAATTTATCCAATATTATCGCCTCTTAAGTTGCGGAAGCGCTTCCTTGCTTCTGTTACGAAAAGACTTCCGGGATAGTCTGTTATTATTCTCTGGTAGCAGTTTTGGGCCTTTTCCATATCATTTAATTTGGTCTCATAAAGGTCGCCAAGCATGAAAAGAGCGTCATCTGCCCATAGGTCGAAGCTATAATTGGCAACAATAAGTGATAGTAGATCTACCGCTTGTTTAGTGTCATTCCTTTTGAGACAGATCCGGGCTTTAGACATCAGGATATCGTCGGCCAGTGAATTTCCGGGATAGAGTGTATTAATGCTGTCGAGTACAGATATAGCCGCGTCAAACCTGCCGTTAAAGATCAGAAAGTCTGCCCTGGCATATTTTTTTAAGGCACCCGAATCTGCGGCAGAACCGCTGTTCTCCTGTATTAATAAACTGAGATTTAAGGCGTCATTGGCTATAAGCTGGGTGGTAGAACCTTTAAGTACATCCAGCTGAGCTTTTGCCCAGTCGAAATCTCCCTGGTAGTATGATAATCTGGCATTCCTGAATTTCGCCTCCTGGCCGATAGCCTCGTCTGCAAAATCCTTTTCCACCTGCCCGTAGATCAGGGCAGCTTCCCATACTTCTCCTGTCAGAATATAAATATCTCCGAGATCAAGTTTTGTCTGGCCGAGAACAGAGGGTGGTAAGCCAGGTATTCCGATCACTTCTTCCAGCAGGAGAGAAGCTTCTTTAACTTTATTGAGGTGAAAGGCTTCGAGAGTGGCCAGTTGTTTCATGGCATTCACCGTGTTTTTGTTTTTGCCAAATTCCTGGATCATCGAAATATAGTCCTTTTCCAGTTGGTTAAGCTCGGCTGGCGTAAACTTCCCGGAGGTGAGCAGCAAGCTTTTTGTATATAGTATCTGTATTCTGGATGCTATATAATACTGATTGCCGGGGCCTTTGCTGAGCAGGTATTGCAGGCCTTCAATAGCAGAAGGATATGCCTGACTGGAAACGAGCAGCAGGACGAGGTCATAAACCCTGTCGCCTTCTTCTTTAAGTCGTCTGTCAAGGGCGATGGTTTGCCTTAAGGCCATATCGAAATTCTTTTGCTGGATATACAGCCAGCTTAATAATTCTGAATAAGCTGTATTCTGAGGATCTTTCTGGATCTTTCTGAGCAATGCAAGTTTAAGTGTCTCGTAATCTTCGGGCGACTCGAATACGGTCAGGAAAGTATTCCGGGCCTGGTTGAGCACCTGTGCCTGGTTTTCGCTGCCTGCAAGCAGGTTGAGATATTCCTGCACGAGCATATTTTTATTCTTCTGATACCTGTAGAGCGACAGCAGATCATAAGAAAATGCAGTTTCATTACCAAGGGTCTTCCGGCCGTTTAAAAGAACCTTTATCGCAAGATCATAGGCCTCCGCACGGTAAAAGCTTACAGACAGATCTCGTATCGCAAACTCATTTGCCGGAGGGTTTTTGATCAGTTCGTTATACCAGTCTGCTGCTTTTTCCCGCTGGCCCTTTTCCTGAAGTATTCTCCCATAGTCTATCTTAAAGACGTAATTGTCAGGAAAATCCCTGATCATTTCCTTTACAATTTTTTCCGCCTCATCATACTTCTTTAATTTTATTAAAGAATTCAGGTAGAAATCATAGTATACACGTTCATTTTTATTAAAGAGCCGCTGGAAAATACTCAGCGCTTTTTCATATTCTCCGTTCTGGTAATATTGAGAAGCAAGAGCTTCGTCGGCAGTACGCTGTGCAAAAGCAGGCAGGCAAAAAAAACAGATCAGTATATTAAGGGCAATTATTCTCATGCAAACAATCTCTTCTTTCATTAAAGATAATCTTAATAACGGGCTTTCATGTATCAGATTT
>Ga0265780_10002202_pt1 | contig 26761 bp, 23 predicted proteins | sample P1T30metagenome_FD_192432 | JGI IMG/M metagenome (GOLD analysis project Ga0265780, IMG submission 192432) | Plant litter microbial communities from East Loma Ridge, Irvine, California - P1 T30 | ecosystem: Environmental > Terrestrial > Plant litter > Unclassified | place: USA: California...
TGACCAGCCTGTAGAAAAAGTTTAACCGCATAATAAGGCTTATCAAAATGCAGGTAAACTTTTTCTACAGGCTGGTCATTTGATACTTTTACTGTTTTCTCAAGGATAGAGTTTAAACTAATACTGTCGGTCTGGGCAAAAACATCTATCTGCACAACAAGCAGTACTAAAGCGAAAACAATTCTCATAAACTATTAAAATTATAAAGCATTCCCGGTAAATATATTTATAAATAAGACAGAACGGGAGTTAAAGCTAATCTTTAACATTTTTTTACAATCACCGGTTGCGGGAGCAATTAACAGGAAGAAGCAGATCAGACTTCCGGCGGCGGCGGCAGGGGCATCCAGAACAATACTTCGCCCAGATCGGCCTCGGTATGTTTCTGAATTTCAAAATCCCATGTTTTACTGGATACATAATACCATCCTATACCCATATAATAAGTATCGGTGCACACTAAAAGGTCCATTTCCCGGTCGGGCAGTTTGTCTTTAACAGATATCCATTCCATATATACTTGCAAAAAAGAACTTCAAAGTTAGGATAATTATTCAAGGCACAAAGATCGCCGGGTGCTCAACATGCATGAAGTATTTTGTCGCTTTGGCGTTATACTTGCTTATAGATGCATGAACATGAAATAAACACAGTGACGAACTGGAATCAGGTATCACAGGCTTTTGCATTAATAACTATCGTAATCGGCATTGCCGGACTAACAGGCTGGATATTAAACAGTCCGCAGCTTTACACCTTTAGTGTCAATTCTGCCACGATGAAATTCAACACCGCGATCCTCTTGGTGGTTATGGGTGGAGGTGTTATGCTTTTACTCAGAAAATTAGCCGTACCGGCAAACCTGGCTTCTTTATTCGTTATTATTTTTTCACTCATAATCATAGCCGAATACAGCTTCCATGCCAGCCTCGGTATCGACGAGTTCGTCTATAAAGAGGTCGCCCCTCTGAATCAGGATATAAATCCCGGCCGCGTCTCTCTGCTTGCGGCTATTGCTTTTATAATGACGGCTTTTAGTATCTGCCTGTTTTCTGCAAAACGCTATTCTTCCGCTCAGCTGTTGGTATTTACAGTTTTCATTTTTATGTATGCCGCCGTTCTCGGCCACATTTTTAAAGTTGTAGGATTATATAATTTCGGAAACTACTCTGCGATTTCCTTTCCTACGGCCCTGGGGTTCATTTCTATTTCACTGGCCCTGCTATTCTATTTTCCTCATCGGGGATGGATAAGTCCTGTTTTCACACATTACTCGCTTGGATTCACCGCCCGCTATACTATTCTTTACTTTCTTTTAGCAAGTCCCTTGTTCGTAGGCGTCTGTATGCACCTTATCAATATAAATGGAATACAACCAGAATTCGCTATGATAATTGTGGTAATAGGATCTGTCCTTATAACCCTGCCATTGGCCTACATTTTATTGAATAAAATGAACAAAATGGATGAAGAGCTTCACTTCAGACATCAGGAGCTGAACTTAGCTACAGAGACCCTCACCCGGAACAAGGAAGAGCTGGTAAATAAAAACAACGAACTTATACAGATCAATGAAGAATTGGATCATATTATCCATATGATAAGTCATGATTTGCGCACGCCGATAACAAGCCTGCAGGGTGCGCTGGAAATACTGGGAAAACGACTTAACGAAAATACTCATGAATCCGAGATAAAGCTACTCACCCTTTCCGGCAGATCAGTAAACAGGCTGAAAGCGACAGTCGACAATCTTAACAGGGTGCTGAAAGCGCAGAAACCGGTTGAAGACAACCGGGAGAAAATTCTTATCGAGGAAGTGATCTATGAAATACAAAATGAGCTTGCTTCGCAAATAGCACAAAGTGGCACACGTTTTTGCATAGATTTGCGTAAGAGTACGATTGTTTACCAGAAAATGCATTTTTACAGCATAATGCAGAACCTCATATCAAATGGCATAAAGTATCGCTGCCCCCTGCGGCCTCATACCATTAATATCAACTCCTCCTATCTCGAAGGCGGTTTACACCTTAGTATTGAAGATAACGGGCTGGGAATCCCGGAAAGTAAACAATCTGATCTTTTTACTATGTATAAAAGATTTCACGATCATGTAGAAGGAACCGGCGTAGGCCTTTACCTTGTAAAGAGGATCATTGAAGCGCGGGGCGGATGTATTGAAGTCGCAAGCACGGAAAATGTGGGAACCCGTTTCAATTTGTTTTTCAAACAGGACAGTTAAAGATATCCGGGGTTATAAATTCAACTTATCTCGCTAATATTTATAAATGGCATAGTTCTGGTATTATGAATCCGAACAAAACCATAAAATCATGTCTGACCAGAAATACGCATTAATTACGGGAGCGACAAGCGGAATAGGTTACGAACTGGCAAAGTTATTTGCCAAAGATCAGTTTAACCTCATTATTGTAGCAAGGGATCAGGGCGAATTGAGCAGAACTGCTGATGAACTTACGGCGGAGTACAACGTCACTGTACTTCCGATAGCAAAAGATCTGTTTAATCCGGAGAGTACACTGGAAATCTATAACGAAGTTAAAAGCCGCGGCATTACGGTGAATACATTGGTAAACGATGCCGGACAGGGCGAATACGGCGAATTTGTTGACAATGACCTCGAAAGAGAGCTTGCTATCATACAGCTTAACATTAATTCGTATGTTAGCTTAACCAAATATTTCCTCCGGGATATGGTAGATCGTAATGAAGGCAGAATATTAAACGTAGGTTCTATCGCCGGCGAAATGCCTGGTCCTCTTCAGGCTGTATATCATGGCACCAAAGCATTTGTTAACTCGTGGTCGGCCGCAATAAGAGATGAGCTTAAAAATACCAATATCAGCGTTACCGTACTGTTGCCCGGAGCAACAGATACCGACTTTTTCAACAAAGCTGATATGACAGAGGCGAAGATTGTTCAGGAAAACCAATTGGGAGATGCCCGGACCGTTGCTAAAGACGGTTACGATGCCTTATTGGCCGGCGATGGGAAAATAATCTCGGGTTTTAAAAACAAAGCACAGGTTACAATGAGCAATTTAATGCCAGACAGTGCAGTAGCGGCAAACATGCACAAACAGCAAGCTCCTGCCAATGACGATAATGAGTAATCGACATTGTTTAATGATATAAACAGAAAACCCTGCTTCGCAGGGTTTTCTGTTTATATCATTTTAAGTTTTGCATGAAATAATCTGTTACTTTCTGATAGAGGTGTGCCCTGTCTTTCCCAAGCACATTATGCTCATGTCCCGGGTATAACATATAATCAACCTGCACGCCTTTGTCAACAGCAGCTTTCAGGAACTTTACCGAATGCTGTTGCACAACCACATTGTCCTGCATACCGTGAATTAAAAGCAGCTTTCCTTTAAGCCGGCCTACTTTCAGAGAGAGATCCGTAGCTTCATATCCTTCCGGATTCTCCTGCGGCGTATCCATATAACGTTCAGTATACATAATCTCATAATACTTCCAGTCGGTAACCGGTCCGCCGGCCACAGCTGCCTTAAAAATATCCGGGCGGCTCAGCATAAAATTAATTGTATTAAAACCTCCGTAACTCCATCCGAACAGCCCCATGCTTTCGGAATCTGCGTAAGGAAGAGTCTTAAGGTAATCTACTCCGGCCTGAAGATCTTCAGCCTGAGCCTCACCCGCCCTTCTGAACATGGCCTGTTCAAAGGCTTTACCGCGATTATCACTCCCTCTTGTATCCATTATAAAAACGATATAGCCACGTTCGGCCATATATTGCGCCCAATAGTCTGAAGCACCGCTGTTCCAGCTATTCATTACAAGCTGTGCATGCGAACCACCATACCAATAAACAATTACAGGATACTTTTTACTCTTGTCAAAGTTGACAGGCAGACGCATACTGCAGTAAAGATCATCAAGATGTTTATTCTTGATACTGAATATTTTCGATTCTCCGAGGGCGTAATCCTTTAACGGATCTGCAGCCTGAAGAATAACCTTGCTTTTACCTGAAGAACGCTCCTGCAGCCGGATGGTCCTCGGAATATCTGCTGAAGAAAAATTATCCAGTATAAAATCACCGGTACTGTTTATCTGAACGGTATGATTATAATCGCCCTGCGTTAAACGAGTCTTTTTTCCGGTTTTTATATTGATTGAATACAAATTTCTCGATATGGGGGATGACTCCGAAGATGTATAGAATATCAAATCACCGCTGCGGTCAAATCCTTTGACGTCTATAACTTCCCAGTTTCCCTTGGTGAGCTGTGTGCATCGTTTGCCATTCTCTCCATATAAATAAAGATGGTTCCAGCCATCTCGGCTGCTTTGCCATACAAACGTTGATGGATCGTTATTTACAAACAGTACCGGCTGCAGCGGCTCGACATATTTCTCATCTTTTTCTTCAAAAATTGTCTTCAGAAAAGCTCCGCTCCCCGCATCATACAGGTTTAACTTCATATGATTTTGCTGCCTGTTAAGCACAGCTACGTAAATATATTTATCATCCGGGCTCCACCTTACATTAGTAAGATACTGCTCGGCAGGCTCTCCTGTATTTAGCCATACCAAACTTTTTGATGCCGTATTAAAAACACCAATAGTAACATGGTGACTTTTATCGCCGGCCATCGGATATTTTATATTCTCGTTTTTCGCCGGTCGGGCGTTCCAGTTTATTATAGGGTAATCAGTAACCATACTCTGATCCATCCTGTAAAAATCAAGCTTCGTACCTCCGTTACTCCAGAAAGTGCCTTTTGTAATTCCGAATTCGTCCCGGTGCACAGAAGATGCATAAACAATATCAGCGCTTCCGTCCCTTGTTATCTGTAACCTCTCGGTTCCCTTTGATATAAATAAATTAAACTTATCGAGGTAAGCTACATAACCGGCAATACTTTCCTCAGTATTTGCCATCTCAGAAAGAGATTGATCAATAAGTACCGCAGCCTTATTTTTTAGCGGATCGAATGCAACCTTCGTTCCTTTATGAGTAAAAATCCAGGATGCACTTTGTTTAAAATCGATGGAAGGCATTACGTTGAACGTATCAAGCTGCGCTGTTCTGAGTTTTTGATTTAGCTGGGTCAGGCTCAGAAAAGGCTTCTCCCCCTGAATGTTGCCCCGCATCCACACGTCCCCGTTGTCCTTTTTTGCCAGGTAAACATACTCTCCCGTACCATAAATAAACTGGAGCTGTTTAAGATTTTCCGGCGCAAGGCTTGTCTTGTTATTCACAAGCGCATCCTCCATACTTAGCTGTTTATCCTGTGCAGACACGCCGCACAGCACTAAAGATAAATTGAATAATAAAAAATAACTTTTCATATAACGGGAGCCAAACTTAATAAATTCTAATAAGTTTCTTCGCCCTGAAGACAAGCTTTAAAGGGGGCTGGCGGCATGATTGTTTTCCCCGTGTCATTTTAAAAAAACAACTGCATTTCAAAGACTAACTATAGTACTTTTGCTAACACTGTTAGAATAAATTTTATTGATAACTATAATGGGTATAACAGAACGGAGGCTGAGACAGAAAGAAGAAGTGAGGGCAGCAATTCTTTCTTCGGCCTGGAAAATGGTCAAGGAAGAAGGCTGGCAGGCACTTTCAATAAGAAAGATTGCCGATGCGATTGAATACAGCAATCCGGTAATCTACAGCCATTTTGAAAACAAAGAAGCTATTCAATTTGAATTTATCAAAGAAGGTTTCCTGAAGCTCGGATTACGGCTTAAGGAAGCAAAAGCAGGTAAACTGAGATCCTGCGAGCAGCTTGAAGCTATGGCAAATGCCTATTGGGAATTTGCCCTGCATAATAAAGAATATTATCAGATCATGTTTGGCCTGGGAATACCTGCTTGCGAAACGGTAAACCAGATTTCGGAAATGAAGGCATTAAGCAACGAAATGATCTCCAGTATACAGGAAGCTATCTCTTTAAGCAACAAACCCGATACAGACTATTTCCTGAAGTTCCATACTTATTGGTCAATCCTGCATGGAATAGTTTCCATCCAGATGATTGAAAAAGACGACAGGCCCGAAGTTACCAAAAAGCTCATCCTGCAGGACGCGGTAGATGGCTTTATCAAAGCACTTGTACATTAATCAAAAACAATAATCACATGGCAACAACAAAATGGGCAGTAGACCCAATGCATTCAGAAGTACAGTTTAAAATTAAACATCTTGTAATTTCAACCGTTACAGGGGCATTCAATAATTTCAGCGGAGGTGCCACCACTTCTGGAGAAGGCTTTGAAAATGCTGAAATTCATTTTGCACTTGATGTTAACAGTATCGATACTAATCAGTCACAGAGAGATGAACACCTGAAATCTGCAGATTTTTTTGAAGCAGAGACTTATCCCGAAATAAAATTTCAGTCTGTATCATTTACTAAAACAAGCGGCGATAATTATAAACTCATCGGCGACCTTACCATGAAAGGCATAACTAAACAGGTAGAACTGAACGCAGAGTACGGCGGATCAGCTAAAGATGCTTATGGTAATACAAAAATCGGCTTTGAAGTTACCGGAAAAATCAATCGTAAGGAATTCGGTCTTACATACAGTGCGCTTACAGAGACCGGTGGTTTAGCTCTGGGCGAAGACATTAAACTTATCGCCAACATTCAGGTTGCACAGGAAGCATAAGTACTTCACATCAAATTTCAAATAAAGACATATATGAAAAAGATCAGTATAACCGTGCTGTTATTTATAACAACAGCAGCAGCATTTGCTCAAACAACCCTTAAGGCAGATCCCTATCACTCCAAACTGGGTTTTACAATCACCCACCTTGGAATAACAGATATAACCGGCTTCTTCGATAAGTTTGAAACCAGCATCACTGCAACAAAATCTGACTTCAGCGATGCTGTAGTAACAATGACGGCTGATGTCAATTCAATTAATACAGCAGTTGCTCCGAGAGATAATCACCTGAAAAGTGCTGACTTTTTCGATGTGGCAAAGTACCCAACAATGACGTTCAAAAGCACTTCTGTAAAAAAAAGCGGAAGTAATACGTTTAAACTTACCGGCGATCTGACCCTGCACGGTATAACCAAGCCTGTAGTATTGGATGTTACCTACCGCGGATCGGCAAAAAACCCGGCAGCAAATAATGCAGAGGTAGCAGGTATACAACTTAGGGGAGTAATCAGACGTTCAGATTTCGGCATAGGAACAAAGTTTCCGGCACCGATGCTTAGCGATGAGGTAACTATTAAAGCAGACGGAGAATTTGCCCCTTCTAAATAATCGGATAATGTATAATTTAAAAATAATCTCTTCAACTGTCAGACCCGGAAGAAAAGGCCCTGTTATAGCTGCCTGGATAGCAGAAATAGCAGGTAAATCCGGTAATTTCAATACCGAGATCCTTGACCTGGGCGAAGTAAATCTCCCGATGATGAATGAACCCAATCATCCGGTTATGAAAAAGTATGAATATGAGTATACAAAAAACTGGAGTGCAACAATTGATGCAGCCGACATATTTATATTTGTTACAGCAGAATATGATCACAGCTATCCGGCTCCTCTGAAAAATGCAATTGAGTATCTTGTTCATGAATGGGGTTATAAGGCTGCTGGGATAGTAAGTTACGGAGGTGTGTCGGCTGGTACAAGAGCGGCATGGAATCTTAAAGCCGATCTTTCCAGCTTAAGGGTAGTACCAATTGCAGAATCGGTGAACATTCCTTTTTTTACACAGTTTATCAATGAAGAAGGTGTATTTGCACCTAACGAAACTACGGAAAAGGCAGCTGAAGTTATGCTGAATGAATTAATTCGCTGGACTAAAGGGCTGAAAGTCGTAAAAGAAAATAAGTAGGTTAAAGTTTGTATTAAAACCGGCGGGTATCTACCTGCCGGTTTTATTTTTTAATAAGTTCTTATAGTCCTCTTCCGTATCGATGTCTGTACTGCCATCTTCAAATGGCATCTGCTGTACACAGTCAGGATATTTTTCCAGTATCTTTCTGGCGCCTCCGCTGCCTTTCAAAGAAATCAGTTCTTCGAAAAAACGTTTCCCGAACAGTACAGGAGTACCTATTATATTATTGTATGAGCAGGCCACGATTTCTTTACCACATTCTGCTTTCCGAGCTATCATATCGTCCAGCAGTGCGGCAGTTATGAAGGGCTGATCGCTGACCATGATCAGCACGTTTTTAATTTCAGGCACTATACGTAATAATTCCATCACGCCTGTACGGATGGAGCTCCCCATCCCCTCCTGCCATAATTCATTGTATACGATCTGCGCCGTCTTTGGAATTTCAGGCCCTATAATTTCCCTGTATGCCCCGAGTACAACGATACAAGGAGCAATGCCTGCCTCGCTTACAGTTTCAACAAGACCATTTATAAGCGACCTGCCGCGGTAAGACAGCAGCTGTTTGGGCTGCCCCAGCCGCGAAGAGTTTCCCGCCGACAGTATGATCACCCCGGTATCAGACATAAAAGGCTGATGGCTCATGCACGCTACCCTGCTTATCTCGTAAATGCTGTATTTGTCTGGCTGAAATAACAGCCTTGATCTCTGCCAGTATAGACAGAGAAATTTCTTCTGCAGTTTCCGAACCGATATCAAGACCCACCGGCCCGTATATCTTTGACCGCTGTTCGGCTGTAAAAGAAATCCCCTGGCTCTCTACCTCGTCCAGCATACGTAAAAGCTTTTTTTTGGGTCCAAGGGTTCCAAGGTAAGTGATATCGGTTTGAAGCAGTTGCCTGAATATTTCCAAGTCATAATTATAGTTATGTGTCATAAGAACAAAAGCGGTCAGTTCGTCTGTCGATACATAACTGAGCGCCTGTGATGCATTGGCAACAACTACTTTTCCGGCATCAGGAAACCTGGTGACAGTTGCATATTGAGGGCGTCCGTCAATCACTGTTATTTCCCATCCTAAGATAGAAGCCATCTTAACAAGGGGGATCGCGTCATTACCAGCTCCGAAAAGCACAAGCGATATGGGGGGCACGATAAAATCGGAGAAAATAATATAGGGCTCATTATTATAAAGGTATTCTACAGTAGCAGGGGTTTCGGTACTGATTGTTGTCATCCCTGCACCCAGCAGCACATTCTCAACATCGTTATCGCCCAGACCGGTAAGGCTGCTTCCATCCTCCTGGCACAACACACAGGTACCTGGTTGCCTGGTGCATCCCTTATTCATCGAAAATAAAGTTACAAGCGTTGCCTTCTGCCGTTTCGAAGACAGCTTCTGAAGTAATACAAGGGGGTGGTTGGATCCGTCTTCAAGTACAGGTTCAAACAATATATATACAATACCATTGCAGCCAAGCTGAATACCGAACCTGGCATCGTCTTCATCGGTAGTATCATAAACAACGAGTTTATTTCGTTGTTCTGAGATAGCCAGTAAGGCCTTTTTCAGTGCATCGCCCTCCAGGCAGCCCCCGCTGATAGCTCCTGTAAGTACACCGTCTTCAGTAACAAGCATCCTTGCCCCGGGCCGGCGGTAAGACGAACCCTCTACATGTACAACTGTTGCCAGCGCACATTTTCTTCCCTGTTTCCTGACGAGCTTATATGCCTGGATGATATCGTTTATTTCCTTCATTTACATTCATTTGTCAGGTAACACTGTTTAAATAAGCATATCTGCTGTAACAGGCAAATTGCGTATCCGTTTTCCCGTCGCATTAAAAACCGCGTTAGCAATTGCCGGGGCAACACCGATCGTCGCTATTTCACCGAGCCCTTTTGTTCCCATAGGATTTACCACCAGATCAGGCTTGTTTACAAAATAGACTTCAATCTCCGGTACGTCGGCATGCACCGGAATATGGTAATCTGCAAAATCCTTTGTAACATACCTCCCGAAACGATGGTCTATAATCGCCTTTTCCTGAAGCGCCATTCCTATACCACCCGTTACGCCGCCTATCATTTGATTTCCAGCCGTTTTTTTATTTACAATAGTGCCGGCGTCTGCACAGGTCACTACCTTATTAACTTTAACCTGCCCGGTAACCGCATGTACATGAACTTCAGCGAAATGCACAGAAAAGGAATACATGGAATAATTATTTCGTTCATTGCCCGGTTTCGCCTCTTCTGTTACAGTCAGATCCTTTAAATTCTGCTGCTGCAGAATTGCTGAAAATGTTAGTTTTTTACCAGGCTGCCCTTTAACCGACAGTGCTCCCTTTTCAAAGATCACTTCATTCTGATCACTGCCCGAAAATGCTGCATCTGCTGCACCTGCCAGATTAAGAAGTTTAGTTTTGAGCGCCGTACAGGCGGCAACAACGGCAGAGCCTACGCTGGCAACAACGGCGGAGCCTCCCTGGTTCGGCGCCATCGGGAATTCAGAATTGCCTAACTGAAACGTAATTTTTCCAGGGTCCATACCAATCGCATCAGATGCTATCTGGACCATGGCCGTTGCTGTACCCGGGCCGATATCGGTAACGGCACTCTGGATAAGTAATCTTCCGTCTGCCTGCAGCTTTGCCCGCACAGCCGCAGGGCCACGATGGGCGCCAAACGTACCTACTCCCATGCCATAACCAACATACCACTCTCCCTGTCTTAAAGAAGCCGGCTGCATCTGCCGCTTTTTCCATCCTATTTTTTCAGCACCGTTTTCAATACACTCCCGCAGGTATTTTGTCGACCAGGGCAAATTGCGCTCCGGATCCCTCTCTGTGTAATTAAGCAACCTGAACTTAACAGGATCGATCTGCAGGGCAAATGCCATTTCATCCATCATCGACTCCAGGGCAAAGGCTCCGGTGGCTTCCCCGGGGCCCCTCATCCATACAGGAGTGCTTACATCAAGGGGAAGTATACGGTAACGGGTACTTACATTCGGACTCGAATACATCATCCTGGTTTGCTGCAGGGTCGATTCAGTGAACTCCTCGTAAGAAGATGTTTGCCCTACAGATTCATGACTTATGCCTACTATCCTGCCATTTCTGTCTGCTCCCATGTTTATCTTTTGCCAGGTGTGCGGGCGGTAACCTACCATATAAAACATCTGTTCGCGGCTAAGCATAAGCTTAACCGGCCTTTTAACCATCTTTGCGGCAATAATTGCGGCGGTTTCATGTGGCCAGTTATGCAGGCCGTTCCCAAATGCTCCGCCTACAAATGTGGCTACCACTTTTACATTTTCTACCGGCAGGTTCCATTCTTTAGCAAATGCACGCTGTGTAGGCTGGGTGCCCTGTACTTTATCATATACCAGTAATTTATCCTCGGCCTCCCAGTGCGCAATAACCGACTGTAACTCCATAGGATTATGAAATTCAGAAGGGTGTACATATTCCGCTTCTATAATAACGGGTGCAGTTTTATACCCGTCTGGAATCCCTCTGTTATAATCAGCGAGCGGAGATTTTGGATTTTTTTTGGCCGAGGCAGGTAATTTTGCCAAAGCCCGGTTCTCGTCAAAATCCGTTTTATGTATCTCTTTATTATACTGCAGTTTCACTAGGCTGGCTGCATACCTGGCCCGTTCGAGCGTATCGGCAACAACAATAACAACCGGCTGCCCGTTTGAATAGATTCTGTTATCATAAAACACCCTTAAAGGCTGTCCGCCGGGAGCAGGCTCTGCAGAATTACCTGCATGTCCCGGCACTTTTATCGAATTAATATGCGAGATCACTGCTAATACTCCTGGTGCCCTCTCCGCAGCTTTTGAATCTATATTGCTGATATACCCTTTTGTAATAGCCGAAGGAATGATCACACCGTGAACCATATCCGGCAAAACATATTCTGCAGAATACCTGGCCTCCCCGGTTACTTTCAGTTTTCCATCGACCCGGTTCATCGGGTCGCCCGTTACTTTATCAAAGAATAGATTATTCATTTTTCATATTATATTCCTGAAGCTGATTTCAGGGCCTGAACAATAGCATTAGGTGCCATTCTTAGCTTATACTCATTATGCTTAAAGGCTTTCGCGCCTGCCATGGCAATTTTGGCTGCCTGTTTGAACGAAGAATCTGAAGCAATCTTGCCTGCTAGCGAAGCTTCGGCTTCCTTTAGCCGCCATGGCTTATGAGCAACCCCGCCCATAGCCAGCCTGGCCTCTTTGATCGTATTGTTTTCTATATGTAAAGCAACAGCGACAGACACCAGTGCAAAAGCATAGGACGCGCGATCGCGGATTTTCAGATAATGAACATGGTTAAAGGAGCTGTCTGGCAGCTCAACATAAGTTATCAGTTCCCCATTTCCAAGGTTGGTGTCGACCTCGGGCTTAGTACCCGGCAAACGATGAAAATCGCCAAATGGTATTGTTCTGCTGCCATTAGGTCCAGAAACCCGTACAGTAGCCTCCAGGGCAGTAAGAGCTACACTCATATCACTCGGATGCACAGCGATACACTGTTCGCTGAAACCAAAAATTGCATGCATACGGTTAAATCCATCCAGAGCCCCGCAACCAGAACCAGGTTCTCTTTTATTACAGGGCAGCAGCTTATCATAAAAGTAGCTGCAGCGCGTGCGCTGAAGCATATTTCCTCCTACCGTAGCCATGTTCCTGATCTGAGCAGAAGCCCCGGCATTAATAGCCAAGGCCAGCAGCGGCTGCCTCCCGAGCACAAGCTTATCTTCGGCCACTTTTGTATTCAGGGCCAGGGCTCCGATCCTTATCCCCCCTTCCACCGCAGTAATTTCGGCCATACCGGGAATTCTGCTTATATCAATAAGCTTCTCAGGAGAAACAATGCCCCGTTTCATCAGATCAAGCAGGTTAGTGCCACCGGCTATAAACATGCTGTTTTTATCTTTAACCCGGGCAGACACCGCCGCCTTCTCCAGGTTTACTCGCTGATACTGAAACTGGATCATACCCTTCCTCCTCCGTTCTTTACTTCAATAATAGCATCAACAATATTCGGATAAGCCCCGCAGCGACATATATTTCCGCTCATGTACTCCCTGATCTCATCGCGCGAGCCTGCGTGACCTTCCCTGACGCAGGCAATCGCAGACATAATCTGCCCGGGCGTACAGTACCCGCATTGAAAACCGTCGTGTTTGATAAAGGCATCCTGCATCGGATGCAGGGTTTCTCCCTCGGCAATACCTTCAATAGTTGTTATCTTTTTCCCGTCCTGCATTACCGCGAGCGACAGGCAGGAAAGTACCCGCTCTCCGTTCACATGTACCGTGCAGGCACCGCACTGTCCATAATCGCATCCTTTCTTCGTTCCTGTAAGATCAAGCTGCTCCCTCAGCAGGTCAAGTAACGTAACACGGGGTTCTACCTTAAGATTTTTCATGCGGCCATTGATCTCCAGTTTAAGAGGGACCTTTTCCAGCGATGAAGCTAATTTTTCATCCCATTGCTGCTCTGCAGCTTTAACAGCTATAGCAGGTGCAAAAGCCATGGCTGTTAAAAATCCCGACTGCTTTAGAAAATCCCTCCTGCCATCATTCGGCGTATAAGTAGCCTCGCTTTTTTCCGGAAGCATATAAACATTCCTGCACTCCCTTTCTTCCCGGGAATCCTCTGTCGGCTTTTTTTCCTTTTTTTTCATTATACTGTAGATTGAAGCTGGAAAAGATATAAAAAGGCGTACCGCATTGATCTGAAGTACATACCCATCACTATAAATTTAACAATATCTGCTTTGTTTTTTCACAAGCTTATTTAGAATTGTTACAATAAATCTGATTCGACTTGCCTGCTATCAGATTTTAATATTTTGACAACCTTAAACCTGCCAATACGTAAAGGATTGAAATACAATACAAGACGAAGCTTAGATAAATGACGGGCAGATGAACTACGATGATTTTATAAAACATGCAGCAAAGCCGGTGCAGCAGAAAACTGATAACTTATTTCATCAATTACTGAATACCCCTATCCCTATCGCCGTACTCTCCGGGCCGGCTTACTGTTTCCGGCAGGTAAATGCACATTTCCTGAAATTAACAGGGAATGATATTCTTTTTGGAAAAACGCTTAAAGATGTATTCCCCAGTCTCGGCGATGAATTTATAAGCCGCCTCGGTAACGGTTATTTCAATAATGAAACTTCCGTTAGTGTTAACCAGGTTCCGGTAAAGATATGGCCGCATATAGAAACAATAGCGCAGGAACGTTTTTTAAATCTTGTGTTTCAGCTCTATTATCACGAATCACACGGCACTATAGAACATATAGTGATCTTTGCCAGCGATGTTACCGCTGAAGTAATTACAAGAAGAAACCTGGAACTTGCCAACCAGGAAATTACCCGCCTCTTCAACACCGTGAATGAAGGCTTCTTTTCAAGAAGTATTCTTAAATCTGAATACCTGCATCTTTCTGCAGGCTGCGAAAAGATATATGGGTATAGTCTCGAAGAAATCAGAAGCAATGTAACCTTATGGTATGACGTTATTCACCCTGAAGACAAAGTTATAGCCGACCACGATGATATATTACTTAACGAAGGAAAGCAGACAATATCCGAATATCGTATTATTCATAAAGACCAGAAGATTCGCTGGATAGAACTCAAAATAGTACCCGTTATTTTAAACGGAACGCTGGTAAGGGTCGAAGGCATTGTTAATGACGTTACAGAGCGTAAAAAAGCAGCGCTGAAACTTCAGAAGAACAAGGAGATGTTATCTCAGATACTTAATTCAATACCTCAGGCCATCTTCTGGAAAGACAGGAACGGCATCTATAAAGGCTGCAACGAATTATTTGCAAAGATCTCGGGCCTTGCAGAGACTTCTATGATCGTAGGAAAGAATGACCACGATCTGCCCTGGCAGGAAGGCTATGCAGCAGGGTATTCCGCAGGCGATACAGACGTAATCGAAACGGGTATAGCACGTATACATGATCTTATAAGCCGCAAGGGAGCAGAAGGAGAGACTATTTTCATGGATGTGACCAGGATCCCTCTGACAGACAGCCAGAGCAGAGTATACGGGCTGCTGGGTATTTATGAAGATATTACAGAGCGGAAAAGAAAAGAAGAAGAAAGAGAAAAGATTACGCAGGATCTTATCCAGAGAAACGTAGACCTCAAACAATTCTCCTATATAGTATCACACAATCTCCGTTCTCCGATCACCAAAATACAGGGACTGGCTTCCCTATTTGAAAAAGAGGATGAGCGTAATGACCTTAATAATGAACTTATTCAACATATCCGGGATGAAGCAAATAACCTTGATATGGTAGTAAAAGATATTAACACAATTGTTTTCAATCAAAACCCCGGCTTAAAAATAAAAGAAGAGATCTTCTTTTCGGATATGCTGAGGCTCATTACCAAATCCATTGAAAATGAAATCCATGAAACCGGGGCTTTGATCACTTCAGATTTTAGCAGCTCCCCTTCCGTATTCAGCATCCGGCCATATTTTTACAGCATAATGTACAACCTGATATCCAATGCAATTAAATATCGGTCGTCACAGCGTAAGCCACAGATTCATCTCTCTTCAACGAGTGATAACCAGCATATCATAATGACCGTTGCCGATAATGGAATGGGGATAGATCTTGATAAATACGGCAGCAAATTATTTTGCCTTTATCAGCGTTTTCACCCTGATAGTGCAAGCGGAAAAGGCATGGGGCTTAATCTGGTTAAAACTCAAACCGAATCTCTTGGCGGAAAAATAGAATTAAAGAGCAAGCCTGATGACGGTTCAACGTTCAACGTATTCTTCCCCAATAATTAGCGGGCTTTAACTTTCTGCAGGCTCAGCATTAACAATTTCAGTTAAAGCCTTCCCGGCCTGCAGCAATTCGCCTGTTATAGTCCTGGTATACGCTTTAATCTCTTCTTTAAAATCAAATACTGAAGCCCCCGAACGAATCTCTTCCAAACGTTTCTCCCATTGTCCGGTCAGCTCTGCCTGCGCTATCTTTTTATCTTTAACTACCTCATAAACAGCAAGGCCTTTGGCCGAAGGAAGCAGATTTTTTTTCTCCCTGAAAATATACTCCCTTTTAATCAGTGTCTCGATTATCGCAGCGCGTGTTGCAGGGGTGCCAAGCCCGCTGTCTTTCATGGCATATCGCAATTCTTCATCCTCTATCTCCTTGCCCGCAGTTTCCAGGGCTTTAAGCAATGTCGCTTCCGTATAAAATGGCTTGGGTTTAGTTTGTTTTTCCAGCAGTTCCTTTTTAATTACCGGCAGCTCCTCTCCCGCCTTTACTTTTGGAAGTGTAGCATTCTCTTCATCCTTTTTTTCCTCGTCGGCCTCATTGTAAACAGAGCGCCAGCCTGCAGAACGTATTACAGTACCGCTGGCGGTAAATTTATATCCGCCCGAAACTATTGTAATCTTAGTAAGATCTTTCAGACACTCCTTATGGAAAGCTTCCAGCATTCTTCCGGCAACCAGATCATAAACCAGCTGTCTGTCTTCAGAAAGGTAACCCGGGTTTTCGCCTGTGGGCAAAATAGCATGGTGGTCAGTTACTTTTTTTGCATTTACACTACGTTTGTTCAGCGGAACTGTGGCCAGGAACTTAGCCTGTTTACCAAATTGCTGGTGCTCGTCAAGTTTGGCAATCAGACCCGGAATCTCCTTAAACACATCGTCGCCGATGTAACGGCTTCCCGTACGGGGATAAGAGATCAGCTTACTTTCATATAGGTTCTGAAGAATAGATAAAGTCTGGTCAGCAGTAAATCCCTTACGTTTATTAGCCTCCTGCTGGATACTGCTCAGATCGTGCAGCAGCGGAGGCGGTTCCTTTTTGCTTTTAGCTTCGACGTCAGATATAGTGCCTCCATTCTGAAACCCCGACTCAACATCTTCTACCTTGTTATATACTTCCTCAGCTTCACTTTTCTCCTTGAAACTTTGCGCAGATATCGCTTTAAACTGTATGCCGTCCTTAGATAAGATAATGCTTACCTGGAAGTATTTCTGCGGAACAAAACTTTTAGTTTCCAGGTAACGTGCACAGATCATTGCCAGTGTGGGGGTCTGTACCCTGCCCAGCGAAAGTACTTTTCGCGAACCCGCTGAAATACTCAGGGCCTGGGTAGCATTCATTCCTACAAGCCAGTCTGACTCAGACCGGCAATGTGCAGAATTAAAAAGCGTATCATATTCAGAACCCGGCTTAAGATTGCGGAACCCGTCCTTTATAGCCTGATCTGTTTGTGAAGATATCCATAAACGTTTAAACGGCTTTTTACATTTCAGGAAATAATAAATATACCTGAAAATAAGCTCCCCTTCCCTCCCGGCATCCGTAGCGACAATAATCTCTGTAGCAGAATCAAACAACATTTTGATCACATCCAGCTGTTTCCTTACCGCCGGATCATCTACCACGCCATCCTTCGTTTTTACCTTCCTTACCGATAGCTTGAACTTTCCGGGTAACATAGGGAGGTTTTGAGCCCGCCATCCATAAAAACCATATTCCTGCGGCGGAGCAAGCTGCAGTAAATGCCCGAACGCCCATGTAAACGAATAGTTTTTTCCCTCGATATACCCGTTTTTCTTATTTGTTGCTCCAAAAACTTTCGCCAGCTCACGCGCAACAGACGGCTTTTCTGCTATTACAATTTTCATATATCCCTATCTTACGACTCCTGCTATGTGCATTCATCTGTAAGATCAGGCAAACATACAAAGTCAGATGTATAAGCTCTAAATTTCTTTTCCACGCCTGCCCTATCACTGCCCTCTTTAACACAACCCTACAAAAGAACATAATCATCTGACAATCAGAACATTTTAAACATTAATCAGTTATAACATCAGCAACACTGATTTAATCCTGCATTAAGGTGATTATAAAGGTCCTGTCACTAAAGACTGAATTGGCACCAAAATTGTATTTTTGCCCCCATGAAACACATTCTACTTATCTTAATTATTGCAGCAGTAACTTCTTCCGTGTTCTTCGGATGCTCGCAAAAGGTTTACACCACTGCTGCAGATACTATCAATCTGAATAAGGAGTACCGCAAACTTACCAACGAGGTAGTAAGTCTGAACTCAGACATTGAAAAGGTCAGGAGCAAAATACCCGTGGCCGAAGCGAAAGCCCAGAAAGCGTCAGCCAAATCAAAGGAGGCACTGATCGTGAGCAGCGATCATGCATCTAAAGCAACTTCAGGAAGTGTCAAACAAGCGCAGCGTGCAAAGAAAAAAGCAGAAAAGGCACAGTCAGCAGCCGAAGATGCAAAAGATGCCTTTGATGATGCCAGGAAACTGCACGATAAACTCGAATCCCTTACTACAAACCTTGAAAAAAAACAGGAAAGGCTTAAACAGCTTGACGAACAGAGAACCAGGATCTTAGGCGGCACCCCTAATCAGGAATAGTTAAAAACTAAACAAATAAAGATCAGGCCTGTTCAGCAATCAAACAATAAAACACCATTTTATGAAAAAACTTATCTTCTCTACTATTTTCGCTATTTCCTTCATTCTGAATGCAGATGCACAGATACAGCAAGGGAATCTGATGATCGGATCAAACATTTCAAATATTTCTTTCGGGCTTGATGACCCTAATGCATTCAGCTTTTCTATCAACCCTAAAGCTGCATGGTTTGTAAGAGACGGCCTTGCATTAGGAACGGATATTTCCTTCGGGCTCTCAACAAGAAAGAACGAAGGAAGTGACATCAGCTACGGTATTGGTGCCTTAGGCCGTTATTACAGTTCCCGCGGGGCCAATGAAGTTATCAACAATTCAGTATTTTTTGGAGAGGCGACCCTGGGCTTACAAGGTTACAACCCTTCTGAAGGAGGAAACACCAACGGCCTCGGATTTAGCTTCGGACCTGGCTACACTTATTTCGTGACACGTAATATAGGCCTTGAAGCCCTGTTGAAATACAACGGCGTTGTAGGTTTTGGCAGCAGTCCTTACACACATAACATCGGGCTGGGAGTAGGGCTGCAGATTTACCTTCCGGGAAGAGGTACAGCCAGAAGTGTAGAACGTGATATTAAGAATTGATCATCTGATATGGCACAACTTAAAGGGGCAGACTTTCCGGTCTGCCCCTTTTTTTATGCCCTATTCCCTGCAGTCTTAAACCACCAGAACAACAGCATTAAACACGAAAAACTTTGATTATTAATAATTTGCATTCTAATAAAACTTTACATAAATTTAGTGACCTACTTACTACCTATGATCACTACGAACCTTGAGCACTGCATTTCTCCTGCCGATCTTTGCAAGCTTGCCGGGCATTCCGTCAGGGCAAAAAAAGAGAATCATTTATCTTATCTTCCCAAAGAAGATCAATTTACCGTCGATTCAGGATACAGCTGTATTTTCAACTGGCTTAATATGAATTACACGTTCATGAGCGATTCGGTAAAAAATACCCTCGGCTACGATAAGACGGTATTCATGAATAACGGATTTCGTTTTGCACTGGAAATCATTCATCCTGATGACCGCGACAGATTAAAGGAGATGCACCGTCTTATATTTGAATTTTTTTATCATACTCCGGTTCATGTACGCAGCCGTCTCAGATTCAGCTATAATTTCAGGGTCAGAACAGCCGATGGATCTTATCTGCAGATCATGAGACAAAGCATATTCAACGGGCTTACTAATGAAGGAAAACCTATATACGAGTATATAAACAGCACGGATATTTCTTCTTTCTGGAATAATAATAACATGCGGCTGATCATTCACCGCCTGTCGTCTGCCGGAACCTATACCAAATGTTATGAATATGAGATACAGGAGCAGCAGTACAATCTGTCACAGAGAGAACTTCAGGTGCTCGAACTGGCAAGGAAAGGCCATACCAGTAAAGAAATAGCGTCAAGACTCTATTTAAGCATCGATACAATTAAAAGTCACAGGAGAAATATCCTGGCTAAAACCGGCGCCTGTAATATCATTGAAGCGATCAGTATTGCATTAAATAATTAAGGCCGGTTGAACCGGCCCTAATTATTTATATATCAGCACCGCCGGCAGGCGATACCTGGAAATTATATTACTTAACCTTTTTAAACACCACGATAGCGTTATGTCCGCCAAAACCAAAAGTATTGCTCATAGCGGCATTGATGTTTTTCTCCAAAGCCTGTCCAAAAACGATCTGCAGATCTGCCGGAACTTCCGGATCAGGATCATTAGTATTGATCGTTGGCGGTATTATAGAATTTTTAATTGCAAGAATACTGGCGATCGCCTCTACAGCACCAGCCGCTCCTAATAAATGCCCGGTCATCGATTTTGTAGCACTGATGTGCAGGCTCTTTGTATGATTGCCTGCAAGGCTCGTTATAGCCCTTAATTCAGAAATATCGCCTACAGGAGTTGATGTAGCATGAGCATTCAGGTAATCAAGATCAGCAACTTCCAGTCCGGCGTCTTCAAGAGCAAACTTCATAGCAGTAAGTGCCCCCGATCCTTCCGGATGCGTAGCTGTCATATGGTAAGCATCAGCGGTCATAGCTGCACCAGCCACCTCAGCGTAAATGGTAGCTCCCCTGGCAACAGCGTGCTCGTACTCTTCCAGTACCAGGGCTCCGGCCCCTTCTCCCATCACAAAACCATCCCTGGCAATATCAAAAGGGCGGCAAGCCGTCTGCGGACTGTCATTACTTACAGACATGGCCTTCATAGCTGCAAAGCCGCCCACAGATGCTTCAGTGATCGGCGCTTCAGAACCACCGGTAATAATAACTTTAGCCTTACCCCAGCGTATATAGTTCAGCGCATCCATTATCGCTGTATTTGAAGTTGCACAGGCAGAAACGGTGGTGTAATTGATACCCATAAGACCATATTTTATGGAAATCAGACCAGAGGCCATGTTTGCAATCAGCTTAGGAACAAAAAACGGGCTGAACCTCGGATTATATCCCCCTTCAGTAAATTCTTTAACCTGTTCTTCAAAGGTGAGCATTCCACCCTGACCGCTTCCCCAGATCACACCCGAATCGTATGGATTCATTTTTTCGAAATCCAGTCCGGAATCCTTTATCGCTTCTCCGGCAGCCACAAGTGCATACTGGGTAAACGGATCCGTACGTTTTATCTCAGCCCTGTCAAGAAATGCAGCGGGCTCAAATCCTTTCACTTCAGCTGCTATTTGTGTACGGAATAACGATGCGTCAAATTTGGTTATTCTGCCCGCACCACTTTTTCCCTCTATAAGATTGTTCCAAAATGCAGGTACATTATTTCCAATTGGCGTTAACGCACCAATTCCTGTTACAACTACTCTTTTCATAATTAAAATAAACTTGCGTTTTGCAAGCACTTGCAAATATATACACAACTACTTTATATTTGCAAGCAGATTAATAAAAACGTATGCGGTCCGCCTGCCCCCTCAACTTCGGTCTTGAACAATTCGGCGATAAGTGGAGCTTACTTATCCTTCGTGACATGATGTTCTTTGACAAGCGCTATTATAATGAATTTCTGTCGTCCGAAGAGGCTATTTCAACTAATATTCTTGCAGACAGGCTCCTCATGCTGGAAAAAGAGGAACTTATTACAAAACAGAAAGATACCGGGCATAAGCAAAGAATAAGGTATAGTCTTACAGAAAAGGCTATAGACCTGCTGCCTGTAATACTTGAGATCGGACTGTGGTCTGATAAGCATGCCGGAAAACTTATCACACCTGAAAAAGCTTTTTTTCTGGTCGAGGTAAAAAAAGACAGGGAAACAGGAATGAAAAAGATTACTGATAAACTTCGTAACGATCATATTCTCTGAACGAGGAGACCTCCCTTTATAAGTTTGTTCCGCAATGTCCGCAGGAGTTAAGCGCCGCGTCTGTCCGGACTTATGTTTTCAGACTCGTCCAGCCCCAGGCAACAATGCCCATTCCTATTTAAAACTTCCCTGATCTCTACAGCTGTTTTCTCAGCTCTACAACTATTATACTTCGTAAAGGATATAAACGAAAAAAGTCTTCAAACGGGGAGAATGAAGACTTTTTAAACTAACCAATTATAAACCTGACACAAATATAAAACTATTTACCAAATACTCAAAGAAAATTTGAAATAAATATAATTATATTAACAAATCATTTAAAAAACCAAAAAATACTTAACAATCATTAGCCTTGAACCTTTTTTTCCGGCTTACCGTATAATATAAAAACGTTTGTTTTTTTGTATCATTTCCGCATAAAATCACGTCTGGACATAACCCGTTTAGTGTTAATAATGAAAGCATTATGGACGATTTCAAAAAATTGAGCTTTGTAATTTACATTTTATGCCTGCTGATCTCCTTTTTTACAGTTTAGTAAATCAAGGACCACAAATTACTTTTAGACTGCCCGGGCTGTCTCTGATAATCAGAAAAGGGAATACTGAAGGTCAAGCTGGTTATTTTTCACCGCTTCCGGTTTTACCGGTATGGGCTGGTCACTGATATGATAAACCGGAGTTTCTTCATAACGGGAAGCTACAATTATCTCCGTGCCGTTCGCGTGAGCATTGAATAAAGAATGTACCAGTTCAGGGTTGTTGTTGTCTTTAGATAAATGGGCCAGAAAAAGGTGGCTCATACACGAGGGCCGATGTTCAAGGAATATTTCCAGCGCCTGCCGGTTCGAAAGATGCCCCATCCCCCCTCTTATACGACGCTTCAGATGATAAGGATAACGCCCCCGCTCCAACATATCTTCATCATAGTTAGCTTCCAGGAATGCAGCATGGCACAAACTGAAATGTTTTGTAACATGCGGACACGGCGCGCCTATATCCGTAAAAACACCCACATTTATTCCCTTACAGCTTATAATGAAACTATGCGGCTCTGCTGCATCGTGAAATTTCGGAAAAGCTGTTACTGACAGGCTGCCGATATTTACCGGGCTATACCCGTAAAAGGCATGTTTGAACTGCTCTTCGATCTCCAGTCTGCCTTTCAAACACGTATCACTGGTAATGTATACCGGAAGCTTGTATTTCCGTGCAAGCACCGGCAAGCCCCTGATATGGTCAGAATGCTCATGGGATATAAAGATAGCTTTCACCTTATCCATACTGATCCCAAGTTTCATCATTCGTTTCTCTGTTTCACGGCAGCTTATCCCGGCATCCACCAGAATAGCTTCCTGCTGATTACCGATATAATAGCAGTTACCGTTACTTCCTGAATTCAATGAGGTCACAAACAGAGACATATTACAAAGTAACGAAATTCCGGCCGATGATGATCAGCATTTTATTACAATATCTGTCTGTCTCTTATTCTTAACTTTCACTGACCATAAGCTTCCCCTCCACAGAACCGTACATCCCGCGAATCAGCTTCACAATCTCCTTACGTCCATTATGCTCAGCTTCCCTTCTGAAGGCCTCGAGGATATTAAGAATAAACTCTATCTCTCCGGCCGACCGCTGCTGCCCGGCCGCATCAAGAGCCGCATAATAAACAAGCTCCGAACCTAGAAAACCGGCAGAACTTTTCACTATGGAATCAGCCATTGCAGTTTCATTAAGCTGATACAGATTCATAGCCGTTCTGTACCTGAAAACAGTATCAGCAATCTCATAATTACGAAGCGGCAGATCTTTCATCGCCTTCTTCATCACAAGTTTTGCCTGCCCGGCCTCCCCTTCGCGTAAAAGATTCTCTGCAAGGCTGTTCATCATATCCCAGGTTTGCCTGGATACCCGCCTCGATTCCGGATCAAGGTACGGACTTGCCGAAAAGGAACTCAGATTATATTTCTTCATAACATTGGAAAACATTTCCCGGTTATGAGTTCTTTCGTTTTTATCTCTTTTATCGTAAGTAAAAGGGAGCAGGCGATACGTATACCCTTCCAGGTGCAGATAATTATCGAGTCCGAAATAACTGTCGGGCGAGAGGCCTACGGTAAAATATACAGGTCGTTTCCATTCGTTGTGCGAAAGAATATCTATCAGCGCAAGATCGCTGCGCGTAACGTAGTTCTTATTATAATTCCACTTCATTTCCCCGCTTACAAAGGGCAATTCATCCGGGCGTATAGTACCGGTGCTCAACAGCTGTTTCGGATCTATTTTAAGTTTAAGAAGCCTTGTAGGTAGAAAATTCGATCTCGAGCCATCCTGCATGCTTACTTTATCACTGTCATTATCAGAAATTAACACCTCAAAAATATCTTTCAGCTCAACCGAATCTGTTATACCATAATCAACGAATGGCATAACGTCCCTTATTCCATGCGTATATTTAGCCTCAGGCATAATAAGCGGCAAAGGATTTGATTGATACAGCTTCCTTTTTAGGGCATTTACATAAGAAGGGTCGTACATCAGCTGCAGATTCACTATTCTTACATCCGGGCGTATGCCTTCCACTTCCTGAGCATGCCAGAGAGGATAAGTATCATTATCCGCATTGGTAAATAATATAGCTCCCGGGGCGCATGATCTGAGATAATTTGCAGCCATATCATGAGCAACGTAATTTCTGGAGCGGTCATGATCATCCCAGCCTTCATATCCCATGATCAGAGGTGCGGCAGCAAAACAAAAAAGTACGGCAGTTCCTGTACTGAACTCCTGAGCTGAAATACGCGACAGCAAGTCCTTTAACCCCAGCACACCAAGGCCTATCCATATTGCAAAAGCATAAAACGACCCTACATAAGCATAGTCACGTTCCCGTACCTGCAACGGGTCCTGGTTCAGGTACAAAATAATAGCTATACCGGTACAGAAGAACAATAAGGCAATTACAGAGGTATCCCGCCTGCTTTTCCGGTAATGATACAGGAAGCCTATTAAGCCGATAACCAGGGGAAGACAGTAAAAACGGTTATGCCCCTCATTATTGCGGATCACCGGCGACAGCTGATGTAAGTTACCCGAACGCAGGGCATCTGCAGCACCGATCCCCGAAATCCAGTTCCCGTGCAGTCTGTCGCCCGTACCCTGTTCATCATCCTGTTTTCCGGCGAAGTTCCAGAGAAAATAACGCATATACATAAAACCAGCCTGGTAGCTGAAAAAGAACTTTATATTATCAGCAAACGATGGATGCTCATTTTCAGAAAGCCCCAGCCAGCCCCTGTAAAACTGAACATCATTTTTCTCACTGCTATAGATTCTCGGGAACAGCGTGTTCCTGTCGTACATTTCAGTAGTCTTCATCCAGGCTTCTTCATATTTTGTTTTACCCTTGCGGTAAACCCTGCCTGTCTCCTTACTTCCGGTATACTGAGAATCGAAATATCTTCCGTACAAAAGAGGAGTATCGCCGTATTGCGTACGTCCAAGGTATTCAAGCAGCCTGAACACATTATCCGGATTGCTGACATTAATAGAAGTACCCGCATTAGCCCTGATTATGATCATTGCATAAGAGGAATATCCCAGCATAATAAATGACATACACAGGAGCGCAAGGTTCAGCCCAGGCCTTTGTTTTCTGTGCGACCAGTAAATACCATACACAATAAGGCCGGCCAGCAGCCCCCCGAAGAATAAAACGCCAGACCCGAAACCCAGGCCCAGTGTGTTCACAAAAAACAGTTCAAAACGCGCTGCAAACAACACTATATACTGAACCACTCCATATTGTACAAATGCCAGTATAGCTATACCTGCAAGCAGGGATAATAAAATCCCCTTTGCAGTCACTTCTTCATTCCTCCTGAAATAATATAACAGCACGATAGCCGGAATAGCCAGCAGGCTTAATAAATGGATCCCGATAGAAAGGCCGGCGATGTAGGATATAAAGACCAGCCACCTGCCCGAATAAGGCTCTTCAGCCTCAGCCTCCCATTTCAAAATAGCCCAGAACACCACGGCAGTACAGAGCGACGACATGGAGTAAACCTCCGCTTCCACTGCCGAAAACCAGAAAGAATCAGAGACGGCATACGCCATCGCCCCAACAATACCCGCCCCGATAATGAGTACAGTATCCAGGGCTGGAATACCGGTTTTATCCGTTTTATACATTTTAACTGCAAAAGCAGTGATGGTCCAGAACAGGAACATGATGGTAGCTGCACTCACAAGGGCAGAACCGGCATTCAGGCAGAAAGCAATATTCTCCGGATTCGATGCCAGGAGAGAAAAAAGCTTTCCTGTCATCATATAGAGCGGAGCCCCTGGCTGATGACCCACCTGCAGTCTGTAGGCCGATGCTATAAATTCCCCGCAGTCCCAGAAACTTGCAGCAGGCTGCAGAGTTAACATATATATTAAAAATGCAGCGGTAAAGCATAACCAGCCAAAAAGGTTATTGAAGCGTTTAAATGTTTTCATGCAGATCATTTTCTTCCGAATATCGGCTGATATCCAGACGACTGCAATTTTTTAACCTTTTTTCACATTTAAGAAGCCCTCTTGGGATGTACCGCGCAAACTGCCTTAAAACAAAAAAGCTCCGTTTCCGGAGCTTTATGTTATTCTGCTGGTGTAGTACCCTCAGGTTGTTTATTGTCTTTAGACTCCGGCCGCGGAGGCCGGGGAAGAAGCGCCTTTCTTGATAACTTAAGTTTACCTTGTTTATCAACTTCCAGCAGCTTAACCCTTACTTCATCTCCAACCTGGAATATTCCGTCCATTGACTCATAACGTTTCCAGTCAATTTCAGAAATATGAAGTAAACCGTCTTTACCCGGCATAATTTCAACAAAAGCACCGAATGGCATGATCGATTTAACCTTTCCTTCGTAGATCTCTCCCGCTTCAGGTTTGGCAACAATACCTTTTATACGTTTGGTAGCTTTGTCAATAGACTCTTTATCCGGTGCAAATATACTTACGATACCCTGGTTA
>Ga0265780_10002203_pt1 | contig 26756 bp, 14 predicted proteins | sample P1T30metagenome_FD_192432 | JGI IMG/M metagenome (GOLD analysis project Ga0265780, IMG submission 192432) | Plant litter microbial communities from East Loma Ridge, Irvine, California - P1 T30 | ecosystem: Environmental > Terrestrial > Plant litter > Unclassified | place: USA: California...
CCTGGAAAAAGTCATCGATGAAGCGTTGACACAAAGTTTCTAGCCGATACCCCGAATCGACATGGAAGTAATTCTGTACTTTGTGTTTCCTCGCCCTACTTTACCATGATATCACTGTTTATCATGAGTAGTCTTGTTTGTTTGTTACTTCTTATTCCTCTTATTCTACCACTTTCCATGGTTGCTGCAAGATTTGGTTCATTAGACAGGAATATTATTCTCTTAGACTGGTGGGGGAGCAGGGAATGGGGAGGATAGTTTTAGTTTAAGGAATTTCATCTTGCGGTAATGTCTGCATCTGGATTATTTCTTCTCTCTCAACCTGAGTTGGTTTTCCAATGTGTTGTTGCATTTGATCGTGGTCATGGCAACATCTCTATCTCACTACTACCCTACCATCTACCCATCTTACCTCCCCTTACCCCTCCCCCCAAAAGCTCCCCATCCAGCAAGCACCTCTCTCTCGCCCCAAAACATCCACTCGCCCTCGCCATACTTTGCCAAGCCCTCTCTTCTGCCTCTCTCCCCCAACTCATTCCACCGCAACAACAGATTGCCATCCAACACGCCCCTAGCCCCCGTGCCGGCATCCCACCCGCCTTATGCAACATCGCCGGTGCGAAAGGCACGCGGATTCAGACTACACGCTGAATCGAGCGTGTTCGCCAGGTATGCCGACAAGTTGGATAGCCGCCTATAGCCATCTTCACTGAGCGGTGTGAGCAGGGCGAGGGTGCCTGATTGCGTCGTGTGCAGAATTTGGTGCAAGGGCTGTGGGGGCGCGTCGATTGTGGTGTTGGGGGATGTGTCCATTGCAAAGGCATCTGTCGGGTTGTTGTTGTTGTTGTTGGCGGCGGCAAAGTCGCTAGCAGAGGGAAGTTTGAGGTGCGAGTGGATTAGGTGGAGGGTTGAAGGAAAGTGGCCGGTGTGGAAGGTTGCTTTGTGGAGGAGACGGGAGCCGGCTTCGCTTTTTGGGTCTGCGGAATAGACATTAGTAGTAACAATGTAAGGAGTTGGATGAACACGTACTGTCAGGGTCAAATTGTAGGATTTGCAAATTCATGTCTGCGTCTGCGACGACGAGGTGAAGTTGTTGGTCAAAGGGGAGGAAATCGACGGCTATGGCTTCAAGGCTGTGTCTTGAGCGTGCGAAGAGGGACATCTTATATGGCTCTTCCTATTCAGTTATCAGCCAAAGAGTTCGGGAGAATAAAGATTTAAACGAATGGGTAATTGTACTTACTGTGTACCCTGTGAACCAGACGCCTCTGTATGCGTCGCCCATAGCAAGCATACCTGTTCCGGGCAGGTTCTTCAGGTCGCTGACGTAGCACTGCATATCCATAAAGGCAACAGGAAGCAAGGTACCGTCCTCCTTGAGACCGCGCACCATGCACTTCTGACCTTGTGCCATGATCAGGAATCCTTGCGTACCCAACTCTGAGATGGCGGACACGGCGCCTTTGACCTCATCTTTGACAATGAGTTTCAGGCGCTTGTTGGTCTCAGGGCGATCAGGCTGGGGAACCACTGTAATGACTTCGAAGATACGGATGCATCCCTTCGTAGCCAAATCCTCGCCATGAATGATGGAAGTACCGACAGCAATGAGATCTTTCCGCTGATGCGTTGTCTCACTGACTTCTAGATTGAGCGTCTTGATGCTGAGAACAACTTCCTGTGGGTCCAAGACGTGCGTATCGATAACGGTCCAAGACTTCTCGTCTAGTAGTTTGACGACGCCACGCTCAATGCTTGGCTTGAAGGTGATATCTTCTTTTGGAAGATCATAGTGGTACGTCTCGGTCGGATCTAGTTGATATTCCTCTGCTTGTCCGGTTCCAACAATGTACAATCCTGACGGGTGGTACGTGAGGGCATGTACCTCAGAATCCATGGGCATGCGTCGCGTTGCCCAGCCCAGATGGCCGTAGTGTGTTTGAGGCGGGAGTTGGCATATGCGAAGCGTATCTGTAGAGTCCAGGTACGCAAATCCGCGTTGACAACTCGACGTGTGGAAAGAAGTAAGACTCTTTACTGTTTTGCCACTGAGGCCGATTACACGCGGTACGCTTGATGCCTCTCTGAAGATGAAGGCTGGCGTAGTGCCTCGCTGGAAAACTGTACTGTATCCACAGATGTTGTCTAATGCTACCAATGTGCTTTCGAATCCAGGATCTTCGGAGCCATTATCTTCAATGTACCGTGGTACGTGCTGTTGAGAGAGCTTGACCCATCGGAGATTTTTTGTCCACAGATCAGAGGCTGACCGAGACGGAGCGTGAAAAGCCTTATAGATGACCAAGTTGTCACTAGATGTGCGGATCTGCAGGCTTATTAGGTACCATGCCAGCATGAACAGAATCATGACACTCACAATAAGATGGGGTGATTTGAATGTCGCATCGCCCAAGTCTGCGGCCAATATCTCAGTGATGGTGGCTTTAGCAACGCTCCGCTTTGGAACATAGTCCATGGTGAGTATAGGCGGCAAGAAGCTCAACGCTTCAGCTACATAGCACGGCTTCTGCATCTCGGACATGGCGAAGACACGGAGGCCTCCCTCTGGTGTCAAAAGGAAGGCGAAGACTTCAGTGAAACTAGATGATTTGAACAGACTTGCCGACAGCCACGGGGTCCCAGAAAGCCCACTAGCTTCGACCTCTTCAAGTTCATCATCACTATTAGCTTTGTAGATTTTGACGCTAGAGTCCTCTCGCAAGAGGAGCAAGTACGGATCCGCGAAACTTGCGTTAATGATGTTGAGCTCTTTAGTACTTCCCCCGTCATCGTCTTCCTCTTCCATAGACTGGATATGGACCAAGTTCAGTTCAGAATCATAGATACGAATCTCGGTCCGCATCACCTGTACGACCTTTGTGCCTGCAGCTAGAACACCCACCAAGAGTGTTGTGCCTTCCTCTCGTTCAAAGTCACCCTTGTCGGTTTCGGTCAGCTTGTCGCCGTTGACTTCATAGACTATGGTGCCATCCTCGCTAGTCTTGGACACTACCAAGTACTGGTCATAGTCCACGTCAGTAGCCATATTGGCTTCGGTGTCCTCACCAAAGGCAGCTGTGACGTCTCCGGGGGCTTGTTTCCGAGCATGCACGGCCCACACACCATGTGCTAATGGAAGTTCCTTGGTGGCTACACTGATAGGATGAAGCTCGCGATTAAGAGCTGTGATTGCTCCCGCTGAACCCCTACCAGTCGCTAACATAATCTCACCCCTGTTCAGTGAATCAGTGACTTTGCCTGGATGTAACACGGCATCTTTGATGGGTGCTATACTGGGCAGCACATCGTGTATCCTAAAGGTATAGGTGCCTGGCGCAGTGGGCTCCGAGACAGCGGCCGTGATCTTTTGGATGGTCGGTGCTGTGTCGTTGTAGAGATCGTCCTCCATGTCATCGATTTCCTCTTGGTCAGAATCATCGTCCCCGTCAAGGTCAGCATTTGACTGCTTTCGTCGTAACTGGTTTGACGAGCCAGTCCAGCCTAGCATGACCGACTCTCCATCCTCGCTCCCGATGAAAAGCCGGCCTCGTCCAAGATTGCTGGTGCATGAAGCTGCGGATTTGATAAGGTGTCCACCGTGATCTGCCGCGACCATTTGAATGGTCATGCCAGATACGGTACGGCCATCCAGCGTGAAAGTGAGAATGAGAAGACGCCCATTATTGAGCAGGATCAGTACGTCGCCTGTGTCTTGAGACAAAAGCTCAAGACTGCAGCCCTCGAGGTGTAGGGCCAAATCTGACTGATCGCTGAGAGGGAACGAGGTGCAAGCTTTTGCAAACTCATTTACTGCCACGCCGTTGGTTTTGCCTCCCTGGTCAACATGTATAATCTCATTCCCGCCTACTAGCAGAGCACCTCCAATGGGTGACGGCAGTGGCACCACTTTTGTGATATCGTACGGCAGCCCGGAAACTGATAGCAATGTGGTCGAGGCCTTTTGTTCGAGGTCGAGGGTGAAGACAGAGTATGTGAGGATATGTTTTCGTTGGGCAAGCAATGACGGAGCGGTGGCTTGCGAGGCGGCGACTATGCCAAAGGTGGGTTCGCGATATTCGTGCAAGAATGCGAGATGGACGGGGTGTGTCAGGGTGGGGTCGAGGTTCGTAAGCGGAAGAACAAAGGAGGAAGAGTAGGGCGTCTTTTGTTCTCCATGTGTGCCATTTGCCTGGTCAGCCTTGGTCTGTTTGGGGCCTTCGGCATCAGAGTCGTAGTCGTCTTCGACAAGATCAGGCTGGCGAAAGGGCAGGATGGCGAGGTTGTGGGTGCCAAACTTGAGGGCAGCACATCTGCTGCTGGGATCTGCCGTCAAGAAGTTGTATGTGTCTTTGAGATCAGCGGACCAAGGTGCAATGCCGGGCAAGTCTGGGTTCTCATAGTAGTGTATTGATATTGTATGCAGGTTGTACGTCTCCGGGTCCCACTCCACCAAACTGAGCTTTGCATCCCGAAACGCCACCAGCAGCGCCTCGCCCTTTGACTTTGTGTTGAGCGCTTTTACACGCGCAAGCGATATGACTGTGCCAGCGAGCGGGAACTCGGCGACGAGCACCAGCTTTGCTGTGTTTTCAGTGCGCTGCAAGGGCACGTCGGCCGCCTCTGTGTCCAGATTGGCCGCAGCATTCTCCGACTCGTTCCCTCCGCCCGGGGTGACTTCGGTGGTGGTCGACTTGAGCTCGAAGATTTGCAGGAGCGAGTTCTTTGCGACGACTAGGTTGTTTGATCTAGAGTGCAGGAAAGGGAGGTGGAGGGCATGGCTGACGGCCGTGGGCGGGGCTATTTCAGTGTAGCACTGCATGGTGAGGATAGAGCGTCTCTGCGACCCTGCTCATCGTACTACGGACGGGTATAGACGGTGGCCGAGAGAACAATGTCGCGATAACTGTCTGGGTGTTGAGGCGCGTCAAAGAGCTCTGGATGCGCGCACATGTTCGCTAACGTGCAGGAGCTCTAGCCCGTCTACAGGGGTCATCCCCGCTCCCCGTGAGCCATGGAACGTCATCCTGCCGCGAGACCAGTAGCAAGCAGTAGCAGCGACAAACAGGCTGTCATTGCCCAACCCTCCTCCGTCATCCATCGGGCCTTGAGAAGAAGACAGGGTGTGTATCTCTGCAATCTGCTCTTATATCGCTGTATTGGTCAGAGGAAGGACAAAGACTGACAACCACAGCAGAGCTTCACCATGGCGCTCATACAAACCAGCCTCATCTGGGTGGCCTACGCCGTCGCAGTAGCCATCCTCTTCCTCATCGCGTCCACGTTCGTGTACGTCTACCAGAAACCCCGCGATCGCGCTGCATCCGTTACCATTGTCTGCATCTTCACCACCCTTGCGCTGCTCGCAACCGTGTTGCTCATCCCCGTGGATGTCGCTCTCGTCTCGTCGACGTCGCGATCTAGCCTCGGGCGCAAGAAGGACTGGGCCACGCCGGAGAAGGTCGACAGCATCGTCTACACGCTGCGTATCGTATACTACACGCTCTACTCGCTGGACGCAATTCTGTGTCTGCTTGTCATCCCCTTTACCTACTTCTGGTATGAGGAATACGACCAGGATGCGGCCGAGCACGGAGAGCAGACGGCCGGCCAGCGCATTGGAGGCGCGCTCAAATGGACGCTTGCCTTCCTCATCTTCGTCATTGCCATTTTCCTCGTTGGCTTCTTCGTTCCCTTTGCAAAGCAAGCCAAGGAGGACAAACGCCTCGATCTTGACTACTTCAAGCATTTGTTGTCAGAGAACCGTAAGCATCCCCAGCATCCCCTCGAGTACATTAAACTAATGCGTCTAGATGGTGAGCGCGCTCTATCCTTTGGCCTCGGCTTCTTGATTACTGTTGGCACCCTTCTTTTCGTCCTCTACACTGGTGCCGGAATGGCACTCCTACCAGTTGCCATGATCAAGTCTGCGCCTTCCGTTTCAGCCCCCACCCTTGCCGCAAATACTGCATCCCAGCTCGAGACCAATCGCGAGCGTCAAAGACAACTCGAGGGCCGCAATGAGGGTCGCGAGGGTGGACTGGACAGCAGGGACAGGCGGGAGCTGGAGGCGCTAGTTCGCGAAGAGCGCACACTCATCCGCCGCGAGCGCCTTGCTGCTGAGTCTAGTGGCGAGGACCGCCATTGGATCGTCAAGGCCTGGATCAAGACTGAGGCTTTCTTCCGCCCCCTCAAGCTCATCGGGGGACTTATCCTCCTAGTCTTTGCCCTCGTCATCTTCGCTAGCATGCTCATCACTGGCATTTACAAGGCCAAGAACTCCATCTGCGGTGCTCACTGTGGCTACATTCTCGGCCACATCAACATCTTTCAGCCGCTCAATTGGGTCCTCGTCAAGTCAGCCAAGGTCTTTCCCATTGACTACGTTCTGTTTTTGCTCCTCGTTCTTTTCTTGTTCTCTGCCTCTGTTGTTGGCATCGCCACTGCTGGCATCCGCTTCCTGTGGATTACCATCTTCAAGATCCGCAAGGGTCAGACTTCGCCCCAGGCCCTTCTTATGGCTACTGTACTACTCACTCTCATCACTCTCGCCATCAACTACTCCGTCGCCATGGTGGTTGCGCCTCAATATGCCACCTGGGGCCCGCAAACCTACTGCGACATGAAGACTAACAGCCTTGACGAGCAGCCCGACTGCGCTGAGCACAAAGACCTTATCAAGCCCTGCAGTGAGCTCGCTACCAACCCGGCCGCACAGCAGGTCTGCACACCCTCTGTTCTTAGCACCTTCATCAACCGTGTCACCATCAACTTTCCCTTCTTTGGTGTCGTACTCTTCTGGGCCCAGTTTGCCTTCCTTGCCGTTTACCTGATTGTCTTCTTGACCACACTGTTTAAGGCACCAACTCTCGATCAGGAGCAAATTGATCGCGACTTGGAGGAAGAAGAGGACGAAGGTCTACTGGCCAGCACGGGACGCAGGTTTGGTGCTGCGTGGAGTGACGTTACTGGTCGCGCTACGAAGCCCGCCAATTATGGAGCTACTGAGAGAGACGAGAGGATTCAGTAGGATGCTTTTCGACAAAGCTTTACATGAGGTCTAAAATTGTTTTCAATGGAAAATGTAACTGGAATTGTGGTTTGGGTGGACGGTACACATGGGCTTTTGGGAGGTATCTTGTCTCGGTTCAGTCAGGTTTTTTGTTTTCTTTTGGTTCCCGATTATGTTTCTATGGAATTTGTATTATACCTTAACGTTATGGCATCATGTTTTTAGCAACTAACTTCATTTATTGTTGAAGTTCTCTCGAAAATGCCGCACATTGAACTAATTACCATGGACACACTTTTGGTAGTGAATATACTCAATTGGATTTATAAGTTGCTCTCAGATTAACGCCAATACCGCACTCTTTTCCGTACCTACTCAGTAGAGTTTCATCTCTTAGAACTTTAGACGTTTTCATCTAAAACTTCGATCATTAGAGCAGCTTCTCAGTAATAAAAAAACTAGTTCCTCAATGTTCAAGTCTTGAACATGAGACCCAGCATATTGTAGAAGGCCTTGTGCTACTACAGGGGCTTGCAAATAAGATTTAGCCTCAAGCATTGCCGTTTGCTTGTGCAAGTTACGTGTACTGGGGCGGGACGTCTGAGTGGGTCCTGCTTGGCAAGCTTGATTCTTCAACTTGGTGTCGGCGCCTTGTTCTGGTTTTCTTCCATTACTGGTTCTGTCTTCTCCCATGCCGCTGTATTGTTTATATATTCTTACTCCTGTTTCGATGGCCAGCCCCTAATTCCTTTGGACTGTTCTCGCGCTACAGGTACTTCTACGTATATCCCTACACCCCTGACATCCTGTTTTACACGAAATCAACATGCGGGTCCTCTCCCGGACAACTTCTCCCCTCGCTGTCTGCAGCGTAGGCGTTAACGCACTCTCAAACAACTCTACCGGCGTGCTGGAAGTAGATTTAGGTTTTCCACAGAATGAAACCTATACGTCTGCAAGCGTTATGTCTATCATTTTTGCCATCCAAAATCCAGAACTGGCGCCAATTCTTAGCACTCAGATCTCTTTCTACATCTACAATTGGGATAAGAAGTTACAAGGCGGTAGCAGTGATGGTTGGTAAAAGTACGATATACAGTGGGCGAACATCTCTAGTAGCAATCCTTACTTCGAGTACCGTCCCTTTTCCAACTTCGACCGCGAGGGTCGCTGGAAAATCTCCTGGAGTGTGGGCTGGGTCAATTGTACAGACACGATGGTAGGCAGCCACAGGAATGACCTTCTCGCCGCTCACTGGTCAGCCTATTCTCTCCGTTTCACCACCAAGGAGTCCGCGCAGGAGGTCGATCTTTTTGCCGCTACGGAGAATAACAAATGCTCTGATAACATGGGGTTCGCCTTCAACATCACCAATACTTATGAAGCCCCCTTGGGAGCGGATTGGGCCGGCAAGTATACTTGTGGATTGGTGGTGTCTCCTCGACCTACGTCAGATCCTTGCAGAGCCAAGATCAATTCTGCTGCTGCTTCATGCATCTCAGCTTCTATGAACAAGCAGCGGTGCAACGCTACAGCCATATGGGATAAGACATCTCTACCAGAAGACTGTCCATTAAATGAAAATGCTGCTCAGCAATTACCTGTTGGCAGTTTTGTGGGCCTGATGGCGGCAGTCGGAGCATGGGGCTTTACTCTCATGTAGCTCGCTAACCGTGGTTAGTTCTCCCTGGGGATGAGGAGTTTAAATGAAGAAATAGGTACTCAATTTTTAATGGAAAAGAATGGAATCAACTACATCACCAGGCCAATCTTACAAGATTTTTTGTGCTGACATCTGACTGTTCTTGTGCGTCTGTTGCCATCATATGGGATGTAGTGTTTGGTGGAAAGTAATTGGAATACGAACTTGGAGCGAAATCACTGGTGGAGAAAAGCGACCATGTTCCAATTCTCTATCCCCCAACTCTTCGGTGACTTGTTTCTTGTTATACGCACTCAGTACCATAGTACATTCTGGAGTAGACCTAAAACTTGCGCTCCCAATCATTACATAACCATTACAGCTGCGAATTCTTCAACTCTTCTTTCGAGATTGTATGCTCCCAGCGCAGTGACTAGACTACCTAGGTTGATCAAATTACATGTAATGTACGTTAAATGTATTTCCACTAATTATTCTAATTTTACAAGGTATTAACTACAAACGCCTCCTCTCCATGTTGCGCCAAATCAATCAGTTTCATTTGCTATCGCAAATCTTGACAATGACCTTCTCACTCAGCTTAGTCAGTGATGCGGCATTGAGAACATCCAAGGTCGTGACCAGCGCGCCAAGTTCTGTCCTGATCCAGTTTCTCAGCTCCACTGCTGCGAGCGAGTCGATTCCGTACACGGACAACGGTCGCTCCGCGTCCATGGCTTCGGGAAGATGCAGCATGCGGACAAAAGCGCCGTTGATCGCGTCAACCACTGCTTTCTGCCTTGCGCCCTCATCGGCTGACTCATTCTTCAGCAGTAATAGGGCTAGCTGCACCTCTGCGTCCTTGCCACTGGCTCCGCCGGCATCTCCGCCAGCGCCTGACTGACCCTCGAAAAGTGCAGAGAAACGGGCATCTTTCTTCAGCTGAGAGTCAGCGGGCTGAGGCACGATGAGACCAGTGATCAACTGCGCGTTTGCCTCTGGGCTGGATCTTGGGTGCGCATGTTGCTGCAGCATAGAGACATATAGGATCTTGGCCAGCAAGCCACTGTTGATGCCTTTGAAGACGCGAGTGTCGAATACGTTTTGCAGGTTCTCTTGTTCTGCGATGACACCGGCGTCTTCAATCACGCCCAAGTCGACGGAGCAAGCTGCCTGCCCACGGGAGCAACGGAACGCGGCAAAGGAATCGAGGAAGACATTGGCGGCAGCATAGTTGGCCTGGCCGCGATTGCCGACCACACCCGAAATGCTGGAAAGGAGAGTGAAGAAGTCGAGCTTGAGACTGAGCGATTCGGCAGCATTGTGCAAGTTCCAGGTTCCGCGCGTCTTGCACTGGACTGCTTCGTGGTACTCGGTCAAAGTCATTTGGTCGAAAGGACGGTCCTAATAGTGGGTTAGCAGAGTAACTACCGGGACCAGTGTGGAAAGACATACCCTCAGGACCATTGCTCCCTGGATGATACCCGCAATAGGAACCTTTGTCTCTTTGAAGGCGCGTAGCACCTCTGTGGCATTGGTAACGTCAGCAGTGAGGAGATCAATATGGGCTCCAAGTCCATTGATCTGCTTGACGATGCCCTGCGACTTTTGATCCCCATGCCCGCTACGCGATATGACAGCAAGATGCTTGGCTCCTTGTTTTGCGAGGTAGATGGCAAGAGAACCACAAAGACCACGAAGACCACCAACAATGAGGTAGCACCCATCATCGCGGAAGGCCAGTTTCGGAGCCGCGCGGCGGATCTACGAACAACAAGTTAGCAATCGTCTTCTTGGGACGTAACGGAGACTAAATCGAACAGAGGGAACTTACCGGAACCTGGATCTTCGCATCAGCTCCATCCGACAGCACAACCTTGCCAATGTGTGTTCCTGGTCGCAGGAATCGCACTGCCGTGGGAATTTCAGTCCATGAGAAGCGGTGGACTGGGTTGATTGGCTTGATATGCCCTCCTTCCAGAAGCTCGAACAATTTGGCCAACGATCGCTGAATCAGAGCATCAGGAGCCCGCTCAGCAGACAAGTCGACCGCCCTGAAGGAGATGTTGCGATCAAAGGGCGTCATGGTCAGCTTGTTGCGATCCAGGATGTCCTTCTTGCCAATCTCGACCATGATGCCTCCATCGGCTAGAATGCGGAAGGACTCTTCAAGCATGTCTCCGGTCAACGAGTTGAGCACTACATCGACTCCGCGGCCGTTGGTGGCAGCCAAAATCTGCTCGGCGAAATCCGTGTTACGCGAGTTGAAGATCTGGTCGTCGCTCAAACCGAAAGTGTCCTGGAGGAATTGCCTCTTCTCGGGACTGCTGACCGTCGTGAATACTTTGGCGCCCACATATTGCGCAAGCTGGACGGCTGCAATACCCACGCCTCCAGCAGCAGAGTGAATGAGGACACTCTTGCCTCCAGAAAGGTTGCCAATGTCGAAGAGAGCATGCAAGCTGGTCACATAGACGACTGGAAGCGTGGCGGCATCTTCAAACGACAGAGTATCGGGGATGCGATGCACGCGAGCCGGTACAGTCCGGACGCGATTGGCAAAGCAGCCCTTGTTCCAAACCATGACACGGTCTCCAGGAGCGTAGTCGGTCACGCCTGGGCTGACATGTTTGACCACACCAGCCGCTTCAAAGCCCAGCTGCGACTCATCGCCAGGCACATAGCCCATACTGACAACCACATCTTTGTAGTTCAGGCCGGCAGCGTAGATCTCTACCTCCAGTTGACCATCTGGCAGCGGAAGGCCATCAGATGAAATCTCGCCGAAATGGAGGCTGTCGAGGTTGCCCAGGCGTTCGCAACGGAGTCTGACGAGTGACTCGCATTCGTGGAAGTCGACAGTCTCAACAGGCTGTTCGCTAATATCGTCGCTTTGGAGTGAGGTGAGCTTAGCATCAGGAATGATGCGGCTGATGTACGTGACACCTCCACGCTCAACAAACTCCGAGTCCTCGGCGGCTTCGACTTCCTCAGCTGATAGTTTTTCCAGGCATGCTGAAATGGCAGCGGAAGTTGCGTCTCCGGTGGAATTCTCAACATCGAGGGTGATGAAGCGTACCTGCTCCTCACTGCGGATGGTACGAAGGAGACCAGCAATAGCGGCTTTGTTTGGATCGGTTACATTGAACTGCGAGCCAACTGTAACCCACAGAAGGCTGCATCGCTGTTCAAGAAGATGCTTGATAACTTGCCACTGCTGTTCGTTGAAACCGTCCATGAGAGAGTGGAAGAGCTCGTCAATCACCACCACAATGTCGTTGCTAGAATTGATATCCTGCATCGGGGAAAAGGTCGACTTGACAGCCCATTTGTCCGAGCTAAGCTTCTCGACAACCTGGGCCATCTCATGGGACTGCCGAGCCGCTGGCTCGACGAGGCTCATGTGAGTAATCGTGCGACGCACAGCCTCCTCCGACTTGTCGTCCTTCATCTGGCAGATGCTGCTTGTGTTTCCAGCAGCAAAAGTTGTGCCGAGGCGCTTGAGAAGTGGTTCATCTAGGCCGTTGCCAATGAAGAATGCGCCTGCCTTTGCGGAGCTGGCGAGACTTGATACCAAGACTTCTTCGTCGACTTCTGAAAGAGGCCCTTTGACAATGATCAAGTCGAATTTGGTGTCTGGAACAAGTTCCCCGCCCTTTATGGCGTCTACCAGATGAACTTGTGTACCCTGCATCTGGCCTTGGGCTGCCAGCATAACCTTGGGATCGCGAACGGCGAAGACATATTGTGAGCAAGCAGATCGCATGGCGGACCCTTCTTCTGCGGTCCAGATGCTGGACGTATCTTCGGTGTTCAGGTTCAGCTCCATGACGGCCAGTCCCGGCCTCTTGTGGACAACCAAATCGATTACGTCGCCAATCTCCTTGGTCGCGAGATATTGTTGCGCTACGCTTTCAGGGGTCTTGAACAGCGTATCGACATCGGCGTTCCATGTGAGACGAGTAAACGTGTGGCCTGCCTTTTCAGTGTCGCCCACCTCAATTTCTCCTTGCTCAAGGCCCTTCATTTCAAAGAGACAAGAGCCGTCTCGAGGGTTGAAAACCTGAACGCTGGTGGTGTAGTTGCGTGGATGCTCTTGATCTCCAATGCCCACCCAGTTCGCGGAAGCCAATGCAATGCCTTCACCTTCGACCGGCAAGTTCTTACCACCCTGGATGACCATGCTACCAATGATCTTGGGCACAAGCACTGCCGAGCCGGAGGTGGGTGGCTCGCCCTTCCACAGAGAAGGCGAAGTAGCCTGTAGGCAGGAGTCCAAAACAGCCGGATGCATTGGATAGTTGGACTGGCCGAGGGGGTTGGATGGTGGGGGCTCAAGGCTGACGGTAGATCTCGACGTCCGCTTGCCAATGGAGGATTCCACTGCCGTGTGTTTCTGGAAGCAGGGTCCAAACTTGTATCCCATATCAGCCAGTGCCTTGTACCACACACGAGCAGGTGTGGGGAACTCCAAGGGTTGCATAGCCTCTGCTGGAGCAGTGGTGTCTTGGTAGTCTGTCTCGATGCAGACAAAACCCGTGCTATGTTCTTGGTCGACTGGCGCATCATCTTGCACGGAGCACACGCGGAATTCGTACCAAGTTCGTGTGGAACCTCCCTTCACAGGGGTCAATGACAACGTCATTCGGGTTTCCGAGTTTTCTTCCAACACCAGAGCGCGAAGGATTTGTACGTCTCGCAACCGGAAGCGGTATTTTTCTGGCGCTTGATGGTTCCACTTCACAGTCATGGTCGTCTGGTAGATGGCTTCAACGGCCATTGCAATATACGCTGCTCCTGGGAACACGATTTCACTGCCGAGGAGATGATCCCTCAGGAAGGGAACATCAGAAAGCTTCAGGAGCTTCTTGAAGGTCGGCGCCATCCAAGCGGTGGCAGGAATCTTGGATCCGAGAAGGTCGTGGTTGACAAACTTCTTGAAACGCCACTCTTTGCTCGCCCTAGTCTCGTGCCAATACCTGTTGGTATGGTTCCAGGAGTAATTGGGCAGATCCACGACAACCTTGGCGCTGTGTTTCTCGATGCGGTTGACACGGCTCAGACTGACACTACCTCCGGCGAGGAAGAGCTGGCCGGCCGACTTGTAAAGCGCGAGAGTTGAGCCTTGGCCGCGAGTCAAGCATGAGTTGTATGGAACATCGCCGATCTTGCCGGCGAGGCTCTTCTTGATCTGTGCGATGGGACCGGAGAGCGCATTGGCTGGGCCAAGTTCGATGAGGAAGTTGGCACCGAGTTCTCCATTACGGATCAAATCCGAGGCCGCATCCGCAAATCGCACAGGTGAGACCATGTTGCTCTTCCAGTACGCTGCATCGAGTTTCTCATTCAACCCCAGCAGTCTTCCGGTAACAGAGCTAAACATTCGTACGCGAGAACTGGTGCTTCCAGATTGCTGCTGGAAGAGGTCATCTTTGAGTAGCATCTCCTCGTAGACCTCGCCGATAGCAGCCATGTAGTCGGAATGGTAAGCCAAGTCGACAAGCAGGAGGCGGGCAAAATGACCATCTGTCTGTAGTCGATCTCGGAGCTTCTCCAATGCTGACCGTGTACCCGACATTGTCAGACTGTCGGGACTGTTATAACAGGCAATCTGGACCTTTCCTTCCTCTGGCTGGAGGTATGGCTCAATCTTATCGGCACCAATGCCGACCGCGAGCATACCAACAGGTTCCAAGGGAGCTCCGACCTTCTTGGCTGCCTGGCCACGGTAAAAGGCCGTCTTGATTGCGTCGGCGTATGTAAGCAGCCCTGCGGCGGCAGCTGCTGCGATTTCACCAGAGGAGTGGCCAACGACAGCCTCAGGCTTGACGCCCCAGTCATGCAGAACCTCGAGAAGCGCCAATTGTAGGGCCGTCACTAGTGGCTGCGAGAATTCGGGTTGACGAAGTGCTTCGCCACTTCGAGCAGAGGTCAGCTCCTCCAACAGCGTCCACACGGGCGGTTCTGGCAAAGACTTGAGAGCCTCATCGAGCTCTGCAATGACCCTTCGCGCAATAGGAAAGTTCTCCACAAGCTCTGCGCCCATCTGGGACCACTGTGCACCTTGCCCAGTGAATACAAAGCCAATGCGAGGAGGCGAGGCGGCTTGCTTTCCAGTCACCAAATCTTCGGCTGTCAGGCTGGGCTTCTTTGATTGGGTGATTGTGAAAGCGCGGTAGTAGAGCTTGCTTCTCCTCTCGCTCAGAGTATAGGCCAGGTGGTCAATATCGATTGACACGGTAGGATCAAGGAGATGGTTGGACAGGGTTTTGGCATAGCTCGTAAGAGAGCTCGGCTCGTTGGCAGAGAAGACCAAGAGTTTCGGTACTGTCAGTTCTGCGTCTCCACCCTCATCCTCCTCGTCTTCATCGTCGAAAAAGTTGCTGGAGATGGTCTGGTAGGAGGAGATGTGGGGAGACGACGTGGCGTTCTCGAGCACGGCGTGAGCATTAGCGCCTCCAAAACCAAATGAGTTGACACTAGCTCGTCGGATTATCGATCCCTTGGGCCATTGAACCATTGTCCTGCTCGCCCGGAGCTTGAGACCCTCCCAGTCAATCCTGGGATTTGGCTTGATGAAGGTTGGGTTACCGGGGATCTGACCGCGCTCCACAGCCATGGTGGCCTTGATCAGACCTGAGATGCCGGCGGCGGCCTCGGAATGGCCTACATTGCTCTTTATCGATCCGATGATCAACTCCTGGCCAGGCTGGCGACCAGGCGCAAACACCAATGCAACACCTCGGGCCTCGATGGGGTCTCCAGTAAGCGTACCAGTTCCGTGACACTCGACATATTGCGTAGCCCGGAAATCAGTGATACCCGCGTTCTTGTAAGCCATTCTGGTTACAGCTGCCTGAGCTTCTGAGCTTGGGTTGGCGAGACCCGCGGTGCGACCAGATGCATTTGAAGCTGTGCCGCGGATAACGGCTCGGATAGGATCGTTGTCACGGATCGCGTCGTCCAGCCGCTTCAAGTAGACAATATTGGCGGCCTCAGCCTTAACGTAGCCATCCGCGCTAGCATCGAAACTCCTGCATTGGCCAGAGGCGGACTGGGTCTTGTTCATAGTGCCGACTTCTTCGTTGTGTTCTGGGGCCAGCCACAGATTGGTTCCTCCCACAATCATACCGTCGGCCTGGTGGCTGTCTAAGAAGCGGCAGGCCACGTCTAGGGAGACCAAGCTGCCGGAACAGGCAGTATCAATAGATATACTCGGGCCGTTGATGTTGAAGAAATGGCTGAGTCGATTGCTGAGGATGGACGGTGAAAGGCCAATAGTGATTGAGTCTGCTCTGTCCTCGGCATCGCGATTTTGGATAGCCGTGTAGTCGGAGAAGCTGTTTCCGACAATAACACCGGTTCTGGTTCCACTAATCTTCTCGAGCGGAATACCGCCGTTTTCCAAAGCTTCGTATGCCACTTCCAGAAGCTGGCGTTGCTGAGGGTCCATGGCGACACAGTCTGCCCGGCTGATGCTGAAGAACTGGCCGTCAAAAACAGCAGGGTCAACATACTCCATGAACATCCCGCCTGGGGACTTCATTGTTCGTGGTCGTCTTGTTCCATCGTAGTGGCCGGCCAGATTGAAGCGGCTCTCTGGTGGCGTGTTTTCAGCTGTCCCTCCTCTTTGGAGAAGGTCCCACAAAGCTGTTGGGGATTTGCTGTATCCCGGTAGTCGACAACCCATGCTGACGACGGCAACGGGTGTCTGTAAGCGCTGTTCTTGCGCCATGGGCGCAGCAGCATCATGTCCGTCGTCGCTGGAGCAGACACTCGTGACGGTTGAGTCTTCCGGGCTCATAGAGCTAACGGGTGTGCTGTTCAAGGTAGAGTCGGTCATTTTCGTGTAGTCGTTGGGTTCAAGTGAATGAATCCTTCGTAGTATGAAGCAAGTCTCTAGTGGGAAGAGACAATGGGGTGAGAAAGATGTAGGGTTGCAAAGAATGCAAATGTTGACGAGATGCTAGAGAACAGAAGAGGTGCTTGTTGTATATTTCTTATAACCCTTCATGGTCTCTTCTACTGAACATGTATCTCCATACCGATGTTGCTGAGCCCTTGACGCTATTCCGTTTTTGGAAGGGCAAGATAATACTGCGGTTGTAGTACTAGATAACACAGACTATTACGGTTACGGTACGAGCCGCAGGTCAAGCCATCCGCTGCAGGATTACATACAGTATCTTTTTTGATTATGCTTTCCAGGGCTAGGATGTGCGCCCAGATCCATCGGGTGGCTGCATGACCAACTATGGCCAGGCAAACCATGTTCTTGGCTGCCAAGACTGGACAAGTATGCAGAAGCGGAGCCTGTTCGAGACCTCCGAGTCATCCAAAGTGGAGACGAAGTCCGACCGAAGCTCCTCAACCATGCAGGTAAGCTGCTTACTACTCTATGCCTGTTATCTGTAACATCCCCTTATGGAGGCATTTTGCGAAGAATAATCTTCCTCAGAGTTTGCTAATCAGTCCACTCAATTCGAGACTATAGTCCGTGGCTATATGCACGAGCATTACATATGCCCGACCGAACAACAGCGCTAGTCCGGTTTGGACCAAGGAGACTGACAGCAACCTCGATCCTCCGCTGCACAAGGATATCTTGGACCGGCCGCATACGACATCACGAACTCTATGAACGTGCTTTGCTATTTTACAAATTGAGACGATCACCTCGTTTTTGTTTATTAAAAACCAGAGATATCATCGTCAACAACACTTCTTTATTATTGCATTGGCCACTATACAGTCTGCCAACCATCAAAAACATAGGTTTTCAGTGACCAGCCAGATCAGAGGGTTGACAAGATGAAAGGCAGAGAGGATGTCGCTTTCCCGACGTTGGACGGTCTCACTTTACGGGGATGGCTCTACCCAGCAGCCCAGAAAGGCCCAGCGGTTATCATGACGCCCGGGGTATGTACAATCCATGTCTTTTCCGGGTTTTTAATCAGCAGTCTAACCCCATGTTTTGCAGTTCAACATGACCAAGGAGACAATCATCAACGATGTCGCCGAATACTACTTTGCTGCCGGCTTCACGGTCCTAAGCTACGACCCCCGGTCAATTGGTGCAAGCGACGGCCTGCCACGGAATGAAGCCAATCCAGTCAAGAACATGGAGGACTACATGGATGCCCTGACGTTTCTGAAATCACACAAGATGGTGGACCCCACGAGGATTGCCTATTGGGGCTATTCGTTCAGTGGCATGGTAGCGCTGTGCGCGGCCGCACTCGATAAACGGGCCAAGGCCGTCATTGCCTCGGCGCCACTGACAATCTGGGAGTTTAAGAAGTGGAAGCCAGTGCTGGCCAAGTGCATGAAAGACAGAGAGTCTCGCCTGGCGGGCAACAAGCCAGTGAACCTGCCCATGTTGACGGATACCGGCGAGCAGCCGGCAGGCTTTGGCGAGAACTTTGAGGGCGAGGGTGTGCTCAACATCATTGCTCGCGCGGTGGAGTTGCAGCCAAACTTCAAGCCGGAGACGGCGCTCAGCAGCTACTATCACATTGCTGCTTTCCAGCCGTTCTCGCTTCTTCCGTTTGTGACGCCCACGCCGGCCTTTGTTGTGTATGGCGAGCAGGACAAGATTTCGCCCGCCCATCTCCAGAAGACGTTGATTTACGATGCACTTTCACAACCAAAGCAGCTGTTTACTGTACCGGATAAGGCGCACATGAATCTTGTAAGCGGGCAAGGCTCAGAGCGGATACTAGATGAGCAGATTGAGTTTCTCAAGAATGTTTGGGCGAAAAGTTGATAGACAAGCTTCTCTTTCTTTTTTTGTGTCGCTAGAGGATAGTCAATACATCTATAGTTTAACTTCTGTTTCACGTTAACGCATCGTACGTTTTTAGTAACTCATTTTCTCTATACTCGTGCCCTCTCCGCTTGTCGATTGGTAGGCATAGCAAGCCTTTTCCCTCTCGGGGTAGAGTGCATGTATGGTTCCAGCGAGATAACGGCAGACATGGTAGTGTCTTGATTAGCCCGATCGCCACGATAACGACGTTGTATAGGCTTCGGCCCTACACTATCAGTGAACGCGCGGCAGCTTGAAAAGCATAGATGAGATCGTGGGGGAGGGGGGGGGGGGGGGGTATTGCACCTGCTTGAAAGTCAACAAAAGGATCAGTGGCCAAGTCCCTTGCAACAGGTTCGCCGTATATGATCGCTAGACTAGAGTGCTCCAATACATTGAGGTCAATTCCATTCGATCAGAACATGATCAAGAGCATCAAAATGTGCTTGTATGGTGGCAGAAAATAACTTGCATCCTTTACGGCTGACTTGGGTTTTTGTTGTCAGACATCTTGGACGTATATTTTCAAGAAGTGCAACAGGTGACAAAGCTAGGTATACGGTCTAGTATTGGGTATTTGTATCTAGTTGTACGTGAAATCTAAAGTAGCCCTAGCCTGCCCTAGGCTCTTAGGTATGCAGGTCGTCCGTCTATGCGTCTATCAGCAGCTCAACTGCCTCATGGTGGCCCTTTTCAACAGCATAATACACGGGCAGCCGCCCGCGATAGTCTCGCAGTTGCGAATCCGCTCCTTGCCCCAGCAGCAGGCTCACTAGGGTCTCATCGCCTAGTTCTGCGGCAAGGTGTAGTGCTGTGCGTCCCCCTGCATCGCGGTCGTCGATGTTGACGGCACCCCGGCGTAACAAGACGCGGATCACGTCCCGGCTGCGTGAACGGATTGCAACATGTAAGAGGGGGTCGGGTGTTTCGAAATCGAGGTCCTCGATTGATGTCCTTCTGCTGCTAACGGTGCCGTGACGGTGCTGTAGAGAAGTTGTGATGTAGGCGGATTGCGAGCGCGAGCTAGGGCGGTGTTGTTTGGAGGAGGAGCTGGTAGATGCTGGTGAGACCTCTCTAGTCACCTGTGGACTGTTGGTACCGCTAAAACTGCTTGACGGAATACTGAGGTTTGCCTGGGATTGTTCTTGTCCCTGTGAATGCTCTCGTGGAGGCCATAATGTGGTGTGATGCACTCCCAGCGACCCTCCATATGATTGCATATCAATATGGCTGACGGGCTGTGCGAAGGAGCCAGAGTGCGCGTACATGTCCATAGTTTCCGACCCCATGTCCGTGGGGCTGTACCAGTTGGACGAATGCAAAGGCGTCATCTGGTGGCCGTCTGTGTTTTCAGCCATGTTTGCGCTGGGAGCGTCAGGAGATAGGGCGCTGATTAGTTGGTTGTATTCGGCAATTGAGAAGTTGTCTGGCGCGTAGTCGCATTCACGATTTTCTTGTTGCGCGGGGGAGGAGTATTGTGTGGGGGTTGTCTCCTGGTGCGGGGCGACGCGGAGGCCGTAGATTCGGTCCTCTAGAGATTTTGTATTTCGTGCCTTTCGTTCTAAAGAAGAAAAGGTCAGTATATGTTTTTGTTATTCTGATCTGCCTGTGAAAATACTGCCCCTCTTGACATACCTCGAAACTTGCGTTGTGCAACCCGGTTCTGCAGTCTTCGCTGGGCCGACACGGTTTGTTGGCCTTCTTCAACCACTATCATTCCCTGATCTGCGGGCGGCATTGAGGCCATGTCGTTGAATGTTAAACCGAAAGAGGTGTAAAGAAGTGCTCGGGTGCAACACCCGTTTCTCCTTTGGTTGCTGGGCCGATTGTATATGTGCCCTGGCGGCGGGGCATTACGCCATAGGTCCCCGGGCCGCCAAGCCAGGTGCTGGATGCCTATCAAAACGGCATGCCAGCTGCCCGAGGGCGCTGGTACCGGCATGGGCATGCCTCAGCCGTGTGCAGCACCTTCCTAACGCGGCAGGCCTAAGCTGGTTGTAGGAGCACTCCGATAACAGGAAAAATGGCCACATTTCTGGGTACGCAAGCGCTTCCAGCCAGAGCGAGCGCCTTCCCTGATGGAGAACGTCGGGGTACAAAGCAAGGGTCCCGGGAAACAAGGGTCCAGCGAAACAAGGGTCCAAGGGAGCGACTTCCGGCGGGCGGGAAGGCACGGCACTGGCTACGTGGGGTACCACCAGCTTAGATAATCTGCGAACACATAGTAGGGCGGTACTGATAGTTTTGCACCCCTGCCTAGTGCTCACCCAATTCATAAACTTCCTATCTTCAGCGACACCCATCCTCGACCTTTTCACTAGTAAGCCATACCCGTCTTTTCCGCTCAATGCGGGCCGTCGGGTATCCACTCGAGGCCGTCCAATGAGGTCCGGCACACTTCAGGCGGGCCTGGCACGAAATTAACAACTCGCACCTGACACCCATGCTAAGGGCTGTTAATTTGCAGCAGCGATAAGTCAGAGTGCCACCCGCGTGGATACCCAAGTGTGCCTGCACCGTCTTCTATTATAGCTAGGCAGCGCTAACGCCGATGCTCACTTACAGTACACGTCGAAGCGCTTAGTCAACGCTGCATGCATTAGAGACGCAAGTACAACAACCGATTCATTTGTATGACAAAGAAGATCTATGGCCTGCCTCTCGTACGTAAGAAACAAAATGCACCCAAACTAAACACATGACAAAATGTCCGGATCTACGAAAAAGGAAAAACCCCCTCTTGAAAGAACTCATGGGCGCAAGCGAGTAACACCCACTCATCATGCTGCACACAATCTTCCCTGGGAATCAGACACCCACCGCTCACTGCCCACCGTCGTGAGTCCGTAAAGCATGCCTTCGGGATCATACTTGGACTTGATCTCCTTCAATCGAGGGTACGTCCCTGCATAAAACGCCTCTTGGAAGTTCTTCTGCGCCCAACTCGCCTCGTTCTTGTACGCGCCCGCTCCAGGCGTCACCTTCTCCAACACCGGCATAACGCTATTCTCAATCTCGTCTAGCAACTTTGCCGCGTCACTCCATGGCTCAGTGTGGGACCACTTCGGGCTGATTATGAGACTGCTAAACGCAGTCTTGAAGTTTGGCTGCACCGAGTTGGCTGCCACGGGCGAGTTGCGGTGTTTGTTCTGCGCGTTCAGCGAAGTGACGGCGAAGACGTAGCGGCCGCCGCTGATTGACGTGACTTCTCTCAGTGCAGCGTGCCACGCAGCGCTGTTTGATTCGATGACTGAGCGTGGGAGGAAGCGTCCTGCAACTGCGGGCGCGAATGAGTTGCCAGCCATTATGGGCTCAACCGTGGCAGCATAGACATCGTGATAGCTGCTACGGTGCGTGATTTGGAGGTTTGCCGATTCCGCAGTGATGGAAGACGAGGTGCTGGAGCTCAAGGCCGATATCATCGGCGTCATGGCGGCGCGAAGAGACTCGGACGTGTGGCCTGGTGCCATCATGCCAAAGACGTTTATAGTGTCGTTTGAGATCATGTACTCGGCAACAAAGCCTTGGTCCACGAGACTCTGCAACTCCGAATGGTACGCCTCGACAGCGTCCCAGTACGCATCGACGCCTCCCGAGTTCGCCACGGTGATGGACAGAGAGGCAACCGCAACGTCGCCATCGGGAAAGGCACGAACCTTCATGGATATGACGACGGCGTATGTTCCTCCACCGCCTCCGCTGAGCGCCCAGTAGAGATCAGCGTACTCGTTGTTTGGCTTTGCTGTGACCAGTTTACCGGCTGCAGTAACAACCTCCCACTCGAGCACATTATCGGCGCCGAATCCATAGATTCCGGTGAGGAAGGAGTGGCCTCCGCCTTGTGAAAACCCGCCTGCAGCCTTGACGGTGGGGCAGGCCCCAACCACAACGCGATACCCGTTCTCCGCCGCGAACGTGGCAGCCTCGCCTCCCGAAACACCAGCGCCAATATGGACAGCTGGGCCGTTGTAGTACGACGACTTGTATGCTGGGATGATGGCCCGGTACTTCAGATTGTGAACCCACAGCGAGAGGGCGCCTTTGCCAGTAGATTTGCCGAAGAAGTCGTGGCCCGAGTTCTTCACCACTAGCCGGACATTCTGTTTCTGGGCAAACTTCAGGCCCTCCTGCACGTCCTTGGCAGACTGCACGTTGATGGAGTAGCTGGCGTGGTTGCCAAGCTCGCAGGGTGCCGATGGGTCGCTAAAAGGCGTGCATGTGTTGTTTTGAAACCAGCTGGACATGAATTCTGCCGGGGTGGGAACACTGAAGACAACGTCAATTAACTTCCGATAGGCACGATCAAGATCGATAGGGGGACCCACACGAGCGACGCAAAGCCCCAATCACTCTTCAGCTTGGCACACTGCCCCTCGTCGATGGTGGGAGCATGGCACACTTTGGCGATGGGTGTCGTTGCAATCAACTTGCCCCCGACCGTCTGGTTCAAGTGGGCCCATTTCTGCGCATCTGGCCACTTTTTGTCGCCTGGAATGACCTTGCAGTTGTCTGGACCAGTAACGAGCGGAGCTGCAGTGCTTAGCACTGCATGCAAGGCCAAGGCTGTAAGGAACGTAGACAGCATGTTAAACGAATCACGTGGCTACCACGTGTGAGGACAGGATGCTAATAGTAGGGATAAGATTGAAAGCGATGTGTCGAGCCACTCCACCGGGACCTTCCAGCTTTCCATTATATACATCCCACGACCAGAATATGGCCCCCCATCTTACGGCGGCCATATCATCTCGAGGCGTTCTATCCATGACACCACTACGACGAACCTATGCTACTAGCAGTTTAGCACTCCAGTAAGGTGAGGATTGAGAATCCCTCAAAGGAACTTGGGCGGACTTCGGCGTACTAGATGGGGGGGGCGCATAAGCAGTTCGATAAGAGAGACGAGGTCGGCGACATGGACTGGTGTATTACGGTACGCCCCACTGTGGACGGGATGGAAAACCTCATGTCCACACACCTTCGCATTCTCACTCACCTGCCTCGGTAGGTAAAAACAACAAGGCTAGAACAGCAGTGCCGACATGCCCTAGATGGTATCAAACCGTCACATGGGGGGCTAAAAATAAGCCTCACGGACCTGGTTGCCGGTCCAGCCTGACAGCTCACTCGGGAGGCCTCGTGGCACTTGTGATTTGTAAACGGGCAGCGGCTTGAGAAGGATATTCTAGACTCCATCACATTACGCCTCACCCCCACGGAGAACCAGACGCATCCGGGAGCCTGGAGCCTGGAGCCTGAAGTCTGGAAGAGACAGAGACACTATAGGCGTGGGGCAGTGAGAGAGCAGAGCAGAAAATGACATATTGCCACCTAGGTATGCACACGTGAGACAAGGTGGGCTGTTTTACTGGTTGATATTTTCACAGCAAGCGGATGGGTTTTGGACATGGTTGTTCAATTTTACAAGATTGGTAGTATTATAATTGTTTTTTGTTTGTTTACTAGTGACACAGTCCACAAGCACCCAATCGTTGTCATACAACTTCTTCCGCTTCCACACTGATTTTGCCGTGTCTAGTCTACCACGGGAACTCGCCGTCGGTCATGATGTCGAGGAACTTGCCAGAAGTCTTCTCGCGCGTGGCGTTATCAGCCTGGTCACACTTGTTAGCAACTATGGGTCGGAGCTGTTTGATCTATGGTAGCACGTACAGTAGCCATGAGCTTGGCGCAGCTGTCCTCAAGGGTGATTGGGGCAATCTCCATGCCTTGCATCTTGGCGCCTGTGTTGCCGAGGTCGGTCTGGACGAGGCCAGGGTGAAGGGCATAGGCAATGAAGTTTGGTTGTGAGCCGTGTACGGCCATGGTGAAGAAGTTCATGGCGGCCTTGGACATGCCGTAGCCCAGCAGCCAGTGGGCTTGGTGGACGGGCACGTTTCCAATCGAGCCGGCCGCACTGCTCACCGAAATCCAAATGGGTTTGGTGGACTTGTCCATCAGTGGCTTCGCGGCCTGGTAGAGGGCAATGGGCGACATGGTGTTTACATTCAACGCATCGACAACCTCGTTGAGGTTGGCTGTCTCAAGCGGGCCAGGCGAAGGCGAAGTGCCTGCATTGGCGATGACAATGTCAATGTGGTCAACGCCAGCTGCTTTGGCTGCTTCGACGGCCTTTGCGGGATCTTCGAGCTTGGAGGAATCGATGGTGACAAGGATCAGGCGAGATCCTTCGGCCGCCGGTGATTTCTTGAGTTCCTCATAGGCGGGCGACGCACTGTCACGGACGCTTCCGACCACGGTGTGGTTTGGGCGTTGGAGGTAAGCCTGGGTCAAGCCTTTGCCGATGCCTGTTCAGGTCAGTGACATTCTTTGTCTCGGATGGCTGCGTTGAGCACAAACCTCTTCCGGCACCCGTGATGAAGACAACAGTGGAGGTGGACATGGTTGCAAGGGAGAAATGATAAGCAGTAGTAAAGCAAGTGAGTCGAAGCACAAATGGGCAAATGACAGCAGAAAGCTTGCAGGTTGTTATTCACGGCCTGGCTGGCTTGCTAGACAGGTTGGAATGTCCATTTGTCAGCTTACAAATCTCGTTTGTCATCAGCTTAACAATGCAAGGGCAAGGCACAGCTGCTCACAGCAAACTCTTTGGCTTGGCCTGTTCCTTGTGGGCCGTTTCCCGTCCAAAGGCTTGTTAACTCGAGTCATGGATGCTGATGCACCTACCCGCTGCTGTGTCAGGGATTCGCGTCATGGGCCGGGGCTGCGGCTGCTGCATCCCCGCGGCCCCCGATGCCCGTGCGGGTCGGGTAAGCCGAGCGCTGCACCTAAGCAAAAGGCAGTAAGCAAGCGAGGCCCACGGCCCACAACTACCCACATATGCAGGTAAGCATGCATGACTGCAAATTGAAAGCATGCTCATGTGCCGCACTTGTCAACCCGCTGCCATCCAACACGATGCGAATCCGCTCTCGGCGCCCCTGCTTACGCTCCAGGCCATCGTGCGAAAGCCATGCGTCGACATGTTGAGGCGAACTCGCAATGGAGCAAGGCTGGGTGGGTGGTGGTGCGCCATCTTCGTGATCTGCTCCAGTATAAGTAAAACTTTCGTAATGGGTGCCCTGGGGGGGGAGGGAGGGGCGTTTGCCGAGACCATTCGACCTGCCAATAATCCCCTTTGCAGGTTGCCAGCCGACTCCAAGATGCCGTTCCTGAACATACCTCTTTTCTTGGTGACGCTCGCCATCACCTCCAGTTGCTACTGCCTGGCCATCGCCATCTACAGGCTGTTCTTCAGTCCTCTGGCCAAGTTCCCAGGCCCAAAGCTGGCCGCCGTCACAGGCTGGTATGAAGGATACTACGACGTCTTCGTCAATGGCGGAGAGGGTGGCCAGTTCGCGCGACAAGTCGAGAGGCTCCATCAGCAGTACGGCCCCATTGTGCGCATAACTCCCTCCGAGTTGCACATCAACGACCCCACCTTTCTCTCCGAGGTGTACGGACACAGCACACGGTCCAAGCCCTTGGACAAGTCCGAAAAGTACAGGTATCGGTTCGGCATCCCAGACGCCGTCTTCAGCACACCACTCGCCGAGCAGCACCAGCAGCGACGAGCGGCCCTGAACCCCTTCTTCTCCAAGCAGCGCATTCGGAGTCTGCACGCTGGGCTGACGGAGATTGTCGAGCGCATCTCGTTTCGCTTTGCGACCGAATATGCCGGCACCGGCAAGGTGGTCAACTTCAACGATGTGTGGTCAAGCATGACAATGGACACGGTCACCGCACTGGCGTTTGGCCGCTCGACAAGCTGCACTGCGGCAGCAGACTTTGAGTCGCCACTTGCGCTGGGCGTGCAGGCTCTTGCGTGGTATGGGCATTGGAATGCACATTTCAAGATTATAAACGATGTCATGAACATGATTCCAGCGCCCATCATGCTGAAGCTGATGCCGCACCTAAAGCCTATTGTAGAATTTACAACTGCAAGTCTAGGCAAAGAAATCCTTCTAGAGCAAGACACTAACCCGTGCCAACAGAGTATTCGGAATCAGGTTGCCGCGATTGTTGACGGTAGAGAGGTCAAAGGAGTGGATGTCAACCACCCAACTATATTCCACGACGTCCTCAGCTCCAATCTGCCCAACTCGGACAAATCAGTGGACCGATTGACACAAGAAGCGACGAGTGTCGTTGGCGCAGGCATGGAAACCACAAAATGGGTCCTCACCGTTGGCACATTCCACTTGTTGGACAACCCTGCCGTGCTTGCAAGGCTCAAAGCTGAGCTGATGGAAGCAATGCCCGACCCGACCGCCATTCTCTCTTACAGTGATCTT
>Ga0265780_10002204_pt1 | contig 26750 bp, 19 predicted proteins | sample P1T30metagenome_FD_192432 | JGI IMG/M metagenome (GOLD analysis project Ga0265780, IMG submission 192432) | Plant litter microbial communities from East Loma Ridge, Irvine, California - P1 T30 | ecosystem: Environmental > Terrestrial > Plant litter > Unclassified | place: USA: California...
CGCCGGCGCGTTCGTGCTGGGCGCGGTGCTGAGCGAATTCTTTGCCCAATACGTATCGATCAATTCGTTCACCGAAACCGTGATCCGCACCGTCGACCGCGGCGAGATCATGCGCTGGCCGGCCAGGGTGGGCGCATGCGCGATCCTGTAGAACTCGATGTCGTGCTCGAAGCGCGCGCCGCGCGCATGGACTTCTTCCAGGCGCTGCGGTTGCTGGAAAACGCCCGGCCCGACCTGCCGCGCATCGGCGCGTCGCTGCGCCTGCGCGACGACGCGGTGCGCTTCGGCCAGGACCCGGCGCTGATCTTTCATCCGACCACACTCGGCCAGTTCACGCGCGCCGATGGCGAGGCGAAAGCGCGCCTGGCCGTGAACTTCTTCGGTCTTCTCGGCGCCAACGGGCCGCTGCCGACCCATATCACCGAATATGTGCGTGACCGCCTGCGCCATGGCGGCGACGCGACCTTGCTGGCGTTCCTGGACGTGTTCCACCACCGCATGCTGGCGCTGTTCTACCGCGCGCGCGCCGTGGCCGAGCCGGTGATCAGCCTCGACCGCGCCGAGGCCGACCGCTTTTCCGACTTCGTCGGCAGCCTGTTCGGCATCGGCGCCCCGGCGCTGAAGAACCGCGACGCCATCGGCGATTTCGCCAAGCTGCATTTCGCCGGGCTGCTGGCCAACAAGGCGCGTCCGGCGGCGGGACTGGTGGCGATCCTGGGCGCCTATTTCAAGCTGCCGTTTCGCATCGAACAATTCGTCGGCCACTGGATGCGCATGCCGGCCGACATCCAGAGCCGCATCGGCGCCGGTGAAGACGGCAACCGGCTCGGCGCCTCGCTGGTGCTGGGACGCAGCGTATGGGATTGCCAGCACAAGTTCCGGATCGTGATCGGTCCCGTCGATTACGCCGATTACCAGCGTTTCATGCCCGGCGGCGAGAGCCTGGCGCGTTTGAGCGCCTGGGTCAGGACCTATGTCGGCTTGAACCTGGACTGGGACGTGCGCCTGGTGCTCAAGAAAGAACAACGTCCGCCGCTGCGCCTGGACGGCGCCACCCGCATGGGCTGGAGCACCTGGCTGGCCAGCGCCGCGGCGCCCAACGACCCCGACCAGATGGTGATCCATCCGGCCAGCCTGAAACACAGCGCGGCGTACTAGCCGCCTTATAGATCGAGAAGAGGAAGTCATGGCCGATATCAGCCGCGTCGCATTGTTTGGAAAACTCAACAGCCTTTGCTATCGGGCGGTCGAAAGCAGCACCGTCTTTTGCAAACTGCGCGGCAATGCCTACGTCGAACCGCTGCACTGGATCCACCAGATCCTGCAACTGCAGGATTCCGATCTGGCGCGCATCGTGCGCCATTACGAGCTTGACGCCGCCGCGCTGGCGCGCGACCTGAGCGCCGCGCTCGAGCGATTGCCGCGCGGCGCCGCCTCGGTCACCGATCTGTCTTCGCCGCTGGAGGAATCGGTCGAGCGCGCGTGGGTGTACGGCACGCTCATGTTCGGCGAATCGCGCATCCGCTCGGGCCACCTGGTCGTGGGAATGCTCAAGACGGGCAGCCTGCGTCACGTCTTGTACGCGATCTCGAAGCAGTTCGAGCGCATCAAGCTCGAACACCTGACCGACAATTTCAGCGCCTTGCTGGGCGCCTCGCCCGAAGCTGCGCCCGGCGCCGGCGATGGTGTCGATGGCAGTGCCGCCGCGCCGGGAGAAGCGTCCGGCGCCATTGCTCCGGCGGCGATGGGCAAGCAGGAAGCTCTGGCCAGGTTCACGAGCGACCTGACGGCGCAGGCGCGCGGCGGCAAGATGGACCCGATTGTCGGGCGCGACGACGAGATCCGCCAGATGGTCGACATCCTGATGCGGCGACGCCAGAACAACCCGATCATGATCGGCGAAGCGGGGGTCGGCAAGACCGCGGTGGTGGAAGGCTTCGCCCAGCGTATCGCGCGCGGAGACGTGCCGCCGGCGCTGAAGGACGTGCGCCTGCTGGCGCTCGACGTCGGCCTGCTGCAGGCCGGCGCGAGCATGAAGGGCGAGTTCGAGCAGCGCCTGCGTTCGGTGATCGATGAAGTACAGGCCAGCAGCACCCCCATCATCCTGTTCATCGACGAGACCCACACCCTGGTCGGCGCCGGCGGCGCGGCCGGCACCGGCGACGCCGCCAACCTGCTCAAGCCGGCGCTGGCGCGCGGCGCGCTGCGCACCATCGGCGCCACTACCTTCGCCGAGTACAAGAAGCACATCGAAAAGGACCCGGCATTGACGCGGCGCTTCCAGTCGATCCAGGTTGACGAGCCGGACGAGGCGCGCGCGCTCCTGATGATGCGCGGCGTGGCCTCGACCATGGAAAAGCACCACCAGGTACAGATCCTGGACGAAGCGCTGGAGGCGGCGGTCAAGCTCAGTCACCGCTACATCCCGGCGCGCCAGCTGCCCGACAAATCGGTCAGCCTGCTCGACACCGCGTGCGCCCGCGTGGCGGTCAGTCTGCACGCGACGCCGGCCGAAGTGGACGACAGCCGCAGGCGGATCGAGGCGCTGGACGTGGAGCTGGGCATCATCGCACGCGAACAGGCGATCGGCATCGATACCGGCAAACGCGCGGCGCAGGCCAACGAACTGCTTGACGGCGAGCGCGCTCGCCTGGGTGCCCTGGAAACGCGTTGGAACGAAGAGCGGGCGCTGGTCGATCGCTTGCTGAGCCTGCGCGCGCAACTGCGCGCCGGCGCGCAAGCGGTCGAGGGCGCGGGCGGCGGCTTGGATGCCGCTGGCACCGCGCCTGATGCCATGCCCGATGCCGATGCCTCTGCGCGTGCGGACTGGATGACGCAACTGCGTGAGGTGCAGGCCAAGCTGGCCGGCCTGCAGGGCGAGACGCCGCTGATCCTGCCGACCGTCGATTACCAGGCGGTCGCGGCGGTGGTCGCCGACTGGACCGGCATCCCGGTCGGACGCATGGCCAGGAACGAGATGGAAACGATCCTGAATATCGCCTCGACCCTGAGCCGGCGCGTGATCGGCCAGGATCATGCGATGGACATGATCGCCAAGCGCATCCAGACCGCGCGCGCGGGGCTGGACAACCCGGGCAAGCCGGTGGGCGTGTTCATGCTGGCGGGTACGTCCGGCGTGGGCAAGACCGAAACCGCTCTGGCGCTGGCCGAAGCGCTGTATGGCGGCGAGCAGAACCTCATCACCATCAATATGAGCGAATACCAGGAAGCGCACACGGTGTCGACCCTGAAGGGCGCGCCGCCGGGCTACGTGGGTTATGGCGAAGGCGGCGTGCTGACCGAAGCCGTGCGCCGCAAGCCGTATTCGGTGGTGCTGCTCGACGAAGTGGAAAAGGCCCATCCGGACGTGCACGAGATGTTCTTCCAGGTGTTCGACAAGGGCTTCATGGAAGACGGGGAAGGGCGCTTCATCGATTTCAAGAACACCCTGATCATCCTGACTACCAACGCCGGCACCGAGCTGATCGCGGGCCTGTGCAGGGATCCGCAGCGGATGCCCGATCCGGACGCCATGGCCAAGGCCTTGCGGCCGTCGTTGCTGGAAGTGTTCCCGCCGGCGCTGCTGGGACGGATGGTGGCGATTCCATACTACCCATTGTCGGACACGATGCTGGGCCGGATCGTCGGGCTGCAGCTCGATCGCATCAAGCAACGGGTCGAGGCGCGTTATCAGGTGCCATTGACCTATACCGACGACGTGGTGGAACTGATCGTGGCGCGCTGTACCGAAGGCGAGTCGGGTGGACGCATGATCGACGCGATCCTGACCAATACCATGCTGCCAGAAATTTCCCGGGCATTCCTGCATCAGCTGATGGATGGGCGGGCTGCGCAACCGGTAAAGGTCGATGTGCTAGCAGGCCAGTTTAGCTACAACTTCGGGACAAACGTTCTCGCTCAAGCGTCAACCGCCTGCTGATACAGGTTCTCAGCCACTCCGCTGACCGCGTGCCTGTATTTTCAATAGACATATGACTACGACAGTATTTATTTGGAGCAACAATCTGATGGCATTAGGTCACGGATATAGCGGGCATGCATCTATCCAGATCGGAGATTTTTTCTGTTACCAGTGTCCATGAGGCGTCGAGCGATGATTTCGTGTCATGGGCATATGACGAAGGTCAAACTCGTAATCAGGGGCGAGGGATTGCTCAGAAAAATATTATCCATGACGTGGTTTCGATGACATATGCCCCAGACCATATCATCGAGATAAACACATCGTGCCACGTGAATTAAACATGGTGAGGCACTGGTTAGATATCCGCCATAGAAAAAGGCGATCAGGCAAGAGAACTACGACGGTGGCGTATAACGTGGCCTTCAGATCGAGCGCAGTCGATATCATAACAGCCTTGTCATAAAGGCTATGCATTACATTGGAAAGAACGGCGCTATCATTCCCGTGCTACGCCGCGAAACCGATGCGCAGGGGCCTGAATTGTATTGGACATTCGCACAGGTCGCCGATGCACTTGAAGAGAAGCGCTACGATTACTTCAGGAAGTAGTGATGGGGGCGACTGAAATACATGATTCCGCGATCCAGCACCTCGTTGCCAGAATGATTGAGAAAGAAAACCACTGATTTTCTGAGGTAGTGCTCATGGTGTTCGAAACGAGGCATATTTACAATTAATTTATCAATTTTTAAAAATCGATATGACGTCTACAGTTTTTATTTGGAACAATAATTTGGTTACCAATGGCCATGACTATGGAGGCCATGCGGCTATCAATATAGGCAATACACTCGCATGGAAAACTACCGATAATTGTACTGAGTCATTTGTAGGCTGGACAGGAGCTTACGACGAAAGTGGAAATAGAAAAAAGCAAGGAAAAGCGATTTTAAATATATTTCACGATATTTCGATGATGGAGTATGCCCCGGACCATATCATAGAAATTCCGACGACCTTTGATAATGAAAGCAAGATGCGAAGTCATTGGCAAGAAATACTTGGAAAAAAAGTTATTGTAGGAAAGGGTGAAGAACAAATTGAACGGGGGCCACGCTATGATTGGATCTGGAAGAACTGCAGTACGATTGCTCAAAGAGTATTGAAAAGCGGAAAGATAGATTGGTCCTTGAATCCCGTTCAGTGGAATCTCGCAAGAAAACATGTTATCTGGACTCCATTGGATGTTCGTGATTTGGCGCTGAGTTATCGAGGAGCGAAAAAAATCGCATGGTTCGACTGGGTAAATTCTCAAGCATTAACTGGCGATGAGCGAACAATATTACATCATCTGCAAAGGCGACATGAACGCCATGGGTCATCCGGTGCGCCAGCACGCCGCTGGGCTGAATATTATAACGTAAGACTTCTACATACGCGCGGGTATACCTTTACGAGTGATTATCACAATACTTTACTTTTGCGCGTAATCAGGGAAATTGGTAATCGTAGCGCTCTTTTCAAATTTAACTGGAAAGACAGCGATGGTCGACTACGGCAAGAGTGTTGTACTACAGCATCTGTTGCTCAAATGCTCAGGGATCGAAGGTGGGAATGTTTTCAAAGGAATATATGAAGTGAATTTGCGAGAATCAGTAATGCAATAATGCAATACATCCATGTCAGGTGAATGGCTTGGCAAGTGCGTGATGTAAGTCTTGTAAGCACGCCGCAGTTGTACGCATTTTGAATGGAAAGCAAAGATGGCTGTTACAGTGTTTATTTGGAATAATAATGTGGGGGCGGAGTATTCGTATCTGGGGCATGCAAGCCTGCATATCGGTTATGCGCCTGTTGCTCGATATATGGATGACCGCTTGACCACGTTCGTGTCATGGATACCTGTCAAGCCTGGTGGAGGCAGATCACATTCGGGCAAAGTACTCGCCGATCCCAATCTGAACATCTTGCAAGATTTGACATTTGAAGGATATGCGCCGGATCATGTCATCCAAATACCGACAACCCTGAATCAAGAAACGAAGATGATGGAAGAGTGGCGTGCTATTCGACATAAGCGGAAATTTCCTGGCCAGGTCGATCCGGCCCCGAGCTACGATCTCAAGCGGAAGAATTGTGCTACGGTTGTCCAGCGTGTATTGAAGAGCGCCGAGCTGGGTTGGGCGTCGAATCCATTGAAATGGAATATCGATCGACGACATCGCAACTGGACGCCGCTGGATGTGCGTGACTTGGCTTTAGGTTATAGCGGCGCGAGAAAAATTGCATGGTTCGACTGGGTGAACATGCAGCAGTTGGATGATCTGCAAAAGACGGTATTGTATTTTCTTCAGCGACGGCATGCGCGGCACGGTTCATCTGGCGCTCCGGCGCGCAACTCGGCGCCGATCAATGTCCGTTTACTGCACGCCTTCGGCAGCACGGTATCGAGCTTGTACAAAAACACCCACTTGTTGATGGCAATCGAACAATTCGGGAAAGCTGGCGCCACGTTCACAGTCTGCGAAACACACTGGAACGGAAGACTGGGCCCGGATCTTATTTGGGACTTGAAGCAACTTGTGGATGCATTGAAAAATAATGAATTTAAATATTTCCAAAAATTATCTCTCAGCATGATCGAATATTTTCGCTGCCATGATTGAATCGGAATCGCGGCGTCTCCGGAAACAAACCGGGACCCAACATGCCGGATCTGCCCGAGTTACATGGACATTGAAAGTGGAATGATGGCTTTCACAGTTTCATTTGAAATAATGCTTTGTTCCGGCCGGGGGTAGGCGCTATCCAAGACCTGTCATCACAAGTGAGCAATAATTCTTGCATCCTCATATCAGCAATTTTGATGGATACCGTTGGCTGGATCGATCAAGTTATGGACTGCTGGCACCTTGTAAAGTAACCGAAATTACAACCAATTCATAAATTTTCAAATATTGATATGGCATCCACAGTTTTAATATGGAATAAATCCAGCTACTCTTCCGGGCACGCAAGTCTGAACATTGGAAATATTTCTGTAAGTAAATATATCAATAATCACGAGCATTCGTTTGTTTCCTGGTGTCGTGATTGGCGCGAATTAAATTCAGGAAACTTTCATGATGGACCCAAGGCGAATCAGAATGTCCTGCATGACTTCACAAATTTAGGGTACGCGCCAGATCACATTATTTATATACCGACTTCGAAAAAATCCGAAGAGAGTATGACTCGTCATTGGGAAGCCATCAGACACAGGAAAATGACCTTCGACGAGCGTCTCGAGCAGCCAGAAACACCGATTTTTCATGCGCCTGGCAGTAATGCCAGCGCAGTCGTGCAACGTGTACTGAAAAAGGGCGACATTAATTGGGCAGTCAATCCGTTGCAATGGAACCTTAATCGGAAACACGAATCGTGGAACTCGCTTCATGTCCGGGATCTGGCATTAAGTTATCGTGGCGCACGAACCATATCTTGGAATACGTGGATAGGTATGCAAGACGTATCGTATCTCGAAAAGCAACTCTTGTCGTTCTTCCAGCGATATCACGCCCGTCATGGATCCTCAGGCGCCAAGGCGATCAAATCCAAGCCGCTCAATGTCAAATTATTGCATATGTTTGGCGCAGCAAAATACAGCAACTATGGAAACTCGGGCATTGTATATGCTCTTGAAGATGTCGGAAACCCTGGGGCGAGATTCTATTTCGAACAACAAGACCGTGAGGGAAACGTTATTGATATTGTCGTATGGGGGCTGGAAGACATCTTGAAATCACTAAAAGACACAGAATTTGGTAATTACTACTAGGTCGGCATCCCGAGTCGATGTGTTTTTCGCTGATGGAATTTCAATTATTTCAAATAATCAGTGCAAATTCATTGTTCTGAACTGCAGAGAATTTGATAATGAAATAATTGAGCGCGAAGATGCTTGGTGGTGGAAGTCTAAGTTCGAATAATAACCGTCATGCTCATCTGGAGCGCCGAAGCGTGGAATCAAAGTCACACTGATCGATTAAAATTATCAAGCCAACCATCATAGCCATGACAACTACTGTTTTTATTTGGAATAATTCTGGAGACTATTTTCGTGGACACGCAAGCGTAAGTATCGGTAGCGCTCCCGTAGTCAGATTCACGGATGATCACCGGCACGCTTTCGCTTCCTGGGGCGACGGGAGTGAGCCTTCGCACAGAAAAAACAAGTCGGCTGGCGTAGCCAGTCTGAATGTACTCCACGATTTCGTGAAGCAGGAATATGCGCCAGACCATATTATCCAGATACCGACATCGACAAAAAGTGAGGTTAGAATGCTGACTTATTGGATGGAGGTTCAAAATAAAAGAGTTGCGTGGGACGCTCGCGCTGATCAGACCTCGCCAGCACCTAGTTATGATACCGTGTCTAAAAATGCGAGTTCGATTGCGCAGCGAATATTAAAAAGCGGCAATATTGGCTGGGCGTTGAATCCGCTCCAATGGAATATTGACCGTAAGCATCATTGGTGGACACCCTTGAATGTGCGCGATCTGGCCTTAAGCTATAGTGGCGCGAAAAGAATTTCTTGGATCGACTGGGTATGTATGCAGGGTTTTACCTATGAAGAAAAAGAATTGCTGTTTTTTTTACAGAGGCGAAAAGCAAGGCACGGGTCGTCTGGCGCATTGCCCGAACTTTCCAAGCCTGTCAATGTGAGAATACTGCATCTACTGGGTGACTATCAGTACAGTGGATACTCCAATGAATGCCTCTTGGATGTCGTCGCCAAAATTGGCGATCCAGGTGCAACGTTCCTTTTGAATCAAGAAGAAGATTACCGAGTGGTGGACCAAGTCACATGGAATATCAGACAAATACTGGAAGCATTCGAAGAATCTGATTTTCGTTTTTTCGGAAACCAGCACTGGTAGATTTCACTCTTGAAAATTAAAAATCTCGCACGTGGGAATAAAAATTCTGATTCTATGCGGCAGGATAATGTAGTTGCAAAAAATATTTATGAACTCAACCGTTTTTATCTGGAATAATAATGTCACGGGATTTGCAAAGTACTCCGGTCATGCAAGCCTTAATATCGGATCTCTACCTGTAGTCAAGTTCGGCCAAGATCAAGTCAGAAATTTCGTTTCGTGGATGCCAGGCGCGGCAAGTATGTCGCATTCAGGTAAAACGGCTGGGCTGCCGCATCCGAATATCCTGCACGATTTACATTTTGAGCGGTACGCTCCAGATCATATTATTCAGTTTCCTACTGATCCGGAAAACGAGAGTAACATGAGACGAGCTTGGGAAAATATACGAAACAAGAGGAGCATCTCGGACAAACGTGTACACAAGCTAGAACCAGCGCCAAGTTATGATCGATATTGGAAAAATTGCAGCACGATTGTCCAGCGGGTATTAAAGAATGGCGATATGAAGTTGGCATTGAATCCTCTTCAATGGAATCTTATCCGCCATAGGCCGGTCTGGACGCCGTTGGACATACGAGACCTGGCTTTGAGCTATAAAGGCGCAAAGAAGATTCAATGGGCTGATTGGGTTGAAAAACAGAACATATCACTTAATGAAAAAAGGCTGCTAAAGTTCCTGCAAAAGCGCGATGCCAGGCATGGCTCTTCTAACGCTGCCTCACGTCATTATTCGACTTTGAATGTCAGATTGTTACACTCTATCGGGTTTGCAAAGAAGAGTGAATATACAAACAGGATCATATTAACCGCGGCTAAAGAAATCGGAGAGGGCAGAAACGTCCAATTTACGGTTCGGGAACATGCGGGTAACCAGCCAGGATTAGAGCAAAAAATCAGCTTTGAACAAGTTATAGAAGCGCTTGAGCTTAAAAGGTACGGATTTTTCAGGACATAGGTAGTCACAACTTTTAAAATGAATTATTTGTTTCGGGATTGATTCTGTTGCGCGCATGTCTGAAGATACATGAAAGAATCAGGACAAGTACCCATTTGGCTTGCTTCTGGCAAGCTTGATAACATGCAAAAGCCGAATCGTTCATGATATGTAAAGCGTATCGCGAACGCTTCGCATGACACCAATGCCGATATTTTTGAGCGGCCGTGAAATAATGAATTTCATACAAGTGGTGGTAATCCCGCAACACAGTGCCGGGCAGTCGCGAGACCAAGTGTCCAGCCATTGCGTCCGTCTGGTTCCTCCTCCATACTTCGACGTTTGATTTGCACTGAAGAAAGAATCGCTGAGAGCAACGTCAAGAACGCTGGAAAGCACGGTATTGCAGCGCATGTCATTGCAGGACGACAGGATGGCAAGCTGATACACGCTCGAGAACCGGCTACCCGGGTGCGACCGCTGTCGATACGTCCCCGAAGCCCATGGCTGTGCATTACGTTGTTCCATCTTTAACCAAGAAGCGCCCATGTCTTTTACCCAATCGAACCGCGAAGCAACAGTCGTCACCGCCCTTGCGGATGACGTGCTGCTGTTCGCCGGCATGCAAGGTAACGAACAACTCGGGCGCTTGTCCGAATTCCGGGTGCAGTTGCTGTCCACCGACAGTAACCTGAGGATCCGCGACATCCTCGGCAAGCCGCTCACGGTGACGTTGCGCGCCCGCGACGGCGCCGGCGCCGGCACCGGCACGCGCTATTTCAACGGCATCGTCACGCGCTTCGCCTGCACCGGCTGGCGCGGCGAATTCGCTGCCTACGAAGCCACCGTGCATCCATGGCTGTGGCTGCTGACGCGGTCATCGAACTGCCGCATCTTCCAGGACTTGTCGCTGCTCGACATCGTCAAACAGGTATGCGAGCCGTATGGCGGCGCGGTCAGCCTGTCGGCGCGCCTGCTCAGCGGCCAGCATGGCGCGCCGCTGGCGTATTGCGTGCAATACCGCGAGTCCGATTTCGACTTCGTCTGCCGCTTGCTCGAACAGGCCGGCGTCTATTTCTATTTCACCCACGAGGCCGGTCGCCACACGATGGAACTGGCCGATTCGTACCGCGCACACCAGCCGATCGCCGGTTATGACGACTTGCGTTTCAGCGCCCATGCGCCGCAGACTGCGATTAACGCCGAGACGATATGGGACTGGCGTATCCGAGGCGCCATCACCGCCAGCCGTTATGTGCTGGGCGACTTCGATTTCGAAAAGGCCGGCGGCAATGGACTGCGCGCTGCCGCCTCGATTGCCGCCGCCCATGACCAGGCATCGTATGAGATGTACGATTATCCGGGCAACTACAAGACCCCGCGTCAAGGCGACGAACTGGCGCGCGCGCTGATCGAAAGCCAGCACGGCGAGGGTGAACAGGTCAGCGCGACGACCGATGCGCGCGGCCTCTTTCCTGGTGGCCTGTTCAGACTGGCCGAGCATCCACGCGAGGACCAGAACCGCGATTACCTCGTCACCGCCGCCAGTTATGACGTGACCGGCCACGACTACACATCTGGCAACCAGGTTTTTGCGTTTTCCTGCCATATCACCGCGATCGGCAAGCAATTCGCCTACCGGCCGACGCCGATCACGCCGCGTCCGGTGGTGCAGGGGCCGCAAACGGCGATGGTGGTCGGCAAGGCCGGCGAAGAGATCTGGACCGACAAGTATGGTCGCGTCAAGGTGCAATTTCATTGGGACCGGCTGGGCAGGGAAGACGAGCACAGCTCGTGCTGGGTGCGCGTCGCGCACGGCTGGGCCGGCAAGGGCTGGGGGGCGATGTCGGTGCCGCGCATCGGCATGGAAGTGGTGGTCAGCTTTCTCGAAGGCGACCCCGACCGCCCACTGGTTACCGGCTGCGTCTACAACGCCAACGCCATGCCGCCCTACAGCTTGCCGGAAGAGCAGACCGTCTCCACGTTCAAGTCGCGTTCGTCGAAAGGCGGGGACGGTTTCAATGAGTTGCGCTTCGAGGACGCCAGGGGCGAGGAAGAGATCTACCTGCATGCCGAGCGCGACTTCCTGCGCGAAGTGAACAATAACGACACGCTGAAGGTGGGCTTCGGCAAGGCGGGGGCGGGCATCCAGAAGGTCGCCATCAAGAGCAACCGGATCGTCACGATCGGCCACGATGCCATCGACACGATCGGCAACGACCAGGTCGTGACGGTCAAGGCCGACCACCAGCTCGACGTCGGCGGCAACCAGGCGTCCAGCGTCAAGGGCGATTACAAGCTCGACGTCGGCGGCGACCAGGCGCTGACGGTCGGCGGCGATCGCAAAGTCAAGGTCGGCGCCAGCATCGTCATCGAGGCAGGCGACTCGATTGAACTGAAAGTGGGCGCCAGCAGCATCCGGATCGACGATGGCAAGATCACCATCCAGGCGCAGCAGATCGCCATCACGTCGATGGCCGATGCCAGGATCGAGGCCGGCGGCGTGATGGCGGTCAATGGGGCGGTCATGCAAATCAAGCGCTGACAGAATGGCAAGCTCACGAATGCAAGCGCTGGCGCGCACGTATAATCTTTCAGCTGTCCACCCGGAGTACCCCATACCGCACGGGGCCGGGTTGTCAGGACAACCACTTCACATGATGCAATGTTGCTGACCCTCAAAATCCTCACTTACCGCAATGCCCCGGTTCCGGCGGCGCCGGCCGCGCGTTTCGATGCCGCCGGCGGCACCATCGGCCGCTCGCCCGAGAACGTGCTGGTGCTCGACGACCCGAGCAAGTACATCTCGCGCGTGCACGCGCGCGTGTTCGCCCAGGATGGCGTGTTCGTGCTCGAAGACCTGGGCAGCAACGCCATCATCGTCAACGACCGTCCACTCGGCAAAAGTGGGTACGTCACACTGGCCGATGGCGACCGCCTGGCGATCGGCGACTATCTGCTGCAAGCGGCGCTGGAAGCGGCGCTGGCGGCGGCATGGCTCGATCCACTGGCGGACGCCAGCATTCTTGATGTTGCTTCAGAGTCGCATGGTGGGCTGAGTGACGACGATCCGCTCGGCCTGAACCTGTTCGCGCCGGCCGCGCCGCTGCGTGGCGCCGAAAGCGACCACCTGTCGCCCGAACTGGCGGCGTTTGCGCATGTGCTGCCGGCGCCGTCGCAGCGCGCACCTGCGGCGGCGTTGGTCCAGGCCCCGGGCGGGTTCGCCATTCCCGACGACTACGATGCGCTGGCCGACCTGTTCCCATCGGCGCCGCTGGCGGCCGAGAATGTCGACGCGACCGGATTCGTCATGCCTGCCGTGCCCGTGCCTGCGCCACCCGCAGCTGTGCCGTCTGTCCCGGCGCCTGCACCGGTAACCGTACCCCTGGCGGCACCCGCACCCGCACCCGCACCCGCACCCGCACCGGCACCGGCACCATCCCAGCCTGCCGGCGCCGACGACGCCGTCCTGCAAGCGTTGCTGCGCGGCCTCGGCTTGCCAGGCATGCACTTGCAACGTCCCGCTGTCGAAGTGGCCGAGCTGGTCGGCGCGCTGCTGCGCGAAGCCACCGCCGGCACCATGGATGTGCTGATGGCGCGCGCCATGACCAAGAAGGAAAGCCGGATCGACATGACGATGCTGTCGGTGCGCGCCAACAATCCGCTCAAATTCTTTCCCAACGCCGAAAGCGCGCTGACCCAGATGCTCACCGGCGCCATGGCCGGCTACGTAGCGCCGCGCGAGGCCATGGCCGGCGCGTTCGACGATCTGCGCGCGCACGAGCTGGCCGTCATCGCCGGCATGCGCGGCGCGCTGGGCGCGGTGCTGCAACGCTTCGACCCGGCCCGCATCGAAGCGCGCCTGGCGCTGCCGAGCGTGATGGACAAGATGCTGGCGTCGCACCGCAAGGCCAAGCTGTGGGACCGGCTGGTCGAGCAGTACGGCGACTTCGCGCGCGAAGCCGACGACGACTTGCAGCGCCTGTTCGGCGCCGCGTTTTCGGCGGCCTATGAAGAACAGGTCGAGCGCCTGCGCCTGGCCAAGCGGCCGGCGCAATAAGGCGCGGCGCACAACGAGATAGCGATAGAGGCATTATGGGGTGGAAAAACAAGGTAGTCTGGTCCGAAGGCATGCTGCTGCAACCGCAGCACCTGCAGCAGCACGACCGCTATTGGCAAAGCCAGCTGGAAAACCGGGTCGCCGCGCTGCGCCCCTACAGCTGGGGGTTCTCCGAGCTCAGGATCGACGAGCACCAGCTCGCGCTGGGCAAGCTGGCCCTGCAATCGTGCAGCGGCGTGCTGCCGGACGGCACGCCGTTCACGCTGCCGGCCGATGATGACTTGCCGCTGCCGCTCGATATTCCCGCCGACGCGCGCAATGCGCTGGTGGTGCTGGCGCTGCCGCTGCGCCGCCATGGCGTGGCCGAGACCGCCAGCGACGAGCGCGTCGACAATTTCGCGCGCCACCGCCCCGACGACTATGAGGCGTGGGACAGCAATGGCCTCGACAACAGCGCGCTGATGCAGGTCGGCAAACTGCGGGTGCGCCTGGCGCTGGCCTCGGATGTGGCCAACGCCTACGCCAGCATCGGCGTGGCGCGCGTTCTCGAGCGGCGCGCCGACAACCGCGTGATCATCGATCCCGACTACAGTCCGCCATGCCTGGACTTTCGCGCCGCGCCGCGACTGGCGGCGTTTGCCGACGAGCTGGTGGGCCTGCTGCACGGCCGCGCCGACATGCTCGCCGCGCGCCTGACCCAGCCGGGCGCGGCCGGCGCCGCCGAGATCGCCGACTTCTTGCTGCTGCAACTGCTCAACCGGGCCGAACCCCTGACGATCCACCTGGCCGGCGCCACCGGCGTGCACCCGGAAACCCTGTACCGGCACCTGGTGGCGCTGGCCGGCGAACTGGCCACCTTCACCGAGCTTGGCAAGCGCGCCGGCAACTACCCGACCTATCGCCACGACGCCCTGGCCGAGAGCTGCGCGCCGCTGATCGCCGATTTGCGCCGCGCGCTGTCGAGCGTAATGGATGCGCAAGCGGTGCCGATCGCGCTCGACGAGCGCCAGTTCGGGATCCGGGTGGCGGTGCTGCCTGATCGCGAACTGCTGCGTTCAAGCAGCTTCGTGCTGGCGGTGAATGCGCACATGCCGCCGGAACAGCTGCGCGCCAGCTTCCCGGCCCACGTCAAGATCGGTTCGATCGAGAAGATCCGCGACCTGGTCAACCTGCAATTGCCCGGCATCGGCCTGCGCGCCTTGCCGGTGGCGCCGCGCCAGTTGCCGTTCTATGCCGGCTACACCTATTTCGAGCTCGACGGCGGCAGCGAGTACTTCCAGCAGTTGCAGCAATCGGCCGGCTTCGCGCTGCACGTGGCGGGCGACTTTCCCGGACTGCAAATGCAGTTCTGGGCCATCCGCGGGTAAGCGCCATGAACGACCATCCGCAGACGTCGCCGGGCGCGCCGATTGCACCCGCCGCGCACGACCCGGACGCCACCATGCTGGTGCTCAATCCGGGTGGGCGGCGCCCGGGCGCGGCGAGCGCTTCCGGGCCGGGCCAGGCTGCGGCGACCGCTCCCGGCGCCAGCCCCGAGCCGGAGGCCGGCGCGCCCCACGCGGCGCTGCCCGGCAGCGGCCTCAATCCGCTGGTGCGCGCCGCCAATCCCTTGCTCGACCTGGTGGTGCCGCTGCGCCATACCCAGCAAGCGCCCGAGCTGGGCCAGCTGCGCGAGCGCCTGGCGCTGGCGATGCGCAGCTTCGAGGCCGATGCGCGCGACGCCGGCGTCGACATGCAGGCGATCGCCGCCGCCCGCTACGCGCTGTGCACGCTGCTCGACGAAACCATCGCCGGCACGCCCTGGGGCAGCGGGGTGTGGGGCGCGCGCAGCCTGCTGGTGGCGTTCCATAACGAAGCCTCGGGCGGCGAAAAATTCTTCCTGGTGCTGCAACGCCTGAGCCAGGAGCCGGCGCGCCATCTCGACCTGCTCGAACTGATGTACCTGTGCCTGGCGCTTGGGCTGGAAGGGCGCTACCGGGTGCTGGACAACGGCCAGGACGCGCTGGTCACCTTGCGCGAACGGCTGCTGGCGCTGATCCGCCAGCACCGCGGCCCGACCGAGCCGGCGCTGTCGCCGGCCTGGCGCCCGCTCGCGCCGGGCGCGCCGGCGGCGGCGCTGCGCGCGACGCCGGTATGGGTGGCGCTGGCGGTGGCCTGCGCGCTGCTGCTCGGCGCCCAGTTGCTGGCCTCGACGTTCCTGAGCCGCGCCTCCGACCCGGTGTTCGCACGGCTCTCGGCGCTGCGCCAGGGGCCGCCGGTGGCCGCGCCTGCGCCGGCGGCCACGCCGGCCGTCTCGCGCACCGCCGGTTTTCTGGCGCCGGAAGTGGCGCGCGGGCTGGTCACGGTGACCGAGGCGCCGGGGCGCACCAGCATCACGCTGCGCGGCGACGGCATGTTCGCGTCCGCCAGCGCCGAAGTCGACGGCGACATGGCGGGCCTGCTGGCGCGCATCGGCGACGCCTTGAATGGCTTGCCGGGCAAGGTGCTGGTGGTCGGCCATACCGACAATACCCGGCCCGGCCTGTCGGCGCGCTACCCCTCGAACTACGATTTGTCCAAGGCGCGCGCCGCCAGCGTGGCCAGGGCGCTCGCCGCGCGCGCCGGTCCGGCGGCGCGCTACAGCGTCGAGGGGCGCGGCGAAGCCGAGCCCTTGACGCCGAACGACAGTCCGGCGGCGCGCGCGCGCAACCGCCGCGTCGAGCTGGTGGTGCTGGCGCCGGCCGGCGCGCCGTGAGCCGCGCCGGCCCGGCGCCGGCAGCCGTGGTCCCGACACCTCTTGTCCCAACCATTATTCAACCGCCACCGCGGATCAACATGAAACGTCTGTTTTCCTGGCTGTTCAAGCGCCCCAGCCTGTCCTTCATCGGCGTCGCCCTGTTCGCACTGGTGTTCTGGTTCGAGGCGCCGCTGCTGGCGTTCGACGGCAGCGAGCCGTTCGCCACGCGCGGCGCGCGCCTGGTTGTCGTCGCGCTGCTGTTCGGCGCCTGGGCCGGCTGGTTCGGCTGGCGCCTGCTGGCCGCGCACCTGGCCAACCGGCGCCTGATGGCGGCGCTGGCCGCGACAGAGACGGCGCCGGCCGGCGCCGCCGTCACGGCGCCGGCCGCGCTGCACGAACAGGCCGCGCTGAAGGCGCGCATGGACCAGGCGCTGGCGGTGCTGCGCAAGGCCGCGCCGCAGGGCGGGCGCTGGGGCCGGCAATACCTGTACCAGTTGCCCTGGTATCTGTTCGTCGGCGCCCCCGGCAGCGGCAAGACCAGCGCCTTGCTCCACGCCGGGCTGCGCTTTCCGCTGGCCGACACGATGGGGCCGGGCGCGATCGGCGGCGTCGGCGGCACGCGCCAGTGCGACTGGTGGTTCACCGACCACGCGGTGCTGCTCGACACGGCCGGGCGCTACACCACCCACGACAGTGAACACGAGGTCGACGCGGCCGGCTGGCAGGGTTTCCTGGCGCTGCTCAAGAAAGCGCGCCCGCGGCGCCCGATCGACGGCGTGATCGTGGCGCTGAGCGTGTCCGACCTGCTGCAGCAAGGGCCGGCGGCGCGCCAGGCCCAGGCGGCGGCGATCCGCGCCCGCATCCGCGAACTGCATGAGCGCCTGGGCGGCAGCTTTCCGGTGTACGTCATGCTCACCAAGTGCGATCTGCTGGCCGGCTTCATGGAGTATGTCGGCGGCTTCGGCCGCGAGGAGCGGGCCCAGGTCTGGGGCTTGACGTTCCCGGCTGGGGCCGCACCGGGCGATGCGCTGGCCGAATTTCCGGCGCGCTTCCTGGCGCTCGAGCAGCAATTGCAGGCCGGCGTCATGAAGCGCATGCAGGACGAGCGCGACCTGCAGCGGCGCGCCTTGCTGTACCGTTTCCCGCAACAGTTCGCCGGCCTGGGCGAGGTGTTGGAAGGCTTCCTGGCGGCAGTGTTCGCGCCGACCCGCTTCGAGCGCGACGCGCAGTTGCGCGGCGTGTACTTCACCAGCGCCACGCAGCAGGGCAGCCCGATCGACCGCGTGATGGCGGCGCTGGCGGCGCGGTTCGGGCTGGGCCGCAACGCGCTGGCGCCGAATGCGGCCAGCGGCTGCAGTTTCTTCCTTACCGACCTGCTGCGCGAGCTGGTGTTCCGGGAAGCCGGACTGGCCGGCGCCGACCCCGGGTACGAACGGCGCCGCCGTCTGCTACGCCGGGCCGGCGCCGGCGCCGCCGTGCTGGCCGTGCTGCTGATGGGGGCCGGGCTGGCGGCCAGCTACGCGCGCAACGAGGCCCTGGTGGCGCGGGTAGCCGAGCGCAGCGCCGCGCTCGAGAAGCTGGTGGCGGCCGCGCCGCCCGCAGGTTCGGCGCTCGAGCTGCTGCCGATGCTCGACGCAGCGCGCGCGTTGCCCGGCGGCTACGCCGAACGCGAGGACGGTGCGCCGCTGCTGCAGCGCTTCGGCCTCAACCAGGGCGACAAGCTCGGCGCAGGCGCCCAGCTGGCGTACGCGCGCCTGCTGCGTTCGGCGCTGCTGCCGCGCCTGATGGCGCGGCTCGAAGAGGCGCTGCGGCGCGGCGACGCCGACGGCCAGGAGCCGCTGTACGAAGCGCTGCGGGTGTACCTGATGCTGGGCCAGCCGGCCCACCTCGACCCGCTGTCGGTGCAGGCCTGGCTCGACGTCGACTGGCAGCGCAGCCTGCCGCAGGCGACGCCGGCGCAGCGCGACGCCCTGCTGGCGCATGTGGGGGCGCTGTTCGACGGCGCTGCCGCCGGCGCCGGGGGCGACGCCGCGCCGGCGCTCGACGCCGCCCTGGTGGCCTCGGTGCGCGCCACGCTGGCGCTTATGCCGCTGCCCGAGCGCGTCTACAACCGGCTCAAGCGCCAGGTGGCGCGCGAGCGCTTGCCCGAAACGAGCGTGAACCACGCGGTCGGACGCGACGCCTCGGCGCTGCTGGCGCGCAAGAGCGGCGAGCCGCTCACGCGCGGCGTGCCGGGCCTGTTCAGCGTGGCCGGCTACAAGGTCCTGGCCGCGGGCGCGCAGCAGGCGCTGGCCGACATCGCGCGCGACAGCTGGGTGCTCGACCGGCGCGAAGCCGAAGGCGCCGCCATCGCGCTGGCGGGCAGCGCGATGCAGGCCGCGGTGCTGGAGCTGTACTACGCCGACTATATCCGCGCCTGGGACGCCTACCTGGCCGACCTGCGTATCGCGCCGTTCCAGAGCCTGGACGCAGGCGCGCGCATCGCCAGCGCCCTGGCCGGGGCAGATTCGCCGCTGAAAGCGTTTCTGGTGGCGGCGGCGCGCGAGACCCGCCTGGAGTCGGCGTTCGCGCGCGCGCCGCTGGCGCTGGATGCGGCCGTGCTTGGCAAACTGGCCGAGGCGCGGCGCAAGCTCGAAACCGCGCTCGGCAGCGAGGCGCCGGCGCCGCAAGCCGACGCCGCCAATCCGGTGGACCGCCATTTCGCGCCGCTGCATGCGCTGGTGGGCAGCGCGCAGGCGCCCGGGCCGCTCGAGGCCCAGCTGGCGCTGCTGCGCGACGCCGCGGCCTATTTCGACGCCGCCGACCAGGCGCGCCGGGCCGGCACTCCGGCCCCGCCGGGCGAGGCGCTGCAACGGATCAAGCGTGCCGCCGAGGGCTTGCCGGCGCCGCTGGGCGCCATGCTGCAAGGCGTGGACAGCGCCGGCGCCGGCCTGGCGCAAGGCGGCGAGCGCGCGCGCCTGGGCGCGCTGTGGGCGGCGCAGGGCGCCGCATTCTGCCGTGATGCAATTGCCGGGCGCTACCCGCTGGTGCGCGGCGCGGCGCGCGACGTCATGCCCGACGACTTCACGCGCTTCTTCGGCCCCGGCGGCACGATGGACGTGTTCTTCGCCGCCAACCTGGCGCCGCGGGTCGAGATGGGCGTGGGCCGCTGGCGCTGGCGCGACATCGACAGCACCGCCGGCGGCGCGCCGCTCGGCATCGCGCAAGAGGTGCTGGACGGGTTCCAGCGCGCCGCGCGCATCCGCGAGATGTTCTTCGGCGCCGGCGCGCGCCAGCCGACGCTGCGCTTCGAGCTGTTGCCGCAGGCGGGCGACCCGGCCCTGGCCGGCGTGGTCCTCGACATCGATGGTCAGCCGGTGGTGTACGCTGCCGGCGCGCCGGTGCGGCCGGTGGCGATCACGGTGCCGTCGGGCAAGGGAAGCGGCCAGGTGCGCCTGGAGGCGACACCGGCGCTGCAGGCCGAATGGCGCAGCGACGGCCCGTGGGCCTGGTTGCGCATGCTCGACAAGGGCACGCTGGAGCCGCTGGCCCAGGGGGAGCGGTATCTCCTTGGCTTCGATCTTGAGGGGCGCAAGATGCGCTACCAGCTCACCGCCAGCAGCGTGATCAATCCGTTCCGGCGCGACGCGCTGGAAGGCTTCCGCTGTCCGGTGGGATGGTGATCGGCATGCCGGACAAACCGCCGGAGAACCTGAGCGCGCCCGGCTTCTTCGGCAAGCTGCGCAGCCACGGCGACTTCGTTGGCCGCCGCCTGTCGCCCGCCATGCGCGCGCCGCTCGACGCCTGGCTGCAGGCTGCGCTGCTGCGCAGCCAGGCCGACCTGGGCGCGACCTGGCTGCCGGTCTGGCTCACCAGTCCCTTATGGCGTTTCGTGCTGGCGCCGGGCGTGTGCGGCAGCCAGGCCTGGGCCGGGGTCATGATGCCGAGCCTGGACCGGGTGGGGCGCTGTTTTCCGCTGGTGCTGGCCGCCCCGCTGACCGGCGCGCCGCTGCTGGCCGATTGCCTGACGCGCCATGCGGCCTGGTTCGTGCGGCTGGAAGAGATCGCGTTGTCCTCGCTCGACGACGGCTTTGCGCTCGAGGCGTTCGACGCCGCCTTGCTGGCGCTGGCCGGCGCGCCGTCGGCGCGCCTGGGCCCGGCGCTTCAGGCGGGGCGGGGAGCGCTCGGCGAGATGGCCGGCAACCCGGCGGCCAGAGCGCTGGTGACGCCGCTGTCGGCCGCCGCGGGGCCGGCGCTGCGCGCCATGGATGGCGCCAGTGCATGGTGGGGAACGGGATCGGCCCAGGTCGCGTCCAGCCTGGCGCAGTGCCGCGGCTTGCCGGCGCCGGCGCTGTTTTCGGCCATGCTCGATGGCGCCTGGCGCGCGCGCGGCTGGCAGCTGGGCTAGGCGCTTGCTACCGGCTGCACAGGGCCAGCACGACGGTGATGTTGTCGCGCGCGCCGAACTGCTTGGCCATGTCGATCAATTCCAGGCCCAGCGCCTGCAGGTTGTCGGCGCGGGCGCGCGCCAGCAGCGCCTCGATCTCGCCATGTGGCACGCTGCCATGCAAACCGTCGCTGCACAGCATCAGCACGTCATCGGCCAGCACCGGATGCGAACGCACTTCCGCCGTCACCGCCGGCGCGGGGCCGATCGCTTGCAGCAGCAAGTTGCGCGGCGGCAGGCGTTCGAACAGGCCCGCTTCGAGCGCTTGCTGGTACAGGGTCTGGTCGCGCGTGAGCTGCTCCAGCGCGCCGCCGCGCAGCCGGTACAGGCGGCTGTCGCCGACGTGAAACAGCACCAGCGGCGCGCCGGGCGCGCGCCGCCAGAAGCCGCTGAGCGTGGTGCCCATCCCATGGCCGTCGGCGCGCGCCTGGGCGCTGTTCTGCGCGTACAGGCTGGCGTTGGCGTGCGTCATGGCCGCATGCAGCAGCGCCACCGCGCCGGCGGCCGGGTCGGACCAGGTGGCGTCGGGATCGTCCGCCGCGCTGGCCTCGCCCGCAGCGCCCGCACGAAGCGCGGCGCCGTGCGCGGCCAGGTAGGCGTGTAGCGCCGTCAGCACGGCGGCGCTGGCGACGTCGCCGGCGGCGTGTCCGCCCATGCCGTCGGCCACCATCGCCAGCCCGAGGTCGTCGTCGAGCAAAAAATTGTCTTCGTTTGCCGGGCGCACCGGACCGATATCAGTGGCGCCGCACGCCAGCATGCCCGGCAGCCGGTGCATGCCAGCGGGCGACAGGGAAATCGTCATGGCGGCAGGGCGCCGGCGCCGGCCTGGAAACGCTCGCGCTCGCGCGGGTTGTCGATCTGGCCCGCCACCAATTGCAGGAATGCCTTCCTGTCGGCCGTGTTCTTCATGGCGCGCTTGACCAGCACGCGTCCGATCGGACCGATGATGGCGACCAGTTTCAGCGCGACGGCATCGGCGAAGGCCTCGTCGTAGCCGAGCGCAGGGGCGCTGGCGCCGGCAGTGGCGCCGGCCCGGCTGTCGGCCGGGTGGTGGTGGTCGCCCGTGCCGCTGCCGCTGGCCTCGAGCTTGTTCTTGAGCTGCGCCAGCGCTTGCTGGAACTGCACCCGGCCCAGGTCGGACGGGACGTGCGGCAGCAGCAGGGCGGCCAAGGCGTCGAAGCTGTCGGCCTTGTCACCCGCCTTTTTCAGCAGGAAGCGCGCAATCGGACCAATCTGGCGCGCCAGCAAGGCTTCGATGTCGGGAAACGCCGCGCGCTTCCATGGCGTCAGCGTCACGATGGCGCTGTTGCCGGCGCCCGGGCTGGTCGAGGTGTCCTGCGTGCGCGGCGCGGGAGCGCTCGGCAAGCCGGCGGCCAGCATGGTACGGTCGCTGTCGCTGTCGGCGTTGCTCAGGCGCGTGGCGTCCGGATCGCCCTCGGCCGCGGCCAGCAGGTCGTCGAGAAAGGCGCGCGCGGTGGCGTAGCGCTGCTCCGGCGACTTGGCCAGGGCGCGCGCCAGCACCGCGTCGAAGCGCGGCCCGAGCGCGACCAGCGCACTCGATGGCGGCGCCGGCTGCTGGTTGAGGATCTGCTGCATCACCACCGAGGTCGAGCCGGCGAACGGGCGCGCGCCGGTGAGCAACTGGTACAGCACCACGCCGCTCGAGAACACGTCCGAGCGGCCATCGACCGCGTCGCCGCGGAACTGCTCGGGCGACATGTAGCTCGGCGTGCCGATCATCGCGCCGGCCAGGGTCAGCGTCGACGAATCGATGCGCGCCACACCGAAGTCACCGATCTTGAGGCGCGCGCCGGCCGTCACCAGCAGGTTGCCCGGCTTGATGTCGCGGTGGACCACGCCGTGCGCGTGCGCGTAGTCGAGGCCCTGCAGCAGGTCGGACATCCAGGCCAGCACGCGCGGCAGCGCGGTGGCGCTGCCCGGCACCATCAGCGCGTCGAGCGGCATGCCGTCGACGAACTCCATGGCGATGTAGGCCGAGTCGGTGTCCTCGCCGTATTCGTAGACGGTGACGATGTTGGGGTGCGCCAGCCGGCCGGCGGCTTGCGCCTCGTTCTTGAAGCGGTCCACCAGGCTGGCTTGTTCGTCCTGGCCGAACTTCTCCTTGCTCACGGTCTTGAGCGCCACGGCGCGCCCGATCTGCGGATCGAACGCCTTGTAGACGATGCCCATCGCGCCGTTGCCGAGCACGGCGTCGACCCGGTATTTGCCGAGCTGCTCGATCATGCTGGGCAGCCTCGCATCATTCATCGAGCATCTTCATGGCGCTGGCCAGGCTCGAGCGCATGCGCGCGAACGATTGCGCCAGCGTCGACAATTCGTCGTTGCCCTCGATGTCGAATTCTTCCTGGTTGAATTGCCCCAGGCTGACCTGGTCGGCCAGGCGGCTCATGCGCGTGATGCGGCGTGTGACGAAGTAATGCACCATGATGTTGAGGGCAATGAACAGGAACACGAAGATGCCCAGCATCGACAGCATGTAGGTGTGGAACATGGCGCTGGCGCGGCGTAGCGGCACGTCCATCGGGACCGACACCACCTGGGCCCCGACGATCTCCATGTGCTTCCAGCCGAAACCGTTGTTGCGACCGTAGATGTCGATCATGGTCTTGGGCGCCGCGTCAGGGACGCTATGGCAGCGCAGGCAGGCCTCGTCCTTGATCTGCAGCGGGCGCGCCACGTACAAGGCCGGACCGACCGAGGTTGCGCGTTCGCCCACCAGCTCGGTCAGGTCCGGCTTGGCGCGCAGGGTATTGACCAGGTCGGCCTCCCAGTCGCTGGCGCGGTCGCGCAGGTTGGTGGGGTTGAGCGTGGCTTCCTTGTAGGTAAAGTCGGGATACTGCTTGAGCAGTTGGCTGAGCTGCTCGGTGGCGGCGTACGAGGGAATCGATTGCGGCACGAATTCGTGCTTCAGGCGTGCCTGCAGCAAGGGCACGATCTGCGACACCGTGTAGCTGCGCGCGGCCAGCGCCGACTGCATCAGCACGCGCGCGTTCTGCAGCGTCTCCTGGCGTGCGTCTTCCTGCAGCAGGTAGTTGGTGACGGCGCTGGCGGCGCCGAAGCCGACGGCGAAGATGGACAAGAAGACGATGTTGAATTTCGCCGCAATCGACATTTTCATGGGACTTGGACTTCTGGCTATGAGTTGGACGGACGTGACGGTGCGACGCCCATCGGCGCAGCAAAATGGAAGCGGCGTTGCAAGCGGCGGCGCAAGTCCAGGATAGGGACAGCCGGCGGTGCGTGTCGGTACAGGCTACGCTGTGTCCGGTGCAGGAGGCTGGGCAGGGAGGGCGTAAATGTGCTGTACGGCAATTCTTATATCTTACAGCAACACAATGTCACTAATCATCACCAAATCGGAATTTGTCACAATGAAACAACAGATGCGCTAGAGAAAACGGCCCGCCAGGGGCGGGCCGTCGATCGACCGGCGTTTCCCGCACTGGCGGGAACGCCCATGTCAAGCCTTACGCCATGTTCTGGTTCGCGAATTCCCAGTTGGCGACGTTCCAGAATGCTTCCAGGAACTTGGCGCGCGCGTTGCGGTAGTCGATGTAGTAGGCGTGTTCCCAGACGTCGGCGGTCAGCAGGGCTTTGTCTTCGGTGGTCAGCGGGGTGCCGGCGCCCGAGGTGTTGACGATGTCGACCGTGCCGTCCGGCTTTTGCACCAGCCAGGTCCAGCCCGAACCGAAGTTGCCCAGTGCGGCCTTGTTGAACTCTTCCTTGAACTTCTCGACCGAACCCCACTTGGCGTTGATCGCGTCGAGTGCCTTGCCGGTTGGCGCGCCGCCGCCGTTCGGGCTCATGCAGCTCCAGAAGAAGGTGTGGTTCCAGATCTGGGCCGAATTGTTGAACACGCCACCCGAGGACTTCTTGATGATCTCTTCCAGGGACAGGTTTTCGAACTCGGTGCCCTTGATCATGTTGTTCAGGTTGGTCACATAGGTCTGGTGATGCTTACCGTGGTGGAAGTCCAGGGTCTCGGCCGAGATGTGCGGCTGCAGGGCATCCTTGGCGTACGGCAGTGGCGGCAGGGTATGTTCCATGGTCTAGTCCTTTATGGTTGGGGTACCGGTTGTTATTTTGAAAAGCGGCGCTATTCTAAACCGGATGCAACATCATTGCTGAGCCACATCCGCTGGCGCCGGTTTTCATCCCCCACCAGAACTTATTCCAGGACGCTTTGCACCTGCGCCACGCCGACCTCGGCGCTGCCATCGGCCAGGCGCAGGTGCAGGGTGTCGCGCGCCTTGATCTGGGCCGGGTCGCGCACGATGTTCCCCTTGCCGTCGCGCACGATGGCATAGCCGCGCTCCAGCGTGCGCTGCGGGTTCAATAGTTCGAGCTGGGCCGCCAGCGCACCCAGCGCGTCGCGGCGGCGCTTGATGCCGTTGCCCAGGCTGGCGTTCAGGTGACGCCCGTCCGATTGCAGCTGCGCGCGCAGGGCGCGCATGTCGGGACGGTGGCGCGCCCAGCGCTGCTGCAACTGGGCCAGCACCAGGCGCTGGCGATTCACCGGCAGCAATGTGGCATGGGTCATGGCGGTGGCCAGCGACAGCAGGCTCAGGCGCGTGTTGGCGATGCGCGCCGATGGGCTCAACAGCCGACGGCTGAGCATGTCGAGTCCCTGGCCGGCGTCGAGCAGTCGGCGCTCCATCGCGCGGCGCAGATCGACGGCATCGGCTTGCAGCGAAGCCAGCCAGTCGGCGCGCGGCGTTGCCGCCAGTTCGGCGGCGGCGGTGGGGGTGGCGGCGCGCACGTCGGCGGCGAAGTCGGCGATGGTGACGTCGGTTTCGTGGCCGACGCCCGAGATCACCGGGATGCTGCAGGCGGCAATCGCGCGCGCCACGCATTCTTCGTTGAACGACCACAGGTCTTCGATCGAGCCGCCGCCGCGGCACACCAGCAGCACGTCGGCTTCGGCGCGGCGCGAGGCGGTCATGATGGCCTCGGCGATCTTGTCGGCCGAGAACTGGCCCTGCACCGGGGCCGGGTACAGCACCACGCGCACATGCGGCGCGCGCCGGCGCAGCGCGGTCAGGACGTCGCGCAGCGCCGCCGCCTGCGGGCTGGTGACGATGCCGATCGTGCGCGCGAACAGCGGCACGGCACGCTTGCGCTCGGGGTCGAACAGACCCTGCGCGCCCAGCTTTTCCTTGAGGCGCAGGAAGGCCTCGTACAGCTGGCCGACGCCGGCGCGTCTGATCGCCTCAACATTGATCTGGTAGTCGCCGCGCGCGCCGTACAGCGTCACCAGCGCCCGCACCTCGACCTTGTCGCCTTCGCGCGGGTTGAAGCCGGCCATCTGGGCGCGGCTGCGGAACATCACCGCGCGCACCTGGGCCGCGTCGTCCTTGAGCGTGAAATACCAGTGGCCGGACGCGGCGCGGGTGAAGTTGGAAATCTCGCCGCCAATCCACACCAGCGGGAAAGAACGCTCGAGCAGACGCGCAACCTGCGCGTTGAGGGCGGTCACGCTCAGAACGGATGGCGCGGCGTAAGCAGGGTCGGCGTCGTTTGGACGTTGCATGGCGATTGTGGAGAAAACGGGGAGGGAAGCTTATGTCATATCTTGGTGCGCACGACAAGTCATTTTCATCCGCGCCGCGCCAGGCCGTCGAAAAACCAATATTGCCGCTTTTCAATGCAATCTATTGAAATGGGTTTTAAATCAATGACTTGGAGTAAGCATTTTTGGCTGGGAGGGCAGTTTATCCACACAATCTGTGGGGAACTCTGCCATGC
>Ga0265780_10002206_pt1 | contig 26735 bp, 26 predicted proteins | sample P1T30metagenome_FD_192432 | JGI IMG/M metagenome (GOLD analysis project Ga0265780, IMG submission 192432) | Plant litter microbial communities from East Loma Ridge, Irvine, California - P1 T30 | ecosystem: Environmental > Terrestrial > Plant litter > Unclassified | place: USA: California...
ATCCTGGTTCTCTCGTCATCTTTGTCGGACGCGATTATCGCCGTTATCCCTCCACGGGTATTATAAATCTGTGTGCGACGAACGATCAAACCAAACCAGATGAGGCAAATAGTCAGATGTAGTGTTGTGTATTGAGGCTATTTCGAACATGACCTGCCTGTTTAGGATCTTGAGAAGTATTCGTTATAGTGAGTGGCCAAATAAGTCCTGCAGACATATGAGACTTCTGACAGGCCAACAAGACTCCCGAGAATTTAAATTGGCTACAAACAAGGCAGGTGACTCCAAAGAAACTCTTCAAGAATGTGATGTGAAACACAGGTTCGGGTTTAGAATGGTGTGATCTACCATGCCACACCGAAACCCTACAAAGCATACTATGAACAACAAATACGCTTCATATAACGTTAAGAACCGCGGGTATATTCGGGTCAAGAAGTCGGAACCGTATTCAGTACTAAAGTAGCTAGTTATCTAACGACTGACTGATGGCTTCTAGCTAGCTTTACTTCTGACAGATGATCTTTGTCTGCAGCGTAAGCCAAATCGCATCTTCTTTGTCCACCCAGAACGTGGTGTCTCTGTAGATGCCATCGATGTCTTGCTCCGACAAGCCAAACTTGAGCGTTTCCTGACAAGCGGGATCAGTGAAAACCTTGGCAATGTCTCGGGCTGGTGCGAGAAATCAGCCAGGTCGAGCCACGAAATCCATCAGCAATAGACCCACCATAGATCACCTTATTTGACTCTTCAGATAACAGCCCAGTTCTCAAGACACGCAAAAGTAGCTCGCGGGTTGAGAGAAGTACGGAAATATGGACCTGGCTGGGAAAATACCAAAGATTAGGGCGTTTTAAGGATGTGACAATCTTACATTCGAGGGTATTCTACGGGACATGAATCTTAACCTAGTTAGCAGCTCTAACTATTCGATGTTCTGCCCGAGCGCCCGCTTGTGTATATTACTAATCCTGAGGACGCATTGTTCAGAAGCTCACTTCTCGATGAAAGACTTCACATCTGCGACAATGTTAGCCTGAGTTCGAGACGAATACAAGTATTTTCCTTACCGTCAAGCCATTTCATGTACTCTCTTTGTTCCTTGAAGTCAATATACTCTGGCACCCATTGCGCTAGCATAGTGTCAACGCCCCTTTCGCGCAAATAATCTTCTACCAAACGCTGTAGATCCTCATCCAGGCTTCCATATGCAGGGCCGGTGTATGTGATCTTGTGCGCGTAGTCCTGCTTCTCCGTCTCCGCATCAGCCCATTCCTTCTTAAAGTAATGATACATTCTCGAGATTTGTATATCCCCATCGTCGGCAACAACCTCAAAAGCGAGAGCACCATTCATGCCCTCCTTGTTTATGATGATGTTTATGGGTACGGGATAGCTTTCGATCACTTCGTTATCCATGAGCCCTTTGCCGTCTACTGGAACCACACTGTCCTCCGGCGCCTTTGTACTGCCTTGACTGGTCGTATTTATGGATTGTGAGCCGCCTGGCTGCGTGTTAGGAAGAGCATCATCGACATCGTGCATCGCTAGATCTTGGATAGGTTCATCAGGGACAGTGACGAGGTTGCTTAGAGCCGAGATAGAGAAAGCTACATTGATTCTAGGAGCAATTAACGATGCTTTCAATCGTTTCTGAAGGCTTACTTACGTTTCGTTGCCAAATTGGCGAGTCAACCTTATTTCTTGTTCTCCTTGCACGCATTTCAACTGTAATGTATTCAGCATATGAGGAGCCATACTGGCTGGTTTTTAAGACAAACCTGGAAGGGGCTAGTGTCTAGAAACTCTCTCAGTTGGGCAGGAAGGGCATCTGAACCGAAGCTGTTCTCTCTTTCCAACTGAAGCTCTTGTGAAAACCTTGCTACGAGCTCCCCATCAACTATCTTTCTGTCAGAGAGGGACTCGTGCTTTCAAGAACAGTCGAAAAACGTACTGTTTCCCTCCTTCTTAGCATGGAGCGTGTATGGCGCTATAGAAGACTGCATACTCCGGGGCACGTATGCTATGCTAGCCTCCACGTTTGTTCTAACGTCAAAAATTTGCGGATAGCTGTGAAAGTGTAATGGGCACGGGACAAGGCCCTAACTAGACAAGGTCTGACTGAAGCTTCGGAGCGAGAAGATAATGGACAAATGCAGCGTCATAGGTAAGGTTGCTAAATAAGAAAAGTTGGAAGAGAATCTGCCGACCCCTCTCTGTGCCCTGAATTATCCTCCCGAGCATTCTTTCTACGGGCTATATTCATGTGTACTCCATACGTCAAAGCCATTATCGCCTCGTGCCCTTTTCGAGCGCGGCATCTTCAGACGTAATGATGGATGAGCTGTGGTTTATGAGCCTAGAGCTAATCAACTTAAGCTAGCGAAAAGCTTTACTTTGTAAGAGTGCAAAGAGAAAGATTTTAGTATCAGTCCAACTGTGTGTGCTGGAGCAGACAAAGGCTGTCGTGTGGGGGCGATCGGGAGGTTAATTTAGTGCGCGGGGGGCGATCGGGAGGTTAATTTAGTTAGTGGGGCGAGCCGAGGGTTGGTCGGGAGGTTTGTTGGTTAGTGCGCGAAGGGTGATCGGGAGAATCTCCTCTACATGTATTATGTATCGTAGACCCCCCTTAACTACGAGCTAAAGATGAACATCGTCGATTCCAGCACTGGGAAGTTTGCCACCTGCTATTAATATTCGGAACAATTAGCATCAATGGTACGCCTAGCAAATTCGCTCATTCGAGCTGCAAGAGTTGAACATCCATATCTCCCACTTCTCTTACAGGCATGTCGCGATCTTTCAGCGGCCCGGAATGAGTTACGACAGCTCCGCGAGTATGTGGCCGGTCAAGATAGAATAGCTCAAGAGCAGATCCGACGAAGAAGACGGCGGAACCAGTCCAAGGATCAACGGAAACCTCGAAGGCGCCGCTTAGCGAATCGCAGCTCGGTAAAACTTCCGCGTCTTCTAGAGCTTTGCAGACAGCGAGCTTTAGGCGAACCTATATCTTACATTCGAGGCAGCCAACCCTTTGGAAGTCTGGAGATCCTATGCGAGAGACGGGTTCTCATACCGAGGCAAACAACGGCAAACTACACACTCAGGATTGCGGAGCTGTTGACGCGCCGTTTGGCGGATGTGAAGGCTCAGTCACCAGATAACAAGATCGTATTCTCCATCCTTGATCTTTGTACAGGGTCAGGATGTATTCCGCTCCTGCTTCATGCCCTCCTAGCACCACATTTTCCGCACTTGAGAATCATAGGGACGGATCTTTCTGAACATGCCTTAAAGCTTGCGAACAAGAATTTGGCTTGGAACATGCATGCGGGAAACCTTGGAGCTCGAGCCGCAAACGAAGTAATATTTATGAAGCATAATATACTGGAAAAGCTTCCGGCTGAGCTTGAAGAGTTTGACGTGGTCATATCCAACCCTCCGTACGCCACTCCCCAAGAGTATCGCTCCTCGGCAATATCCAAGTCCGTGAGATGTTATGAGCCGGTCGAAGCTCTAGTACCCGACGAGAATTTGGATCCGGAAAATGTGTCAGGTCATACCTATTTCACAGCGATCGATTCGGTTGCCCGAAGCACTCGTGCTAAAGTGGTTATCTGCGAGATGGGGCTCGATGAGCAGTTTGCACATGTATGCAGCGAACTCCAAGCCTCGCCTTATTGGTGCAAAGTGGAAGTCTGGCGTGATCAGGTCTACTCAGGTCTTCTTGGAGGAGAGCCACAAAGAGAACGACTTATACTCAACGACGCCCATGGCTTAGGAGTAAAAACGGACGCATTGGGTATCGGCCTTTACCGCGTGGTTGTTGGCATCAAGGAAGATTGGAGGTGGCTCAATGAGCAGCCATGTTCTATTCGAGGAGAAGAGTAGAACTAGAAAGGGCTTCACAATACAAATTCACATATCAATACTCAATCAACTACTTTTCAAGTTCACCCTGAAAAACTTAAGTACCATCTAGAGGGTTTTGACGAACACAATAGCAATGAAAAGATATTTTCCATCCGGATCACGAGGAGATAATTGATTCACACTAGATCTGATGACGACCTTGTCGATAACGTCTCCAGGATCTCCATTCTAATCCATCGCCTTTCCTACCTGCCCTTTTCCGCACTCCATAATAATAAATAGCAATGCCGACAACTACAAATGCAGAGATAACCGGTGCTTGTAGCGGCCGAGTGAAAAGTGCCCAAGTCGATAGGAGCAGTTCGGCATAGCGAAACATCACCGGTACCGTACTCCAAGGTTTATACAGCCTTACCAAATGTAGTTCGTGAACTTCTAAGGCAGGTCCAATAATTCAGATGGGTAGAATCTGTAGCTGGTAACACAGTAGAAAGTGACCAATGTTGCAAGCTCACCCATATCAACATATACAATAGTTAAGAGCCTGCTAGGTACTATAGCGTTGAGAGGAGTAAGGTCCATGCCCAGTTCTCGTCACATGCTCGGTTTTTCATATTTCCCCCAAAATTCCAAGCGCTCTCCCATTCACCTGAGTCACCAAGACCCATTGCACTGTTTCTGTGCATGTCGATCTTCTCAAGGGACATGGGAAAGGGTAAGAGATCCGGTAAGCCCAAAAAACCACCAAACCAGACTTTACTGCAACAGTATTCACCTGCGCGATGACTACGGGAGGGAGCAAAAAAGATATATCAATGCCACCAGCAAAGCTTGTTGTGCCAATTCACGCCGAAATCTGAACAAGGCTCATAACTATCAATGCTACTTCTGGAAAGCCTGCATTCATATTCACCTAGCTTGGTGGTAAGAATATGCTCAAGGGAGAGTTTGTGGAAGGAAGATATCCCAGATGGGGAGGAGGAACGAAACGCATGGTATGAGGGGTTAGAGGAAGTTAGAGATGTTCCTTCAAGGTAGTCTTGTGGATGCAAGGACGATAGAGTGCCCACTTCAGCGTAACCACCTCGAGAAGGTATGAATGTAGAATGGAAAGATATGAAGCCTCTAGCGAAAGGATGGATCATTGTAAAACTGGGTCAGGGACAGTGGTAGCGCCTTCACTATAGTGACAAGGATGATATCCGTTCAGCCATCTCATGTACTTCTAGAAGACATACATCCCTTACAGTGATTGCAAGACCATGACTTCGAGCCTCTAGTACTACCTTCATCGCAGTAATTGAGTCTCCACCAATGTCGAAGAACCGATCGTTTCGCCCGATCGTTATGGGCTCGATGTGGAGAGCATTTCCCCAAATCTGGCGCACTTGGCTCTCGGATTCTGACAACATATTGTCTTCAAAGATTGGCGTGCTTTGTCGCACCCTTCTCTGTACATTTTTCGCAAGGGCTCTGCGATCAATTTTGCAATTATTGTTGAGCGGCATTCTGTCCAGGGCCTTAATCACGCGAGGAATCATGTACGAGGAGAGTCTCGTCCGAAGCAGCTCAAGAAGTTCGATTTCGACCTTTTCGTTCATGTCTTGTTGCCTTGGCTGACTGCAAAGCATACCAATGGAGGTATTTCGGTCAGTTGCTGGCGGGAAACGAAACAGGACTCGTGTTTTGTCATCGGTCGGAGGATCGTGGTAGAAGACAGCAGTCAAGGCTCCACGCTGCGATGACTGTAATGCCCAACTGACTTCTACTCGGCGACCCATATGCCTCGCTAAGTCTACCAAGTCATGAACCGATAGTGATTGCTTGTGTTGGGTAATGCGAGTGTGCGATGTCCAGATACCCGGATTGGTGGCTTCTTCCCCTCCATCTTGAAGCAGTTCAAGAAAGCGCTGTCCATGCACCAACCTGCTGTACGGAATGTTGGTGACAGGTATAAATGCACTTGCAGAGCGCATCTGCAAAAGGCTCAATAATGCTTGACTATCAAGCCCTTTTTCTTTGAAATCGACCCATTCGACTTGGTTAAGTTGTCGAATCTGAAGCTGTGTGTCTTGAGAACTGACGTGGATAACAGCTGTGTAACGGAAAGGGCCTAATCTACACCCAGCATCCGTCTCATTGGGTATTATCTCGATGTGGGCAATCTCGCCCGGCAACCTGTCGAGTAGACTGGTAAAAAACATCGGATTGACAAGGAGCTCACGTTCATCCAGCTTGACCTCAGTTATGCTTCGAAAATCGTGATGACTGATAGTTTCCCGCGAAAGTCGAACTGCCCCTTCAGCAAGCGACTCCCGATACAGGGCGTTTGAGTGGACATGCCCAAACAGAATTGTCTTGACGCCTTCTAGCTTCAAAGCTTCCCTGACCACGTTGAGAAGGTAGGCCTGGCTCGGAAAGAAGTGAATGATGGAGTTGAGGACAAGAAGACCTGAAGATAGAGTGAGATATTGTGGGCCTAAGTCTGCTGGATCTGTCTTCAAGATTGTGGTTGTCTTTCTTAAGGCAGCCGTTGAGTCGATGATTTTGCTGATGAATTCAACTGCACCCGCGTGCAGTGTAAGGTTTGTGATGTTTGAGGATGTCGGTGTAGCCCGGCTAAATAGGACAAATTCCGAGTCAACCCATCTCTCAGGAATATAGTTAGCCTCCGCATTGTTGGCCATTGGATTGATCGTTCCAGTCAGCCATCTACCAATTCGCTTCATGTCTACGTCGTTGACATCATGCATCAACTCCCGTTTCGTGGGGTCTCTTGTCGGCAATATGTAATGGCCGCTGTCAATAGATCTCCATTTGCCTGTAAGTCGTCTTTCCCACTGTTCCACCGAAAACGACCTCTGAAAGGCAGCTCCATGATCGTGAATAGTGACAAATGCAGTAATCCACTCGCTGTCGTTATCTTGATCTTTGTGCAACACTGCAACAGCATCATTCACGCCGGCATGTCCGCGCAGGACATTCTCTATTTCACCAAGCTCGATCCGCTGGCCCCGAATCTTGATTTGTGTATCTTTGCGACCGACAAAGACCAGGCTGCCATCATCGCGATACCGTACCAGATCTCCAGTTTTATAGAGACGGCCATGTCTCCCTCGTTGGCCAGCTGCACCAGCTAGTAGCCAGACAGGGTTCTCTATAAATGATATTGCTGTCCTTTCTGGATCACGAACATATCCGAGACCAACAAGCGGCCCCTCGAGAAGCAGCTCGCCCACAGCGCCAAGCGGGACTAGAGAATGATGGTTTTCCGGATCCACGAGCCACGTTACAAGACCAGCTCCCTTTCCCAAGTGGATTGTATCCTCGGGAGTCTTGGCGTCGCAGTTGATTGTGCTTGTCGGTGTACATTCGCATGGTCCATAGAAGCTCATAACTCTTGCTGAATCCCACCATCGGTTCACATCTCGTACTTGTAAAGCCTCTCCCCCGAGGATAAGAGTTTGCAGAGAAGGTACTAGATCCGGTGATAGGATTGCAGCAACAGAAGGAGTTAGATCGACAGTATTCGCATCCAAGGATATGATGCTCTGGATCAGGTTATTGCGTCGATCGTCTTCACTGGGGACACAGATACAGCCACCAGCTACGAGAGTTGTGAAAAAGATACCAATAGAGGCATCAAAGCTATACGAGGAAAAGTCGTAAAATCTTGTTGTGGTTGTAAATCCCATCCGTTGATGCTGATGATGTAGGGCTGAAGCGAGATTCCGATGCGATATGCATGCTCCCTTTGGCTCTCCGGTGCTTCCTGAAGTGAAAGCAATATAAACCACGGAAGAAGGATCCGGGATCAATAGGGATGGGCCTGTCGGACTGTAGGGACTCTCGAATAATTGCGAGGATAGAACGATCGATTTTGGTGCCAGCCGTGAGCTCAACTCGCTTTTTGCAAGTGAAGAGACAATGAAATTTGCCCCCACCTGCTCGACAATCATCCGAAGACGGTATTCTGGCTGGTGAGGATCAATCAACACGAAGCCTGCACCTGCCTTGAGTACGCCGAGCATAGCGACTGCTGTCCACACGGATTTCTCGAAGCACAATGGTATGACTGAAGCTGTATCAGGGCCAACTCCCAGGTGAACCAGTCGACTTGCCAGATCCGTGGCAAACTGGCCGAGCTCAGCATACGTCAGCGCGCCATCCCAGGCACAAACTGCGGGAGCATTTGGCTGTGCGTCTATACGCTCTTGAATGATCACATGAACACATTTGTCCACGTATGCTGGTACCATCTCATTCCACTGCCAGATCTGGGCCAGGTCACTAGGGGTAACCATCTTCGTAAATCCGCCGAAATCACCACTAGGACGGTAGAGTATGTCTAACAAAGGATTTAAAGGAGCTGTTTTCTGAGATCGGAAAGAGAGCAAGAAAGGTAGTTGCAATACTTGTTTCAGCGACTCAAGTGGTATCTGAAAAAATCCATGGCACATCGGGGATATTAAAGTTGCCTAGCTCTAAGCAGAGGATGTAATCGTCCGGCTAATTTCAGCGAGCACTGCATAATTGATAACACAGACGGCGCTTCACTGACAAAGTGTGACTGGTTTCCTACATGCAATCGAGATCGGTTTATTCTACTGCTGTAGCTCATACGTCGTCAAATTCCAACAGAAAAACTTATCACAATTACCTTAGCTAACCATACACTCGTTCAATAGGAATCCCTCAACTTTAAACTAAAACCATGGTAACTAATAGCATACAGTAAAACTTGACAGTATCATAGTCGTCTATTATTCTTCTCGAGGAAGCAAGCAGCGATTATTTGTGCACAATAAACAGATATTTGTAACGTAATCGACAGCCAAGAGTCAAAACAAGGAAGAAATCAGGCTCGCTCGGATGGGCCATCGCTGACGCTATCTTGATCAACGCCTCCCCCAAGCAGCTAAGCAGCAGCCAGTGCTGGCCGGGCTTGTGTAGTGCTGACACAAATTAAGTAGGTATTTTTCCTACTGTGTGCGTTCGCCGTAAATTGCTGCAGATCGCCTAGACTTCATTCATTGGATACATGTGCTGGGACTTCAGACTCAGTAGCAGCCTAGATGGTAGTGGTGCACCGTGGTGAGGCGGGGTAACGGGTGGTTTCTAAAACTGCCCGGCTCCACTCTGCATCCTAACCGGGATAATTCCAAACCTAACAAAATTCGCAGAGCGCTATAGCAGTGTGTATAAACCATCCGAACCGGTATTGGTTCGCAATCTAGGGGTCCTTCGCCTACGATAGGTACATGACTATGTAGAGTAACAGTCTATGTACAGTAATACCGCTACACTCAAAACTTTGGTAGGCGCAAGCGGCCTTACTGTCGGATTGGTTTGTTACTGATGTGTTATGCAGCGCCAGAACTTATCACCCTGTACTCCTCCGCCTTGGATATGCATCGCAGCTACAGAGCTCTCACTGACTTAGACGGCGATCCACCACCGTATTCACTACCACATGTTGACACAATGAGCGCTCATGATGACTGGACCGCCGTCAAAGACCGCACGATGAAGAAGCGCATCCAGAATCGTGTTGCGCAAAGAACTTACCGTAGTTATTTGCATTTTCAGCATGTAGGCGAATGCTAACATACCACAGGCCAACGCACGAAAGCCCGAATTTCCGATCTTCAGGCGAAGCTTGAAAACTGTGAGAAAAAGCTTCGATCGAGGGAGAATGACTACCACGAGGACGATGAAGAGTGCCTAGAATCACCTATACAGAGGCGAGATTCGTTGCGGCCTTCCTCTCCAGTTGAGTCGCCTACCGAATCACGCCCTGCCCCCATAGACGGTACCTTATCTTCCAGTGATGATACAACAACCACGGAGTGTTTCGAACAAGAGGCTATCGAGTTTTCCAATTCTCTCCTTTCAGGGGAGTCCGGCAGAAGCAAAGAAACAGAGAACAATCGGGAACACATTTTCTCGCCGCCAGCCGTAGGTTACGTTCACGACAAAGAGTCTCGGCAATCGGGGACTTGCAGAACAGACGGTACGTAATCGAAGTGCAATGATTTTAACGCGAGCTAATGAGATGGTAGCCCAACACACTTTGTCTACGTTGACTAACGGCCGACCTGACTCCTTCGCGCTTGGAAGTGGCGATAACCTCGCCTCTTACTTAAGCAGTGATTTTAGTTCCTGGGAGTCTAGCACCCTAACCAGCCCAACGCAACAGGTACCGTGGACAGACGACGTACGACCGGGTGACCAGCGGGATAGCCAAGCGAGCATTTGGATGCCACATAATGCGGGCACCGAGACGCCCGTTTCATGTCATGAAGCACCACGCCTCACCAGTAACTCGGCGGGTACTGATATGGACGAGCGAGTTGGGTCCATTATAACGTACCTACAGACCATGGGTTTCGAAAATTTCGATGAACTCGTTCGTACATATTACGGCCAACATTTTGGAGAATCGTCGTTTCTCTGCAACGAGCAACGCTTAAGCCGCAACAGGAGACTACCCAGCGTAATTGCTAGTGTGTTCTGTGCCGCGACGGAATGGACGACTTGGGAGCGTAGGGGGTTTCATGAAGAAATTCTGAAAGCTACAGAAGCTATGTTGATATCAGAGAGCTTAGAAGCTCAGGTTGATCTTCAAACTAGGGCTTCACACGTTCTGGAGGCTCATAGGAGCACTCTGCCTAGCGTGACTTCTGTAGTCTCACCCTTAAAGAAGAGCATTACAAGCAAGGTTAGTCGTCCAAGATGATAAGCTTGCTTGAAACAACGACAAGCGATCTACTTCTTCCCATCGATCACGAGAAACTGACGAGAAAGCAGTTGCCTAATCTCTGGGCATTAATGATGGCGCTGACGGCGTCCGCCAACCCTGTATGTAACAAAGACCATTCTGGTACAGCACTTGCAGCCATCCTTCTTCTTCAGTGCGCTGATCGCATGGAGAAAAATATGATCCTTGAATTGGTATGTCTCTGTTTGTGAGATTATATGCGATCTTGTTTCCGTCTGTCGCAGAAATCCCTTCCAAAGCGGACGATCTGCCATTATCAACCATTACAAGTTAAACGTTCAAATGAAATAATTGCTGGCTAAGCAGTTTTGCACTGATGAATATGATCGAAACGCAAATAATGAACTTATAATAAGCTAACTAAAATGGTTCTTCGAAGGAAATTACCTAGCAGAGAGATCGACCCTACACTTAACGCAGGCTGCTTGTTCCACGGCTAAACTCTTCTTGCGACCCTTTACAATCACTTTATACGTCTACGTTTGACCTTAATTTTTTTTTTGCGCAAATTTTATTGGCTTCCGTCTTCGGACGATAGTGATGTTTCAGGAGAGTCTGCGAATTTCATAACTTCAAGACCTTGTAGCCACACAGAAAGAAAGTACAATCACATCAGGTAAGCTCTTGGCCGAACTGGAGCTGCTCGGATTACGTGTACGCGTCAAGACCACAACTAGCTCGATCAGAGCAGCCAGAGGTGGCTGGTGGACCAGAAGTCCTATGCGATGTGGGACAAGCCCCAACTGAATCTTAGATTGGCGCCCGTTGTCAAGAACTGACTGATAGTGTAAGTCTCCAAGCTGAGACCAAGATAAGAGGAGACTAGGGCTTTAGATAGGTATCGCTGGGTGTCTCTTGCAAGAAAAGAAGGTGATTATAAAAGAAATTGAGAGGAGGGGTGGAGACCAGATCAAAATCCACAGTTCGATACAGTACGTAGGCGGTTGGCATTTGAATGCGGTTTACTTAGGGCTGATAAGAACGAATTTACACAGCAAACTTAAGGTGCGAGCGAATTCCAAACTCTATCTCGCGCACTATTGCAAAATTATACCAGACTTTCTAGACTATACATATATACGCCCTGGCTTAGAGACCGCGACTTTATCTTTCTTAACATCTAAGCTTAGTTCTCCCATGTTCTCGCTGCCGACGTGTTAAATACAACACCATCTACGAGGCGCTTATACCGCACCTAATTGTGTCTTGTTCCTTGAGAGTTTCCTTGTCATCTGGGCTGACGCTTCCGCTAACTAGAGCAAGCAACCTTGAAATCCTCTTTGTCATACAGACCAGTGCTTGCTTTTTGGCTTGTTCCTATACCTACATGAGGGACCGAGGATCTAGATGACGATGTAGACAGTGTTGGAGAGGCTCCATTCGGAAGGTTAGTGACGTGATGATCATCATCATCATGGCTTCTGTCTTACGGCCCATACACATAACGCCAGCAGTGTACGCTTGCCTTTAAACCCCATAGAAGGGCACAAATCTACCTACTGCAAGTAAGGTTGCTGCGTTTCCGTCACTTCGAATGTTGATGGGACGATGCCCAGTAGTTGTCTAGTCCTAGTCCTCATGAGATCATCTCGGTACCGCATGTCGACGGTTACCCACCAGTAGGCCCGAGCAGTGGCACCGATCTACGCAGCACCTCCCCCACACCTCACTAAAAGCTTCAGTAGCGCCCCGCATCTACTTTATTCTTCACCCACTATGAAAAGCTGAGTCAGAGCCAGTGACCGCCTTTGCAGGGCACCATGTCCAAAAGCAGGAGAATGCGACGGAGGGAAGGCTATCCGCTGCGCATTGCGCACGAAATGGGTCTCCTATTCCAGAATTTCATAGTTTATTAAGGCAGGCGAGGTAGGCATCAGCTTGACGTCTCGGATCTTTTTGCTTGCTATCGTCTGCATCCTTGTCAACCAAGCTGCCTCGGCCGCCACCTCCAAGTGGATGTAATCTAGTGGCTTTCTCCCCCGCGCTCAAATCTACCTCCCTACGCAAGACACGCGTCAACTATCTTACCACAGGGAAATGTGCGGGCTACATAGTATAAAATTGCAATGCTCCCCCAGGCTGGATTTTTCAGTACTCAAGCACATGCTACAAAGTCTGTCATTTCCACTTTTGTCGCCCGGCAAGAGGTTGGTGAATAAGAATTTGGAATACAACTGTACCTGACAAGGAACTGAACTGCATGGGTGACTGGCTGCGTGCAGCGAGCGCTTTTACTAATGTATAGCAAAGCCGTGGAGAAAAGAACTTGGAGCTGGGGTTTATGCTAACAGGGTATGCTAGCCACGCAAAACTATGAGAACAGTCGTACTGAGCTTGAACAAATGTATGAAGAATAACTGAAGACTGAAGCAGTTCGTCGAGGCGCTTGCCTCACCTATTGGTAAGATAGATGCTTAGATTGCTCATCGGGATAATGGTTATCTATAAAGTAACTAGGAAATCCGTCCTTAATATATCCATCCATTCGCTCACTGATTCTCCTCTGATCAGGACGGATCACTTCTTGTCGCAGGCACCTATTTGCACCTGTCAACATCTTCCCTTCCTTGGGCGGGGTCATGTGGCCTTCCTTCCTGGTCTCCGGCGATTTCAGGCTTAAAGGAGACACGTCCGTAACACTAGGCGCCAGCCACTCTTGGGAGTCTGTATGCACGCCCGTCACAACATCCAGGGAGGCTGGGTAGGTAAAACCTGATACACATTCATGCCGTCATTCCCGCCCCCCTTGACGATGAGGGCTCTTAGCCTCAGCGGACTAGTGAACAGGGGAATCAACATTGTAGGTGATATTCAGATACCCAAGTTCTTATCATGCCTAATAATATCTCCGCCTTGGCGTGTATGTCTTTTGCCATCTCGCGCTTTGCCCTGGCTGTCGTCACATTCTTTACCATCTCTGCGACCTCCATGCTGTCTCCACCTACCGCAGAGAGAATCTGCTGCATTCTCTTAACTCGTTTTGCCAGAATTGCAGACACGCACAAAGCCCACGCCTCGCTGGATACGCTCCACATCCCGATCTGCAAGGAGTTGCGGGCATCCAGGGACGGCGGCACTGCGGCAGAATTTGTGACATTGCCATGATGCTGCTCCCTCGCCGTGCCCATCACCATAGCGTGGCGCTCAGAGCAGCCCCACAAGGAACGTGACGACTTCCTACTCGTAAACATGTCGATTTCGCTTTCCAGCGCTATCTGGATACTGTTGGCTATCCAATTCGCGACAATGCACAGTGTAATTTCGTTTGCCGAGGAGAGAGTTGAACTGCCGCAGACCGTGCAGTGCTTCATCGTCTCGAAAGTGTTCTGCAAAGCCTGTTCCAGAAAGAGGATCAAGTCCAAGGGCAGCATTTTAGTAGGCTGAGATAGCTTAGGGTCCATGACAAGAAGATAGAGCTTGTTCAGCATCGTAGGACATCGGCACAGCTGGTCGTCGTCCGAGCCGTTATAGGCTGCAGAATGGAAACACTTATCACGTAGTTCTGTGGCGCACGCGAGACACCTGTTCTGTAGCGGCGAGTTTATCATACCATCAACAATACTGCTTATCCTAGAATCGTCGAGGAGGCCGTGCAGCCCTTGTCCGAGTTGAGAGTAATCAGTGGGTGGGGGCGAGAGTGGTGTGCTTTGGTCGGCCATTGTCAGGAACTGCTCGATACTCATAAAGGTATCCTCATGCGCCTGATCGTGAACTCCATTGTAGATATCCATGGAAAGGACGGTCTCCGCTGGCGCTGAGGCCGAGTAATCTGTCGATGTGGAATGTTGCATATGCGGAATAGCCAGCGCATTCAGACACTCCACAGTCGTATTTTCCAGCGCCAAGTTAGCTCCAGGACCGCCGGTGTGGTAACCGTGATCAGCATAGTGCGAGGCTTCTCCATCTAGTATCGCCTGGAATTGATCGCAGCTGGACATGCTGGGAAGAGCTGGGGCTGGGGCTGGGGCTGGGGCTGCTGTTACAACAGGTGATGAAGACGGTGCCGCAGTAGTCGATAAAGGGCAATACTGGCCGGCCGCGGTGGATCTGGCATTTTCACCCGCCCTTCCAACGGATTCTTGGTTATCCATTCTATCACTGTGGGCCGGTCTAATACGACGTGGGCGACCAGACTGCCGAACATAGCTATATGTACATAGGCGGTCGCGACGACGGCAGTTTAAGCAGGTTGGCCGCTTGCTATCGCATCTGATCTTGGAATGGGCGCACTGATCGCAACAGTTCCGTATCCGGTCCGTCACGTCCGTCACGGCCGACATTGAAGTTTGTTTCTGTATCGCAATGTTGTTTAAGAAGAGGAAGAATGCGGGACGCGGCAACAATATGACACGCAGCTTAGATGGGGAGGGGTTATGGAAGGGAAGTTGGCAAAGATGATCTTGGGCCAAACTTCATTACTGCAGTTTTGCTTAAGGTAGCAATGATACTCCATCATGCATCATACCCCGTTGATGCGTCCACGTCTGCGTCTGCGTCTGCTCTATGCACTCGATAGCTTTGGTGGCTGGCTGTGGCATGCTCAGAATGGTCCGGAGGTTGTCCTGTCTGGAAAGGTTGCCGAAGACGCGGTTCCGGATATCCCGGTACTTGCTGCAGTGGATGAAAATATGAGCAACGTTTTGTCGTCCCGCTGTGCAGTCGCAGTGGCAAACTTTGCAAGGTTCGTGGGGTGTACGCAGAATAAGACATGTAATTAAGCATGTAGGTGGGATTCCTGGTCTCATGTGCGCCTCACTCGAAGAAAGCGCGGCCAAATGTGGGACTTTCTTGGAATGCCTGTAGTAATCAGCCTCTTTGCGCTCCAATCAGCAGAGGGTATACTATCTGCATGCCGAGGTTCCCCGCCTTTAGCGCCCTCAGCATGATCTTTACATCCTGTCTACAGCATTACTTCAAGGATATTTATCGTATCGTTGCTGCGCAGGCATTGGATGGGTTGGTCGCCATAGTTGTCGCTCTTTGAGGTGTACGCCCTCGTACGCAGGGGGCACGACGAAGGAGATCCTTTCAGTAAAGACCCGCATCTACGCATCCTATGTTTCTGTACACGCACTACTTTGTGCAAAGCTCCCCACGTAGCAACAAAAGCCAAGAGCGCTATCAGCAAAGGAGTCGCGCCGCAATCCTACATGAATCACTGCATATAGATACTACCCTGCCATGTAACGCAATCCAACACTTGTAATTACTCTACCCCCCGTATGTCCTTTCCCCGATGGCATATGGCAGGGCATTTCGAAGGGGCAAACTACGCGTGCTGAGTCGCTACATTTCACCCGTGCAACTTAAGGCGTTACAGGAGAACGAGCCACCTCACGAGCTTAGCAGAATACAATTCACGTAAGCATGCAGGTCTCCGAGCTGCTTCACAAGCTGGAGAGGACGAGTACTCCGCTCCACTCCGCATATATGCGCAGTATTACTGAGCGACTCCTATGCTTATAATATTCTTGGCTTTCATCGCCGATTTTGGTCCGCGCAAGCTCGTATCCAACCTTGCTTATATGGATTCGCGAGGGCGCAAGGAACCATGCTTTAATTCGCAAAGGGAAAACAGAACTTCCTACGCTATACTGCTGCAGGCTTCGTCGCATTCTACGTACTGTTCCTTGACAAAGAGCTAAATCAATTCAATCAAAGAAGAACCAGCAGAACGAGAATATATCGTGTATGACCAGGAATAGACAGAACTACCGTCAAAAAGGTGTTCGTCAGCCTCACAAACTGCTGTCGGTGACGGGGGAGCTGGAGGAGCCACTGCACGGCCTGGTCGACCTCAGAGACTGAAGTTCTCCCACTTTGCGCATGTCTCCTTCAAAACCTCCGTCATTGCTTTAACCTGGTACCGCCACATTAGCTAGGCTTTCTCAATGCTATTGTGAAGAGGTTAAGAACGTGCCCTGTCGTCCTGATCGAACAAATTAAAGTGATGCCCAGAAACATGGTGCACTATTTCCAATAAGCCACCTGCATAATGTTCCCAGCCTAGCAGTGTATTGTCTCGAAACAGATCTACACCAAGTAGTCCGTCTGACTTCGACTTCGTCGGTGGCACCCGTGCCATTGCTTTAAGAAGCGCAACAGGTGGATTAGACGATACTGGTCGCACTCGAGGACCTTCTTCCGTCGTAGCCGAGCGCTGGCCAGTCGAGTCTGAGGCATTTACTAGCAGAGTACTGCCTTTTACATTATGCTCTGAATGGGCACCCCAGCGTGGCGGCGCCCAAGTGTCTATTAGCTCATCGCACACTTCTAACCGTCGTGTGACGTTTTTGCGCACCCACTCGGGGGTCCAGGTTGGAAATTCTGGTTTGAACTCGACGGAACAGTCTCGATACTCACGCCAGAGCGGCGGGTACGGGCTATCAATGAGAACGACGCCGGCAACGAAAAGAGGCTGAATGCCGTGCTCCGTAGGCCCATGCTGCCGCTCGTCATCCAACAGCCGCGCAATCTGGAGAGATACAAGGCCGCCTAACGACCAGCCTTTTAACAAATGTCTTGAAGTAAGCGACGTGTGCAAGCAAGCCTCGATGAAACGTGTTGATTCTTCCATACTGACCTCCAAGTAAAATCGGTCCCGTTCCTTTGATCGCTTTGATGAACGTGATATACTCTTGCGCCATCTCTACTATTCCGCCCTCCCAACCGTCTTCGCGATCGAATTTGGGATCGTAGATCCCGTAGACATTGCGATCGAGGCTACCCAATAAGAAATATTTGAGTATCGTGCCTCCACCATCGTGGATAAGAAAGAGAGGAGTTGCATTGCCGGAGGCATGCTGCAGCTGGATAGGGTTAGTTTCAAGAAGTGCCATGGCGGAGGATGAATCTAGGGGCGAAATATCAAGAGAGCGAGCGTGCCTTTATTTCACCACAAACAATATCCGCTAACAGCGGCCTACAACGGCAAGGTCGAGCGTAGGCTAAAAGGTCTACTGTATGCACAAAAAAATTCGGTATGGAGAGTTGTCGATTTGTGTGGAGAAGATCGGTGGCGGGTATTAACCCGTTCATGTAATCTCCCTTGTTTGACTGGCCATCGCAAGTGAGTGGCCACCTCTGAAACATACCGAATATCGAAAAGATAGCATTTTATGAACTGAGAAACAACTTAATAGTAATTTCGAGAATGGCGCATATGCATCTTGTAGAAGCTAGTAGAGTATCGGGCTATTTGTAAAACTACCCGATCCCAAATGAACAGGCAATCCTACAACGCCCGACCCTACAAGACCGGGAGAGAGCAATCACGCCATAGTACATAGGGAGAAGATCACCATCGCGAGGCATCAGTTCGCTGAGTCACCTGTGTAGAACACATGTACATTTTACAGGGAGGGATTGTAAACAGCGTGAAGTTTAATGTAAGTTATCGCAAGGTACCGCAAGGTACCTCCAAGGACAATTGTACGAGGTAGGAAACTAGTGTTCAGAATTGCGGCCATGAGATCTGCTCTCCTTTACTCCACCGAGAATCTTGCCGCCTCCTAGTCATCCGCACCAGCTCTAACCAGATCGACAGTAGCACAATGAAATGAACCTCCAATGCTATTGACATGTGCAAAAGGTACCATGATTGGCTCTATACCCAGTGTCGTGAGCCATGCTGCAAATTCCTTGTCATTCGCCTCAACTAGCACGCGCTTCCCATCCAGACTAAGAGCATTTAGCATCAGCCAAGGACTGCACATATACATGGGTGGGCTTGGAGGCTGACGGGGCTCCGGCACTATTGGGCAAGCGAGCAGCTCCCAATCGCGGAACACTTCGTGCTGTCGTAGCTCATGCTCTGATACACGCTCCGGCTGATACACCATGAGTCCCTTGCGCAAGGGGAGTAGGGTGGCGTCAATATGCATGGCATGCTCGTCCGTTGTCTTCAGAATTTCGACTATATAACCCTCTGGAACCACGGCCTGCAGGTATTCCACTCCTCTGCGATTCGTAACGTGGCTCAGCTGGCCGATAATGACCTTGCCAAAGCGCATAAAGTCTGCCGCGTCAAACGCGGGCCTCGAGTTGTTGATGGACCAGTGGGAGGCGAAAACCTTGCCGTTGGTGGTGCTCTTGCCTAGCATGCCATGATACAGGGTATCGTCACCAGTAATCAACGGTGCTCGACAAATGGTAGCGCCCGAGTCACTGCTACCCAGCTCAGAAAGAATGTCGGAGTAAGCCAACATGACCTCATGGCGGCGACAACGCCAGGCAAATGGCGCCTCGATGAGTGCAGACCCAACTGTCATCATACCGTCTCGAGGCATGGCTCCGGTGTAGCCTTGGGTTTTGAGCCAATCGACCTTGTTGGGACGATATACACGGATTCCCTCCATTCGCAAGAGGTCCGCCAAATTGTCAAGCTCCTCCTGTGCCCGAGCGAGGATGGCAGGTGGAAAGGGGCTCAAGGGCTTGAAATACGCCAGGTACTTTGAGGGCATGGTTGCTGCCATCATATGCTCAGGCTCAGATGGGAAAGCAGAGTCTTCCGCCCTACCGACAATGACAGATTGAAGCGGCGACCATTCGTCTTCGGCGGAAACAAAGGGGGGCCTAATTGTAGACATATTGAGGATGCGACGATGTTGGTCTGAATATGAACAGTAATGTAGCTGGGCGCGCTGGGCAGGACGGTGAGGATCAGAAGTTGAGGATCGGAAGTTGATGTGAACCGGAATATACTGAGAGAATTCAACACGTAGGCTTTATATCCACTGTTTCTCTTTCCGGAGTAAACAGCTGAACACTTCCTACTCGACATTCAATTTTGTGCGTTGGTGCAAGGACGGGGTAAATACTTCCTCGGGTAGGGTCTTGCTTGGTAGAACGGCGTCTTGCTACACTTACATGAGCGTAAAATCAAACAACAGGGTTTAGAACAGACTACAACGGCAATGATATTCGTCGGAGAGCTCGAGAGAATTCCGGTGGAATTGCTTGGTAAATTAGCGTCGGGGCGAAGAGTTACTATTGAATGGCGTCATTTAATTCGCTAATTGGTGCCTGCCTTCTATCAGTCTAGTGAAATGGGGAAAACTCGGGTAGGCAATCCACCTGCCCTAGAGACGTGGTCTTCACCCATAAACTGTATACCTATCGAGGCTGCACTCTGGTTTCAGAGATGAGTTTTCGTACCAGCCACATCCTCACTGTTATCATTTAGGCTAAGAGTATCCTCATACCTTGGAACCTAAACAATATCCCGAACCAGAACTCTAGCCCTTGTAAATTGGCCGATAAAAAGGTGGATGCCAAGCAGACAAAAGAAAACACCCCGCCGACAACAGTTCGTGGCATACAACCGGATATCTCCCGAGGATACTGCATTGTTATGGCTCTTAACGACATAAGAAGCGACAAAGCCTTCTAAAAATATCAAGCAAAAGCCACAGCGAAACATAACTAAGTCAATTTTGACAAACGAAGTCTCCTCACATTGAAACCCCAAACATAACAGATCTGTGTGTCATTTGTTTTCTCTACCACTGCTCGCCACAAAATGTACGGGGCCCTCGTCACGGTATCGATTGGCATCACTGTGGTCGCGACTGTTTGGAGATATATCGTATATCCGCTGTTTCTATCACCTCTAGCTTCTGTTCCAGCAGCCAGTCCGATTGCGCGTTTCTCAACGCTCTGGATTGAATGGCAGAGACTAAATGGGAATGATTTCCAAAGCATCTCAGCGGCGTTTGCGACCAAGGGACCGTATGTGTTGATCTCGCCTCGGGAGCTTGCCCTCAATGACATAGATGCTGTGAACTGTGTATGGGGCACCGGCTCAGCCGACTTCGACAAACACTCATCTTATAGCTATTGGGCTACTCAAGGGTGCGTGGAACTCCTTTTACATATTCTTTAGCCATTTCTCTACTGCTCCGAGACGTTGAATACTGGACCATTCCTAATAAAGTAGGTCTTCGAACACGTTCACCTCGGTGCTCGGCCCTGAGCACCGTCGCCGCCATAAACGCATTCGAGGCGTGCATAACCGAGCATTTATCGGATACTCACCTCATATTCGCGAGATTATGCGAAATCTTATGGCTAACAACGTAATTCCCGTACTCGACAACATAGCCGCAACTCCAGAGGGCGCCGCAAATATACTGCCCATCACCCAGTCTATGATCCTTGACTGCACCTCGGCATTTGCGTTTGGTATTCCACTTTCGCTCGACTTTGTTGTTGATACAAAGGCCCGGAAAGATTGGTTGGATCTATTTGCAATTGCGTTTCCGACTGACCAAGCTTCGTTCTGGCTTCGAGAGCATCCGCGTCTCACAAAATATCTCTGCATGCTTGGTATACCCCTTGTATCGAAAGATATAGCTCCATCGCGTCACGAGTTTGAAGCTTGGGCATTACGAAAGGTCGACGGTGCCGAACAGGTTTTGAGAATGAGAGACAAAGGACAGGCAATAGAAGCGGGGCATCTGCCAGTCTTATACGACGCTATACGGACTGATCTAGCAAACGCTCAGATGGGGGCAGAAAAAGCTGGCTTCACAATGACTGAAGCTCAACGTCGAGAGCTTGCGAGTGAATGTCTCGACCATATCGGTAAGCAGTTCCGATGAAACTAGCACTGTGTACGGGAACTAAAAATACCTATCGCTGCATAGCCTTCACCGCCGAAGCATTCGGCACAGTCTTCACGTACATGGTATATGAGCTCTCACATCATCCAGAAGTCCAGTCTGAACTCAGGGAGGAATTGCGCTCCATTACGAACCCGCTTCTAGACGCTAACAGCCCAACTGACATACCTGACTCTCAAATTTTAGAGCGGCTACCGTTGCTCGGCGCCGTTGTCAAGGAGTGTTTGCGGCTTCGCAACACATCACCTAACGCAGACCCACGAGTAACCCCTGCGCATTGCTTTTGCCGCATCGGCAGTCTTGAGAATGTACCGCCTGGCACGCGTGTGTGTAGCTTTGGCTGGTGCCTTCACCGCAACCCAAATGTCTATACAAACCCCCTCACCTGGGATCCTAAGCGGTGGCTTAAGGGAGCCTGCGATGACACTGCAGCGGCGAAAAAGTGGTTTTTCGCTTTTGGGGCCGGCAGTCGAAAATGTATTGGGCAGAATATTGCCGTAGAACGTAAGTTACTCTCCTGCGTTCGAAGACGTGGCTGACTGCTGACTGCGCTGTGATAAATGCAGTGATGCGCGTGTCGCTCGCGACGGTGTACTCTCGATATGCCACCTCGGTCATCGATGAGACAGGCTATTGCGGTCGTAACAAACCAATGAGCCCAGCTCTTACCGATAAGCTAGTGGTAAAATTTCAGAAATTGCCGTTGCTATAAGCAGCTAGTGAAGAATTATACTCTATCGCAGGACAGCTCTAAGAGAGACGGGATTCTTAAGTGCATTCTTTGTGCACTACACCTTTTACATCCACTTAACTGTAATTACAATAGATCAACACCAGCTTCACAAACCTGCAAATAACGGACACAGAAGGTCCGAAGTGCAAACTTATCTCGTGACACAGCATGTTGCCCCACACAATTCAAGAAGCGGTTGAATACTTGGAATTCCGTGAAGCTGGAGATAATTTCTCGTACCACCAAGTCGCGAAAAAAATTCAGTGTTAATAGAGCAACTGTCGCACGGTTGGGTGCGGGTATTTTAGACAGAAAAACTAGAAGAGTGTATATGTTCTATTGTTTCTAGCATCCTAGCTCAGCTTATACGGAGGTCGTCGCACGGCGTCATTAGTAATAAGGTTCATGTTCCCGACAGCGCTTGGCCTGCGACAACAACGCTGTCGCATCGGCACAAGGGTTCACAGCACACCCGCAAGGAGGAGGCGCGCGAGCGGCAGCTACACAACCCACAACAGGAGTATAAGCTTACGCTATACATAGAAAACGCGCAAGGCTAGGCTTGCCACCTACAAAAGAGATAGTACAAAATTTCGCGGCGACGATAGCAAAGTGGGAGGTATTCTAAAGCTGGGTTATGTTACTCGGTTCTTCCATCGACACGCCAACAAGCTTACTCTGAAATGGAGCCCTAGAATTGATTGTAGTAGGCACAAAGCTGGCTTACCGTTTAAGTTTAGGCTATACTTCGAGCTGCTGCATTTGAAGATGCAAGAGTACGGCGTTGACGAGCGCAACACGTACAATATAGATGAGAAAGGCTTCTTTGTTGGTGTCGCAAAACTAGGCAAAAGAGTCTTCTCTGAGGCCTCTTTGGGGTCTAAGGCTGCCATACAGGATGGCGACCGTGAATGGATAACGCTGCTGGCTTGCGTGTGCGCTTCTGGAGAGCTATTGCTGCTAGCACTCGTGTACTAGGGCTTATCTGGGATTTAATCGGGCTGGGTAGACGCCGTAGAGGTTGAAAAATACGAGGTTTTTTTTTCTCTTAAACTTAGATACTGGATGGAGCAATAACGATATAGGTCTTGTATGGCTTGAGCAAGTATTTGAACGCTTTACGAAGTAGAAAGTGAGACGGGATTATTGTCTCCTTATCCTCGACGGCCACGGTAGCTACGTAACCACTGATTTTATAGATTTTTGCGACGGCAATCGCTTTTTTTTTTTTTTGGCTATCTTTCCCCTATATTTAACCCACAGCTTGCAGCCGCTCGATTTAATTAGTACTTTTTGGGCCTTTTTGAAGTACTACGCTTAAGAACTCGACCGTCACCTCTATTGATCGCAAGGCATCACGAGCATCACCAAACGCGAATTTTTTGAGAACTTCTGGCCCGCGTGGAGCTCTATAATGAGGTTAGATTTTATTTAGAAGAGCTTTTAAGCTACAGGCGTGTGGCCGATAGATGTGGACGCTGTACTGAAGCGCTTCAACAACCGCGCTTCAACACAGGATAAAGCTTCGAAACTTGGACAGCATGGTGATAGCGATAGCTAGAGAGAGCTGCGAAAGTTTTTCGACGCTGCGGTGCCTGACAAGTCGTTAGTCGAAGCTGGCCGCAGAGCAAGCTGAGCGCCAGGCGCTTGAAAGGCAGCAACGCGACGCTGCAACCGCACAAAAATCTCACGATATACTTAACCAGCCTAATCGAAAGGCCTTACACAAAGCCAGTCAAGATTTAACAAAGCGTGGTTGTGTGGTGGATGCAGCAAGTTGTGCTGTCGCTGGTCCTCAGGCTACGTCTCCCTCACCCAAAACCAGCGTGCGCGGCCGTCAAATCAAGACACCAGCAAAATTCAAATAGGAAAAAAAGATGCGCAAGGCTCTATATAGTTATACACTAGAGAATCTTACTATAATCACTTTTGTGGGTGGCTCTACAGCCTCATCTTTTTCAGCGCCTATTACTGTTGAGGTGGCTCGTTGGGTGCACACAGACGTTACCGTGTCGGGCCGAGCAATGAGCCGGCGCGCGCAGTGAGCCACCCCAACACCCAAACAACATCATCCGCCCAGACTGCGGCCCCCATAACTCCGCCAATATGGACCCGATTCAGGAAGCGATTGAAGCACTCAATTCGCGCGAAGAAGGCACAGATTTTAGCTATCGCGAAATTGCGAAACGGTTTAAAGTGAGCAGGGCAACGCTGGCTCGCCGCCACCAAGGCCTATGCAGCGATCGTGCAGGGGGTAATCAGAAACACCAGAATTTAAGCCCACAACAAGAGAGGGAGCTTGTAAAATACATTGAAGCTTTAACAAAGCGAGGGTTACCTCCTACAAGAGAGGGAGCTTGTAAAATACATTGAAGCTTTAACAAAGCGAGGGTTACCTCCTACAAGAGAGATGCTACGAAATTTCGGCTCTTCGATCGCTGGAAAGGAGTGTTCGAGAAGGTGGGTTTCTAGGTTTCTGGAACGAAACCGAGACCATCTCACATCGAAATGGACCTCTGGAATAGACCGAAACCGTCACCAGGCCGACTCTGAGTACAAATACAAGCTCTATTTTGATCTCCTTCACTCTAAGATCGTCGAGTATAACATTGAACCGCGGAATACCTACAATATGGACGAAAAGGGGTTTCTCCTCGGCGTCACTGGCCGGTCAAAACGCGTCTTTTCCAGGCAATTATACGACCGAAAGGAAGTCTCAGAAGCACTTCAGGACGGTTCTCGAGAGTGGATCACCCTTCTGGCTTGTATTTGTGGTGATGGGACTGTAGTGTCGCCCGCGATCATCTACCCAGGAAAGGGGCCACTTCAGAGCTCATGGTTAGAGCACCTAGAGGTTGGAAAACACCAGATTTTCGCAGCTACGTCGCCCTCGGGATGGTCAAATAACGACCTGGGGCTTGCCTGGCTTGAACAGGTGTTTGAAAGAAGTACGAAGGCGAAAGCTCGCTCCTTTTACCGTCTTCTACTCCTGGATGGCCATGGAAGTCACGTAACAATGAATTTTATTGAGTTTTGCCACGCGCACAAGATTCTCCTGATGGTGTTTCCTCCTCACGCAACCCACAGCCTTCAGCCTCTCGATGTAGTAATGTTCAAGCCCCTTTCCAGCTTTTATTCGTCCGAACTCGCCGCCTACCTTCACCGCAGCCAAGGACTTGTAGCAGTCAAGAAAAGAGACTTTCTACCCCTCTTTTGGGCTGCCTGGGAGCTCTCCTTTACGTCTCAGAACGTCCTGAAAGCATTTGAAGCTACAGGGGTCTCTCCGCCTAATGCCGACAAAGTTCTGAACCGCTTTAGAAAAGCACCTTCGGATGAGAACGAAGACCCAGGATTTGAGCCAGAGGGCAACCGGACTAGCTGGAATCAGCTCCGAAAGTTGTATGATGGTGCGGTGAAGGATAATGATGAGAAATTGTCGAAACGGCTGTGCGTCGCCATTCACTCCCTTCAGACTTACAACGAGATTCTTAACACCGAAAACGACGGCCTAAGGGAGGCACTCGCGCACAAAAAGAAGCACAACAAGAAGAGCAAGCCCCTAGACCTTCAACAGCGTCAAGAGTATCATGGTGGTGCTGTTTTCTGGAGTCCCCGGAAGGTGAGGGAAGCCCGGGCGCGAGAGGACGTCAGAACAACTACAGAAATGGCCGAGAAGCTTGCAAAAGCAGAGTCAAAACAGCTGAAAGAGGCGGCAACACTGTACAAAAAGAAGATGCAGGAAGAAGCCCGGGTTGTACGGGAAACTGCAAAAAAGAGAGCTGCGGAAGAACGCAAAATGGCTGCTGAGGCGAAGGCCGCGAAACAAGCTCAAAAAGAGCAGGAGCAACGGGATCGCGACGCTCAAAAAGCTCTACAACCGTCCCAAAGGAGTAATAGAGCAGCTTCAAAAGTCTTAAAAGCTTCACAGTCAAAACAGCGGAGGAACAATCGCGTTAGGGGAGGCGCTGTTGAGGCTCCTCCTGCACCGCGGGCTCCGCCAAAATCAACACGAACAAGGACAATCACAGCACCAAAAAAATATTCTGACTAGTACAAAAGCTTTGGAAGCTGCAGTTTAATACAACAACAAGTTCTCGCAATTTTATCGCGACGTAGCGTCGCGATAGAGCTTCAATTCTGATATTGACGTCGTGTTGTTGGGGTGGCTCACTGCGCGCGCCGGCTCATTGCTCGGCCCGACACGGTACAATGCCGGCGACGCGTTCGATCAAGCTTCGACGCTGCACCAGCACCAGCAGCTGCTCCGCCACCCGATACCTCGTTTTCCAAAACCTCTGGATTGAAAATTAAACCCCCGATGTCTTCCCTCTCCGGTGCCCGAACGAGGTGGAAAAAGACGTGGAGGGTACCATTTGGAATTGTGGGATTGTACTTGTTAGGTACGTATAGTCTGCCTCCTTCGCAACCCCACCTAGTCATGGCACCGCTCGCCCTATCTGTCGAGAGCTCTTTTGAACTTTCGGGGCGTCAATAGCTCTACATCTACAGCAACTGACCACGAGTAGTGTTAGCAAGCGCGATTGCGCATTATTGCTTCTTCAATTACCTCAACAATCGATTCATCGTGGATGGTGTCGCTACAGTAAGCGGACACTAGGTGAGCCACCCGAACATCAAAACACCCCAACCCTCCCAACCTTCGAAGCGCTACAGCTCCACGAATATGGACCCGATTCAGAAAGCGATTGAAGATAGCGAATCGCGT
>Ga0265780_10002207_pt1 | contig 26735 bp, 29 predicted proteins | sample P1T30metagenome_FD_192432 | JGI IMG/M metagenome (GOLD analysis project Ga0265780, IMG submission 192432) | Plant litter microbial communities from East Loma Ridge, Irvine, California - P1 T30 | ecosystem: Environmental > Terrestrial > Plant litter > Unclassified | place: USA: California...
GTTTTCGAAGTCGCAAAACACCGCCATGCTGATATTGTCGGAGGATGAAGCCATAAATAAATATTTTCTATTGTTAGGTGGGCTGGCAACCGCTCACGCGATGCTGTTGCAGGCAGGGTCGCGTCAGCAATTATTCACTGCATTGTTTCAATTATACGCAACAAGATTCGCATGACGGTGCCAGCCTGCATTGCGCATCCGGTTCACCTACAGGCGCGCCAGCGTGGCGGGGTCCGACAAGCCGTCGAAAAAGGTGTCGAGGCAGGTCTGGAATACCGCTTCATCAGGCGCGACATCAGCGAACAAGGTCATCGACGAATGGAATTTCAGGTCGTCGGGCGCATGGAAAATCGTGGTGATGTCCGTGCCGGCGTGCGCTGCCACCAGCGCCGCGCATTCGCGCAGGCGCGGCCCCAGCACGGGATGGGCCAGGTAAGCCGCCGCTTCGTCGCCTGACCCAATCGCGTACTGCTGCGCCATTGCGCTGTGCCCCAGTCCCGCGATCTGCGGGAAAATGAACCACATCCAGTGCGTGCGCTTGCGCCCGTGGCGCAGCTCGTTGAGGACGCTCGCATAAACGGCATCTTGCGCGGATACAAAGCGCTGAAGGTCGAATTCGGTTTGCATGGCAGACTCCTTGGCGAACTTCTCATGCTACATCGCTTCGACTTTTTGCTAAAGTGGCGCCACGATGAAACCTGATGACCTGCTCCTGCTGCTCACGCGCGATATGCCCTATGGTAAATACCGGGGGCGCAAGCTGGCCGACCTGCCCGGCCACTACCTGGGCTGGTTCGCGCGCGAAGGCTTTCCCAAGGGCGAGCTGGGCCAGTTGCTCAACCTGATGTACGAACTCGACCACAACAACCTGCGCAGCCTGCTCGACCCGCTGCGCCCACGGCGCTAGGCGCGCGCCGGCGCCGTCAGCGGGCTTCGATGGCGCCGGCGAAGCTGCCGAACGGGGCATCATGGTCGCGGCGACCCATGCGCTCGAATGGATCCCAGCTCGCGCAACTGGCACGCTTGCTGGAGGATGGCATCGTGCGCGCCGCCATCGACAACACGTATGAGCTGGCGGACGCGGCCGGCGCGCATGCGCGGCCCGCGCGTGGGCATATCCAGGGGAAAATCGTGCTGATCGTTGCCTGAGCAGGCTAGTGTTTGCTCTCGGAAAAACGCAAGCGGTTGCCGAACGGGTCTGCCACTTCCATAGTCGTGCCCCAATCCTGTTTGTGCATGTCTGGCCGCGCGTAGCCGTACTGTTTTGCGTTGAGTTCGGCATGCAGTTCGGCGATCCCGTCGATCCTGGCAAAGACGGTCGAGCCCGGTGTCGCGTCGCCGTGGTGTTCGCTCAGGTGCAGCACCAGGTCGCCGCGCCGCACCTGCATGTAAAGCGGCAGCGCAGGCTCGAAGCGGTGTTCCCAGTCCACTGTGAAGGCCAGGAAGTCAAGATAGAACTCGCGCGCCTTCGCTTCCGAGAAGATGCGAAAAATAGGGATTGCCGCTGCCAGTTTCATGTTCGAATTTATCGATGATGATTGGTCAAATAACTCGTTTTAAGATTCCGATCGACGCGCCTATACTTGATTTCATTCAAGGGGCACATGCAAACCCCGGTTCGAAACGACTGCATATCAATTAAACAGACTGGAGCACATCATGCTGGAAATTCGTAAAAGTGAACATCGCGGCAATGCCAACCACGGCTGGCTGCAATCGAAACACACGTTCTCGTTCGGCAGCTACCATGATCCTGAACACGTCGGCTTCGGTCCGCTGCTGGTGATTAACGAAGACCGCGTCGCGCCCGGCCAGGGTTTCGGCACCCACGGCCACCGCGACATGGAAATCATCTCGTACGTGCTGGACGGCGCGCTGGAACACAAGGACAGCATGGGCACGGGTTCGGTGCTGCACTACGGCGACGTCCAGCGCATGAGCGCCGGCTCTGGCGTGCGCCACAGCGAGTTCAACGGCTCGACCAGCGAGCAGGTGCACTTCCTGCAGATCTGGATCCAGCCGAACGTGACCGGCATCCCGCCGAGCTACGAGGAAAAGCGGTTTGCGCCGCAGGACAAGCAAGGCAAGCTGCGCGTCGTGGCGTCCAGCGATGGCCGCGACGGTTCGGTGCTGATCCACCAGGATGCGGCCATCTACGCCGCGATCCTGAACGGCGCCGATGAAGTCACCCATCCGCTGGCAGCGGGCCGCCTGGGCTATGTCCACGTCATCCGCGGCCGGGTCACGGTCAACGGCAAGGCGCTGGGCGGCGGTGACGCACTGAAACTGAGCGGCGAGGAAGCGATCACGCTCAACGGCGCCGAAGCGGCCGAAGTGCTGGTGTTCGACCTGCCGGGCTAAGGCGCCCGGGCCGCGGCGGCGCGTGCCGTACGGCCCTGCTTCCCTCCACGGCCAGCCCCGCCCCCCCGGCGGTGCTGGCCGAATTCCGTTACACTTGAGCCTATAGAACCAGACCGAGAATACCGTCATGCCCGTTACGCCAAGCGATGTCACCGCCACCACTCCCGTCGATCAACTGGTCGACTACGTCACTTCCTGCGCCCTGCCGACCCCTTGGGCGCAGTTCACGCTGCACGCCTTTGTCGAGCACGCAACTGGCAAGGAACACCTGGCCATGGTGCTGGGCGATATCGGCGACGGCGCACCCGTCCTGGCGCGCGTGCACTCGGAGTGCCTCACCGGCGACGTGCTGTTTTCGCAGCGCTGCGATTGCGGCGCGCAACTCGAAGGCGCGCTGCAGAAAATCGCTGCCGAAGGCCGCGGCGTGCTGCTTTACCTGCGCCAGGAAGGCCGCGGCATCGGGCTGGTCAATAAAATCCGCGCGTACCGCCTGCAGGAAGGCGGCGCCGATACCGTCGAGGCGAATTTGCAGCTCGGCTTTCACGCCGACGCGCGCAATTACGAGCTCTGCAAACCGATGCTGGCCCAGTTCGGCGTCGACCAGCTGCGCCTGATGACCAACAATCCGCGCAAGATCGATGCGTTGACCCGCCTCGGCATCAGCGTCACCGAGCGCGTGCCGCTGCTGGTCAACCGCAATGCCTTCAATACCGGCTACCTCGATACCAAGCAGGCCAAGCTGGGCCATATGATGACGCCCCCCGTGCTGGCGGTCGCCGAGGACGGCGAACTGTAAGACGTGCTGGCGCGCACGCGGTACCGGCCGTCGAGGCAACAGGCGTGGCAACAAGCGTGGCAACAACGCGCAAATCAGTGGCAAGATAGCAGCACTCCTCTTTTTTGATCGCTTGCATGCCGCGCGCACTGACCGCCGTCTTCCTGTTCTGCCTGTCCGCCAGCAACGCTTGGGCTGCCGCCACGGCAGCCCGGACCGCGGCGCCTGCCAGCCCTGCCGCCCTGCCCCGCAACACCCCGCCACTGGTCACGCCGGCCAGCGCTCCGCCGGCTACCACGCCTGCCGCGCCCGGCCCCGGCGAAACGGATGAACAGGCGGCCTTGCCGGCGCCGTCGTCCACCGCGCAGAACCTGTATGCGTCCGCCCGGGGCGACCTGCTGCAGATCCGCATGCTGCTGAAAAACGGGCGCAGCCAGTCGAGTGTCGGCTCCGGCTTCCTGATCGGCACCAGCAACCTGGTCCTGACGAACTATCACGTGGTCTCGCAGATGGCGCTCGACCCGGCCATCTACGCCGGCGAATACATCGATACCGATGGCAAGACCGGCCCGGTCACCCTGCTGGCCGTCGACGTGCTGCACGACCTTGCGGTCGTGCGCGTCGACCGCAACGGCACCGGTTTTTTCAAGCTGCCCGACAAGCCGCAAAAGCTGACCCAGGGCCAGTATCTGTATTCGCTCGGCAATCCGCTCGACCTGGGCTTTGCGATTTCCGAAGGCGCCTACAACGGCATCATCACGCGCAGTTTTTACGAGCAGCTGATGTTCACCGGCCCCATCAATTCCGGCATGAGCGGCGGGCCCAGCGTGACGATGGGCGGCATGGTGGCGGGCGTGAACGTGTCGAAACGGCGCGACGGTGAACTGGTCAGTTTCCTGGTGCCCATCAAGTTTGGCCAGGAACTGCTGCGCCGGGTCGCGGCGCAGACCACCGTGCCGGCCGACTTCAATCCCCTCATCGCGCAGCAGCTGCTGGCGCACCAGCGCGGCATGGTCGACCGCCTGCTCGACCGTCCGCTGTCGATCAAGAACATGGGCCCGTACCAGGTGCCGGTCCGCGATTCCGAGCAGGTGCGCTGCTGGGGCCGCTCAAACGTCAAGGCCGAGGCCAGCTTCATGGCCGATTCGATCAGCTGCGCGATGGAGTCGGCGATCTATGTCTCGGACAGCCAGCAGACCGGACACGTATCGATGTCGCACCAGTACCTGCGCGCGCCGGGCATGCCGCCACTGCGTTTTGCCGCGCTCGCCAGCGGCGTGTTTCGCGTGGACCGGGTCGGCGGACGGCGCGACCTGCGCCTGACGCGCCCCACCTGCACCGAGGAGTTCGTCCACACTGCCAGCCTGGCCGTGCGCGCCGTCACCTGCGTGCGCGCGTTCCGCAAATTCGACGGGCTGTACAACTTCACGCTGCTGGCGGCCAGCACCGACGACCCGCACGCCAGCCTGCAAAGCCGCATCGACATTTCCGGCGTGTCCTACGAAAACGGCGTCCGCGTGACGCGCGCTTTTCTCGCCTCCCTTGGCCGGCGCCGCGATCCGGCCCGGGTGCGCCCATGAACGGCCCCTGGTTCATCGAAACCCTGGCCAGGAACGGCGACGTGCTGCACCGGCACAAGGTCAACACTTTGCCGATCCGCATCGGGCGCGGCTACGACAACGATTTCATCCTCGACGACGATTACGTCGCGCCCCGCCACGCGCTGGTCGACCTCGACAGCCACGACAAGCTGGTGCTGCACGACCTGGGCTCGCGCAATGGCGTCGTGAAAGGCGGCAAGCGCCTGCCCAGCCTGGCGCTGACGGGTGACACGGTGGTGCGCATCGGCCACACCAGCCTGCGCGTGCGCGCGGCCGATTTTCCGGTCCAGGCCGAATTGCTCGACCGCACCATGCACGGCTGGGAAGGGGCGCTGCCGGGCATTGCCGGCATGCTGCTGGCGGGACTGGTCGCGCTGGTCGTCACGTGGCTGTTCGACACGCGTAATTTCCAGGCGACGCTGTACCTGCAGGCGCTGGCGGCAGGCGTGGGCGGCGCCGTGGTCTGGGGCGGCGCCTGGGCATTCGCCAACCGCCTGTTCGGGCGCCACGCCCGGCTGGGGCGCCATATCTTTATTCTGGGTAGCGGCGCCGCGGCACTGCTGGCGTGGGAGCTGGCCTCGAATGCCGCCGCATATGCCTTTGCGCTGGAGGCGCTGACGCGCTACGGCTCGCATGGCGTGATCCTGCTCGGGGCCGGTATCATTTATTTTCACCTGGCCACCGTGAAACCCCAGCTGCGCCTGCGCTTTCGCTGGCTGTGCCTGCTGTTTGCCGTGGTGGGTTCCGGGCTGATGATGATTGCCAACGTCCAGCGCAGCGGCCGCATCGCCGATGAGCTGTACATGGGCGTGCTGCTGCCGCCGTCGATGCGCGCCAGTCCCGACCAGGCGGTCGACCATTACATCGACGACGTCGAGGCGATGAAGGACAAGGTCGACCAGGAACGCGCCAGCAAGGACGACAACGGCGCGTAAACCTAAAAAGGCCGCTTGCGCGGCCCCTGCTACGTTGAAGGCGGCCAAGCCGGACGCCTGGTGCTCAGTGCACCCTGGGTCAGCTTAGCGCGGCGTGGTGCCGGCGCGCGAGCCCTGTTGTGCTGCAGCGGCGCGTGCGCCATCGGCGGCGCCGTCGATGCCGGTCTGGCTCGATCCTGGCGCGCCGCTTTGCAAAGTGCCGCTGGCGCCGGTGATATTGCCGCGGCCGCCCATCTGGCCGTCCTGGCTGGCACGGCTGGAGCTGCCGCTGGTGCTGAAAGGATCCGAGAACTGGCGCATGGTTTCTTCCTGCTTGCGCATGCCGCGTTCGGATTCTTCGGAGGCCACGCGTGCTACTTCGTCGGCGAGCGCGCGGGCGGTCTGCGAGGTTTTCTGCACGTGCTGTTCGGTGACGCGGGTCAGGTCGACCTGGGCGTCTGCCGCCAGGCGCGAGATATGCTGCTGGTAGGCGCGCAGCTTGTCGGTGGCGGGCTGGGCGCGTGAAGCGGCTGCGCTGATGGCGTCGGTCTGGCGTTCGGAGGTCAGCATTTGCTGGCCGGCCGTGGCGCTTTCTTCCATCATGGTCTGGGCCAGCTGGATGTTGAGTTCACATACTTGCTGGAAGGACCTGAACAGCGACTTCGACACATCGTTCAGGAACGAGGTCTGGGCTTCCAGGTGGTTGCGGACTGCCGGGGTGACTGCTTGGGAAAATGGATACATTGAGCGCCTCTTCATTGGTGTTGCATGGATTGGGTCGATGCGCAGCCGTTCGCAGCGGCGGCCGCCGCAGCAAGCTGGTTTTGCATCGAGGGAGAACCGCAGGCCTGCAAGGCGGCGTGGCGCCAGCGGCTGGACTGCGGAACGAGTTAGTAGGCTAGTGCAGTGCACCATGCCGGGTTTGATATAAATCAAACGTATCCACGTGCTAATGCACATCCGATAATTTGATTTAAAAACAGTTACTTAAGTGCAGTGCCGCAGTCTTTGCAGAAACGTGCGGTCGCACTGTGGCCAAGGCTGCCGCAGGACGGGCACGGTTCGTCGCCCTCGCCCGCGGCCCTGCGCCGCGCAAAATGTTGCGAGGTCATCTCTGCGGTGACGATGCCGGTGGGAACTGCCAGGATGCCCCAGCCAAGCAGCATCATGAACGAGGCCAGCAGTTTTCCAATATTGGTATGCGGGGTGATGTCGCCGTAGCCGACCGTCGTCATCGTCACCACGGCCCAGTACATCGCCACCGGGATGCTGGTGTAGCCGTGCTCGGGTCCTTCGACAACGTACATGGCCGTACCCAGGATCAGCACGGCCATCAGCACCACCGACAGGAACACCAGGATCTTGCGCCCGCTGGCACGCAGGGCTTCGCCCAGGCGCGTGTACTCTTCGATGTACAGGGTCAGTTTGAAAATGCGGAACACCCGCAGCAGGCGCAGGATGCGGATGTCGAGGAACATTGCCGCGCCCGGCACGAACAGCGAGAAATAGGTCGGCAGCACCGAGAGCAGGTCGATGACGCCGTAAAACCCGGTCGCGTACTTGACCGGCCGCGCCACGCACACCAGGCGCGCGAGGTATTCCAGCGTGAACAACAGCGTAAAACCCCACTCGAGCGCGCGCATCGTGGCCTTGTAATTGGCGCGGATGGCCGGCACGCTGTCGAGCACGACGATCAGAATGCTCAGCAGGATCAGGACCACCAGCAGGATGTCGAAACGGCGCCCGTTCGTGGTGTCGGCTTCGAAGATGATGTGGTAGATCCGCCGCCGCCATCCCGCCGGCGGTTCGCCATACGACGGCGGCGCCTGTGGCGTGTAATCGGGCGCAGGAGGGGGCGGAGGGCTTTTCATCGGCGGACAGGGATCGGAAGATGGCACCGAATGTAGCACGGCCGTTACCCCGCGCCGCTCACTGTTGGGGTCCGGGCGGGGTGCAGGCCGGCCTGAAACGCACCACCATTGCCCGGTGCGCTGGGGTGCTCCCCGCGCGCTGGCTGGCGCGATATTTGCATGAAAGAAGGATTAACGTTCACCGGCCGGGGCCACGGACTTTCATGTTGATTCGAAACGATGTTCTCCTGTACGCGGGATCCGCACCGCGCGCCGTCCGCATCCTGTGGATCGATCCCGGCCGGACCAGCACCTTTGCCTTTGCGCTGGGCGTGGCCGGCGCCTGGCCCGTTCCGATGCGGTTGCGCCAGCTGGAGGCCGACGTGCAGAACCGGCGCGCGCGCCTGCTGCTGTGCGATCCGTACGCCGCCAGGCCGCCGGGGGCCGCCCCCACGCCGGCCCAGCTGGCCGCACACGCGCGCGCCGGCGCCGTGATCGCCGCCCTTGCCTGCCCCGCTACCGCCGTGTTCGACGCCCGCGAACGGCGCCGCATGGTGGCGGAAGCGGCGACAACCCACGGCTTGTCGGTGTCGACCGTGCATCGCTATTTGCGGCGTTACTGGGAGGGTGGGCAGACGGAGGACGCGCTGTGGCTTGACAGCCATGTTGCGCGGCGCGGTGTGCGCCAGCCTGTGCCGGAAGTACGCAGCACCGTCCGCATGGCCGTCACGCGCTACGCTTCCACACACCGCGCATTTTCGCGGCGCGCGGCCTATCGCCAGATGCTCGAGGATTTTTATCCCGAACGGACCATCGACGCATTGCCGACCTTTGGGCAATTCAACTACTGGATCGACAAGGACGCGGTCCTGCGGAACCTGTGACCGGTTAGTCGGCGTTGCGTTCGACCCAGGTGGCAAAGGCGTCGATGAACTGCTGCAGGAATGCACGGGTGCCGTCGTTGGTCAGCGTGTCGCCGTCATAGAGCTTGTCGATGCCGCTGATATACACCTCGGGCTGGGCCAGGCAGGGCATGTTCAAGAAGACCAGCGACTGGCGCAGGTGGTGGTTGGCGCCGAACCCGCCGCTGGCGCCCGGCGACGCACTGATCACAGCGCATGGCAAGCCGTTCCAGGCGCTGGCGCCGTACGGCCGCGAGCCGACATCGAGCGCGTTCTTCAGGCAGCCCGGCACCGAACGGTTGTACTCCGGCGTGGCAAACAGGACGCCGTCGCATTCCTTGATCTTGTTGCGGAACTCGATGTAGTTCGCAGGGGGATTGGCTTCGTCGTCCTGGTTGAACAGGGCCAGCTGGCCGATCTCCACGAATTCCATTTCCAGGGTCGGCGGCGCCAGCAGCATCAGCGTCTTGCACACCTTGCGGTTGAAGGACTCCTTGCGCAGGCTCCCCACGATTACCGCGATCTTTCTCGTTGCCATGTCGGTTCCTTCAAGCTGTTGGTCGAAGCCCAAGTGTAACCAGTTTATCAAGCGGCGGGCCGCACACTATCCGCATGTATAGGGGTCAGATGCGGCCGCGCCGGAACGCCGCCAGGAAGCGCTTCGCCGCGGCGGCGCTGAGCACCTGCACCGGGTCGCCATGCCAGGCGTAGAGAAAATGCGGACCGCCGAGGCGGTCGGTGAGCTTGGCGTTGAGCAGGAAGCGCGTGCCGGGCGGGTAGTCGTCACGCAGCGCGCGGCCGCATTGCACCCGCAACGTCGGCGCGAAGGCCTGGCCCGCCATCGGGCGGACACGCACCGCGCCACTGCGCGCGTCGATGAACGATTCGACCGCGACCTCGCGATAGGCCCAGGTGTCGCGCGTCATGTCGTGGCAGCCCGCGCGGGCGCACCCACGCGGGCTTCGCGGATCGGCAGGTTGACCAGGGCCGCGGCCAGGGCCAGCACGATGTCGGCGTACCACATCCAGTTGTAGTCGCCGAAGTGGACGATCGACAGGCCGCCCAGCCACGCGCCGAAGAAGCCGCCGACCTGGTGCGACAGCAGCGTCAGGCCGAACAGCGTCGACAGGTAGCGCATGCCGAACAGCTTGCCCACCAGCCCGGCCGTGGGCGGTACGGTGGCAAGCCAGGTCAGGCCGAGCGCCGCGGCAAACACATAAAAGGTCAGCGCGGCTTTCGGCGCCACCAGGTAGAGGCCGATGATGACGGCACGGCTGGCGTACATGATGGCGAGAAGCGACTTCATCCGGTAGCGCGCGCCGAGCGCGCCGGCCGACAGGCTGCCGATGATGTTGAAGAGCCCGATCAGGCCGAGCGCCGTGCCCGATACCGCCGGCGCCAGGTTGCACAGGGCGACTTCGCCGGGCAAGTGGGTCACCAGGAAAGCGATGTGGAAGCCGCACGTGAAGAAACCGGCGTGCAGGCACAGGTAGCTGCGGTCGCGCAACGCCGCTTTCACTTGCGCGCCCATGCCCGCTTCCGGCGCCACCGTGGCTGCCGGTGTTGATGCGGGCGCGCCGCCGCGCAACTGCCAGGCCAGCGGAATCGTCACCAGGGTCGTGGCGGCCATGGTCAGCATGGCGACGATCCAGCCCGTGCTGGCAATCATGAACTGCATCAGCGGCGCGAACACGAACTGACCGAACGACCCACCCGCATTGATGAAGCCCGCGGCGAACGGCCGGCGCGCGGCCGGCAGGCGCTGGGCGGTGGCGCCGATCAGGATCGAAAAGCTGCCCGCCCCCGCACCGGCCGCAGACAGGATGCCCATGGTGGCGATGAGCCCCCATTGGCTCGAGACGAACGGCGTCAGCGCCATGCCCCCGGCCAGCAGGAAGGCGCCCAGCACGATCACGCGCGCCGCACCGTATTTGTCGGCCACCGCGCCGAACACCGGTTGCGCCAGCCCCCACATGAACTGGCCGATCGCCAGCGCAAAACTGATCGTGGCGATGCCGAGGCCGGTCGAGGTATTGATCGGCGACATGAACAGGCCGGTGGTCAGGCGCGCGCCCATCGTGATCATCAGGATGGCGCTGGCTGAGAGGATCAGCAGCCAGGCGGCGCGCGGGGACATCTCGGTGGTGTGGGACATGGCGGGATCCGGGAGGAAGCGCGCGAGGCGGGGATGGCCTCGTTCAATTTGCGTGGTCCCGGTCGATCACCGCGTCCATACGCCGCACTATTGCCAGAAAATATAGTGCAGGCGCACGCGGCGGCAAACGACATTTTCATCGTTCGCCGCTCCCGGACCTGGTGAGACCCGTTGTTACGCCACCTTGATCAGCATCGCCACCGACTCGGCCGCCATGCCCTCCTCGCGCCCCAGGTAGCCCAGCTTCTCGTTGGTCTTGGCCTTGATGTTCACTTGCTGTGGCGACACGCCCAGGTCTTCCGCGATGCGCGACACCATCTGGGGAATGTGCGGCGCCATCTTCGGTTGCTGCGCGATGACGGTCGCGTCGATGTTGCCGATGGTGTAGCCGGTCGCGACGACCCGATGCGCCACTTCGCGCAGCAGCGTGCGTGAATCGGCGCCCGCGAACATGGGGTCGGTGTCGGGAAAGTGCTTGCCGATGTCGCCCAGTGCCGCCGCGCCCAGCAGCGAATCGATGATGGCGTGCAGCAGCACGTCGGCGTCGGAATGGCCCAGGAGGCCGAGGCGGTGCGGGATGGTGACGCCGCCGACGATCAGTTTGCGGCCTTCGACCAGCGCGTGGCAGTCATAGCCCATGCCGATGCGAAAGGGTGGTGCCGGGTTGTACGATGCAAGTGCCATGATGTGATGAGTAAATGAGTTGAATGGGTGAGCGATGGCGCCGGTTACGACGACAGCGACAGGTACATTTCAGCAATGCGCACGTCGTCCGGCCGCGTCACTTTCAGGTTGCACGGGTGGCCCTCGACCAGCAACGGGGCCAGGCCCAGCGCTTCGACCGCGCTGGCGTCGTCGGTGATGGCGCTGGCGTCGGTGACGGCGGCAAGCGCATTCTTCAGCAACTGGTAGCGGAACATCTGCGGCGTCTGCGCCAGCCACAGGCCGTCGCGCGAGACGGTGTCGACCTGGCCGGCCACGCCGCGCTTGACCGTGTCGACCACCGGCAAGGCGAGCAGGCCGCCCACCGCGTGGTCGCAGGTAAGGGTAACCAGCCGGTCGATCAGCGCCGCGTTAAGGCCCGGGCGGGCCGCGTCATGCACGAGGATCCAGTCGCCCTCGTCCACGCTGCCGTGCAGCTGCGCGAGGCCATTGCGGACCGATTCCATGCGGCTCGCCCCGCCGCAGCGCAGCACCGTCACGCGCTCGTGCGCGGGCAGGACCGTGTCGATCACGGGATCGTCGGCGCTGACCACGACGTAAGTGTGGGCAATCAATGGACTGTCGACAAAGGCGTCGACCGTGTGGCGCAGCATGGCCTTGCCGCCCAGCGGCATGTATTGTTTCGGGCCGTTCGCCGCCATGCGCGCGCCGACACCCGCAGCGGGGATCAGGGCGACGTAGCGAGGACGAGGACGAGGAAGAGGACGAGGAGGCATGGCGTTCATGATTTGCGCATTCGAAGCATGGTTCATGCGCGTTTTTTACGCGCCGGACCAATGAGTGACTGTACCTCACCCCGGCAAACTTTGCCGAGGCGCGCGTACTCCTGCGGCGAGTCGATGCGCTGCTGCACCGCTTCGACTTGCGCCATTTCCGCTTTGATATACGGCATCCATTGCGTGTCGATTTCACGCTGCAGCAGCGCCCGCGCCTGCCCGCCGGGCGCATACAGCGGCCGGTTGCCGAAGCGCCTGGCCAGCGCGGCGCGCACCTTCACTTCAACTTTGGGCAAGTGCTCCTGGTATGCCCTGAGGTGGCGCAGTTCATGCGCCAGCACCTCGCGGTAGGTGCACGAATCGACCGGAATCTCGCTGCCGATGTAGATGATAATGGGTAGATAGTTGACGTCGACATTGATGCGCGGCGCCACGCATTCGTAGCCGCTCACCTTGTCCATCAACATCGGACCGCCGACGCCGATCGATACGCGCGACTCGGTGCGCGTCAGCCCCAGCACCACCGTCCCACGCGAGCCGCCCTTCATCTGCGACAGCGTGCGGTAGGAACGCGTGGTGTCGATGCGGTAGCCATTCTGCTGCGACGACAGGACCGACACCGTCTTGCTGATGGTGTCTTCGCAGCGTGCCTGGAATGGCGTACGCGCCTGCGCGGCGCCGGCCCAGAATGCCAGCACCAGCGGCGCCAGCAATAAGGCGGGCGATTTCAGTCCGGCTTCCAGTCGCCGGCGAGGATTTTTTCAAGCCAGAACGTGCCGATCACGGTCTTGACGTCCGTGATGGCGCCGCTTTTGACTTGCGCCAGCAGCTCCGGGACGGTGGCGGTATGCGTGTCGAGGAATTCGCCGGCATCGAGCTTGGCCGGGCCGGCAACGAGGTTGCGGGCCAGGTACAGGTCGAGGTGCTCGTCGGAATAGCCGATGGCGTTGTGGATGGTGCAGAGGAAATGCCAGTCGGTCGCCGTGTAGCCGGTTTCTTCCTGCAGCTCGCGCTTGGCGCATGCCAGGTGGTCTTCGCCCGGATCGATTTTCCCGGCCGGGAACTCGATGAAGACGCGGTCGAGCGGATAGCGGAACTGGCGCTCGATCAACACCCTGCCGTCGTCGAACAGCGGCAGGATCGCCACCGCGCCCGGATGGCGGATGTATTCGCGGTAGGTCGCTTTGCCATCCGGCAGGCTGACGCGGTCGCGCAAGACTTTGAGGAATTTGCCGTCGTAAGCGGTTTCGCCGTCAAGGCGGGTTTCTTTCAGGTGCGAATCCATGCGTCTCCCGGTGGTGGTTGAATCAGGCTCTTCCCTTGCGCAGGTAGCGCAGTACAAAGCCCGGGAAGGCCAGCACGACGAACAGGCAGCCGCTGATGGCGTAGAACTCCCAGGTCTGCAGGAAGACATTGCCGATGCGCCCTTCCAGCAGGTAGCCGATCGCACCGACCACGAAGTATAGAACGATCAGCTCCACCAGGCGCACGGGAAAGGGCTTGCGCCTCCCTGCCCGGTAAGGAATGAACGCGAACACCGACTCGTTCACGAACGGCAGGTTGGCGAACACCAGTGCCACGGCGATCACCAACCAGCTTGCCACCGATACATCCACTGCTTACGAACCCAGCGTCTTGGTCATGGCGCTCATGCAGGCGCCCAGCAGCGAGCCTGGCATCAGGCCCAGCAGCACCACGCCGATGCCGTTGATCGACAACACGACCTGCATGTCCAACGGCGTCTGGATTGGCGTGGCGTCGACCGCTTCGTCGAACCACATCGTCTTGACGACGCGCAAGTAATAGAACGCGCCAATCAGCGAGAACAGCACGGCGAGCACGGCCAGCCAGATCTGGCCGGTGGACGTGACTGCCTGCAGCACCGACCACTTGGCCATGAAGCCCATCATCGGCGGCACGCCCGCCAGCGAGAACATGAGCACCGTCATGACGACGGCAAACCATGGGCTGCGGCGCGCCATGCCCTTGAAGTCGGCCAGTTCTTCGGCTTCAAAACCGGAGCGCGACAGCATCATGATCAGGCCAAAACTGCCCAGCGTGGTCAGCACGTAGGTGATCGAGTAATACATTGCCGCGCTGTAGGCAGCCGGCGCACCGGACGCGTCCAGGTTCTGCGGGCCGCCGACCGTGCCGGCCATCAGGCCAAGCAGGACAAAACCCATCTGCGCGATGGTCGAATACGCCAGCATGCGCTTGATGTTGGTCTGGGCGATGGCGGTCAGGTTGCCGATGGCCAGCGACAGCACGGCCAGGACCATCAGCATCTGCTGCCAGTCGTACGCACTCGGCAGCAGGCCTTCGGCCAGGATACGCAGCGTCATCGCGAACGCGGCCAGTTTCGGCGCGCCGCCCAGCAGCAGCGTGATGGCGGTCGGCGAACCCTGGTAGACGTCGGGCACCCACATGTGGAACGGCACGACACCCAGTTTGAACGCCAGACCGGCCACGATGAACACCAGGCCGAATACCAGGATGGTCGGGTTGGCGGTGTGCGAGTTGGCAACCGAGAACACGCGCGACAGGTCGAGCGAGCCGGTGGCGCCGTAGATCATCGAAATACCGTACAGCAGGAAGCCGGAAGCCAGCGCACCCAGGATGAAGTATTTCATGGCCGCTTCGGTCGAGACGGCGTGGTCGCGGCGCAAGGCCACCAGGGCGTAGGTCGACAGGGACATCAGCTCGAGGCCCAGGTACAGCGACAGCATGTTGTTACCGGAGATCATGATCATCTGGCCCAGCAGCGCGAACAGCGCCAGGACGTAGTACTCGCCGCCCAGGTTACCGCTGGTCATGCCGCGCTGGCCCGTGTACTGGCGCGAATACACCAGCGACACGCCCACCGCGAGGTAGGTGAACAACTTCAGCAAATTGCCCATCGGGTCCGACACATACATATTGTAGAACGTGTAGGTCGTGGTGCCGGCGCTGTAGTCGACGAAGGTGAAGGCGGCGCAGCCAACCAGGGTCAGCAGCGACAGCACATACGTCAGCATGCGCTTGTCGTCCTTGCTGAACATGTAGATCAGGAGGATGGCGGACGCGGCGACCAGCAGGAAAATCTCGGCATAGACCGGCGCGAGGTTGGTTGCCGCAGCTAAATTAGTAATAGGAGTCATTGAATTCATACCAGTTTATTGAGGCAGCTTGCTGATCGATACATGATGCAGCAGGTCGGCAACCGACGTTTGCATCGCATCGGTGAACGGCGCCGGGTACAGGCCCATCACCATCACGCCCACCGCCAGCAGCACGAACATGAAGAACTCGCGTTTGTTGATGTCGGTGAGTTCGGCCACGTGGTGGTTGGCGATCTTGCCGAAGATGACGCGCTTAACCATCCACAGCGAGTAGGCGGCGCCCAGGATCAGCGCGGTGGCAGCCAGCAGGCCGATCCAGAAGTGGTGTTCGACCGCGCCCATGATGACCATGAATTCGCCGACGAAACCGGACGTCGCCGGCAAGCCGCAGTTGGCCATCGAGAACAGCACGACGAACGCGGCGAACTTCGGCATGCGGTTGACCACGCCACCGTAAGCGGCGATTTCACGCGAGTGGACGCGGTCGTACAGCACGCCGATGCACAGGAACATCGCGCCGGAGATGAAGCCGTGCGAGACCATCTGCACGATGCCGCCTTCCATGCCCATGGTGTTGAAGATGAAGAAGCCCAGGGTCACGAAACCCATGTGCGCGATCGACGAATACGCCACCAGCTTTTTCATGTCCTTCTGCACCAGCGCCACCAGGCCGATGTAGATCACGGCGATCAGCGACAGGGTGATCATGAAGCCGGCCAGGTAGTGCGATGCGTCCGGTGCGATCGGCAGCGAGAACCGCAGGAAACCGTAACCGCCCAGTTTCAGCATGATCGCGGCCAGCACGACCGAGCCGCCGGTAGGCGCTTCGACGTGGGCGTCCGGCAGCCAGGTGTGTACCGGCCACATCGGCACCTTGACGGCAAACGCCATCAGGAACGCGAGGAAGATCAGGACCTGTTCCTTCATCGTCAATGGCAAGATGTGCCACGTCAGGATGTCGAAGCTGCCGCCGGCCTTGTTGTACAGGTAGATAATCGCGATCAGCGTCAGCAGCGAACCGAAGAAGGTGTACAGGAAGAATTTAAACGCCGCGTACACACGGTTCGGGCCGCCGAACACGCCGATGATGATGAACATCGGGATCAAGGTGGCCTCGAAGAAGAAGTAGAACAGCAGGCCGTCCAGCGCGCAGAACACGCCGATCATCAGGCCCGACAGCAACAGGAACGAACCCATGTACTGCGCAATGCGCGTTTCGATGACCTGCCAGGCCGAGATGACGACGATCACCGAGATAAACGCGGTCAGCGGCACGAACCACAGCGACAGGCCGTCGATGCCGAGCTTGTAGAAGATGTTGAAACGGCCGATCCAGTCGGCGGACTCGACGAACTGCATGCCGTGCACGCTGTTGTCGAAGCCCGTGATCAGGGGAATCGTGACGGCCAGGCTGGCCAGCGCGCCGACCAGGGACAGCACGCGGGTGAAGCCGGGACGGCTGTCGCGTCCGAACGCCAGTACCAGCACGCCGAACACGATGGGGAGCCAGATCGACAGGCTCAGCAAATTAGAAGTATTCAATGACTGCATGATTTATCTTTTTCTTAGCCGGATTTAAGCTTGCCAGAACGGGAAGAAGTACAGCAGCGTTGCCAGTACGCCCGCGACCATCACGAATGCATAGTGATAGAGGTAGCCGGTCTGGATGTGACGCGACAGTGCCGAGAACCAGCCCACCACTTTCGCGCTGCCATTGACGACCAGGCCGTCGATCAGCATGCGGTCGCCGAACTTCCACAAGCCTTCGCCGATACCGCGTGCGCCATCGGCAAACACGGCCTGGTTGAACTTGTCCATGTAGTACTTGTTGTCCAGCAGCGTGAACAGCGGATGCAGCTTGGCGAAGAACCATGCCGGCACCTTGCGGTTGACCATGTAGCAGTAGTAGGCCGCAACGACACCAAGCACGGCCAGCCAGAACGGCGCGCTGGTAAAGGCGTGCAGGCCCATCGCGCCGGCGCTGTGGAACTCGTGCGCCAGCTCTTCCATCGCATGGTGGTTCTCACCGACCGTGATGACATCCTTGAAGAAGTCGCCGAACAGCATTGGCTTGATCGTCAGGTAGCCGATGACCGCCGACGGGATGGCCAGCATGATCAGCGGGAAGGTCACGACGAATGGCGACTCGTGCGGTTTCTCTCCCGGCGCCAGGCCGTGGTGCGCGTGCGCATCTTCCTCTTCTTCATTGTGCGCGTCCGAATCGTGGCCATGGCCTTGCTCGTCGACCTTGGCGTGCGCATCGTGGCCGTGCGCATCATGGGCGTGCGCCTTGCCGAAACGCTCTTCCCCGTGGAACACCAGGAAGTACATGCGGAACGAGTAGAACGCCGTGACGAACACGCCGGCCAGTACCGCGAAGTAGGCAAATTTGGCGCCCGGCAAGTCGCTTGCGGCAACCGCTTCGATGATGCTGTCTTTCGAGTAGAAACCCGACAGGAACGGCGTGCCGATCAGTGCCAGCGAACCGATCAGCGAGGTCAGCCATGTCCAGAACATGTACTTGCGCAGGCCGCCCATGTTGCGGATGTCCTGGTCGTGGTGCATGCCGATGATGACCGAGCCGGCTCCCAGGAACAGCAGCGCCTTGAAGAATGCGTGCGTCATCAGGTGGAACACGGCGACGGAGTAGGCCGATGCGCCCAGCGCCACGGTCATGTAGCCCAGCTGCGACAGGGTCGAGTACGCAACCACGCGCTTGATGTCGTTCTGGATGATGCCGAGGAAACCCATGAACAGCGCGGTGATGGCGCCGATGACCATGACGAACGACAGCGCGGTGTCCGACAGCTCGAACAGCGGCGACATGCGCGTCACCATGAAAATGCCTGCGGTAACCATCGTCGCGGCGTGGATCAGTGCCGAGATCGGGGTCGGGCCTTCCATCGAATCAGGCAGCCAGACGTGCAGCGGGAACTGGGCCGATTTACCCATCGCGCCGATGAACAGGCAGATGCAGGCGGCGGTCAGCAGCGGCCAGCCGGTGCCGAGCACGGTCATGCCGACCAGCGTGTCTTTTTTCGCGAACACTTCCAGGTAATTCATCGAACCGGCGGCGGCCAGCAGCAGGCCGATACCGAGGATGAAACCAAAGTCGCCGACACGGTTCACGAGGAACGCTTTCATGTTGGCGAAGATGGCGGTCGGACGCGTGTACCAGAAGCCGATCAGCAGGTACGAGACCAGGCCCACTGCTTCCCAGCCGAAGAACAGCTGCAGGAAGTTGTTGGACATGACCAGCATCAGCATCGAGAACGTGAACAGCGAGATGTACGAGAAGAAGCGGTTGTAGCCTTCATCCTCGGCCATGTAGCCGATCGTGTAGATGTGCACCATCAGCGAGACGAAGGTGACGACGCACATCATCATCGCCGACAGCGAATCGATCTGGAAACCGATGTCCATCGACAGCGTGCCGACGGTCATCCAGTGGTAGATGTTCTGATTGAACGTTGCGCCCTGCTGCACCACCGCCATGAGCGTTTGCACCGACAGGATCAGTGCGACCAACACTCCCAGGATGGTGGCCGCGGTCGACACCTTGCGGCCGACCACGTTACCGAGGAACTTGGTACCTAGCAAGCCGGCAATCGCAGAGCCGGCGAGCGGCGCCAGCGGTACGGCCAGAAGGAGGTTAGGGTTAAGAATTTGCCCCGCCATGTTGAACCTTAATCGTTATGTATTCGAAGATGAAGTCATGCTTTACCGTACAGCGCAGGCTTAGCCTTTTAAGCTGTCGAGGTCTTCCACGTTGATCGTGTCCAGATTGCGGAACAGGACCACCAGGATCGCCAGGCCGATCGCCGATTCGGCGGCGGCCACGGTGAGAATGAAGAACACGAAGATCTGCCCTGCCGCGTCGCCCAGGTAATGGGAAAACGCGATGAAGTTCAGGTTCACGGCCAGCAGCATCAGTTCGATGGCCATCAGCAGGACGATGATGTTCTTGCGGTTCAGGAAGATACCGACGATCGAGATCGCAAACAGCATCGCGCCCAGGATCAGGTAGTGAGCAAGGGATAAGGTCATGGTGCATCCTTCTTGGCGGCGCTTTTAACAGCACCTTCGGCAGCGGCGGCAGACACCGCTTTATCAGGGGTCGGGGCCGATGGTTCAGTGGCGGCGCGCGCGGCCGTAATGGCTGCATCGCTGGCTGCCTTGTCGATCGCAGGCTGGTCGACCGACGCCATCTTGACGATGCGCAGGCGGTCGTTGCGCTTGACGCGCACGGCCACGCCCGGGTCGATTGCCTTGCTGTCCTTGCGGGTACGCAGGGTCAATGCAACCGCGGCAATGATCGCTACAAGCAAGATCGCCGCGGCAATTTCAAAGCCGTAGATATATTGCGTGTAGATCAGCATGCCCAGTTCCTTGGTGCCGCCGATGTTCAGCGCAGCCGAGGCCGGGGTCTGTTCGAAGGTCATGTAACCGCGCCACAGGACCGCCGCCATTTCCAGCACGATCAGTGCGCCGATGCCGGATGCCAGTGGCAGGTAGCCCCAGAAGCCTTCGCGCATCTTGTCGATATTAATGTCGAGCATCATGACGACGAAGAGGAACAGCACCATCACGGCGCCGACATACACCAGCACCAGCACGATGGCGAGGAACTCAGCTTTCAGCAGCAGCCAGATCCCGGCCGCGTTGAAGAACGCCAGCACCAGGAACAGCGCGGCGTGGACCGGGTTCTTGGCAGTAATGACGCGCGTTGCCGCACCCAGCATGATGAGCGAGAACGCGTAGAACAGAAAAGTTTTAAATTCCATGACGATCGAGGACCCTTGATGATTAGCGGTACGGCGCGTCGACAGCGCGTGCGGCGGCGATGTCGTTCTCGTAGCGGTCGCCGACAGCCAGCAACATTTCTTTGGTGTAGTACAGGTCGCCGCGCTTTTCGCCGTGGTATTCCAGCACGTGCGTCTCGACGATCGAATCGACCGGGCACGACTCTTCGCAGAAGCCGCAGAAGATGCACTTGGTCAGGTCGATGTCGTAGCGCGTGGTGCGGCGGGTGCCGTCGTCACGCTGCTCGGATTCGATCGTGATGGCCATGGCCGGGCACACTGCTTCGCACAGTTTGCAGGCGATGCAGCGCTCTTCCCCGTTCGGGTAGCGGCGCAGGGCGTGCAGGCCGCGGAAGCGCGGCGACATCGGCGTCTTCTCTTCCGGGTACTGCACGGTGATCTTGCGCGAAAACATGTACTTGCCCGTCAGGGCCATGCCCTTGAGCAGTTCGGTCAGCATCAGGCTGCCGAAAAAATCTTTCACTCGTTCCATTTTGTTTGCTCTCTTACTTCCAGATATTCCATGAGGTCTGCATCACGCCGGCCACGAGGACCAGCCACACCAGCGTCAGCGGAATGAATACTTTCCAGCCCAGGCGCATGATCTGGTCGAAGCGGTAGCGTGGGAACGTACCGCGCACCCAGACCATCAGCGAGACGATGAAGAAGGTTTTCGCAAACAGCCAGAAGAAGCCGCCGAAACCGCCGCCGAACTCGAGGATGCCAAGTGGCGCCGACCAGCCGCCCAGGAACATGATCGAAGCAATCACGCCGATCAGGATCATGTTGGCGTACTCGGCCAGCATGAACATCGCGTACGACATGCCCGAATACTCGACCATGTGGCCGGCCACGATTTCCGACTCGCCTTCGACGACGTCGAACGGGTGGCGGTTGCACTCGGCCAGGCCGGATGTCAGGTAGACGACGAACAGCGGCAGCAGCGGCAGCCAGTTCCACGACAGGATGTTCACGCCGTGCGAGACGAAGTAACCGAATTGCTGCTTGGCGACGATATCCGAGAAATTCAGGCTGCCAGAGATCATCAGGATCACGACAAACACGAAACCCATCGGGATCTCGTACGAAATCATCTGCGCCGAAGCGCGCATCGCGCCCAGGAACGAGTACTTCGAGTTCGATGCCCAGCCGGCGATGATGATGCCGTAGACTTCGATCGACGTGATCGCCATCAGCACCAGCAGGCCGGCGTTGACGTTGGCCAGCGCGAACTGCGGGCCGAACGGCACGACCGACCAGGCGGCCAGTGCCGGCATGATGGTCATGATCGGGCCCAGGATGAACAGCTTGCCGTTGGCCTTGCTCGGTACGACGATTTCCTTCAACAGCAGTTTCAGCGCGTCGGCGATCGGCTGCAGCAGGCCGCCCGGGCCGACCCGGTTCGGGCCCACGCGGATCTGGATCCAGCCGATGAGCTTACGTTCCCACAGCGTTGCGTAGGCAACCAGGCCCATCAGCGGCAGCAGCACGCACAGGATCTTGATCAGCGTCCATGCCACTGGCCAGACCGGGCCCAGCAGGCTGGAGCCGCCGGCGGTAAAAGTATCGATGACGGACATTACGCGCCCTCCCCTGCTTTTTGCACACTGATCGGACCGAACATCGCGCCCAGCGTGGCCGTCAGCGGATGGCCGGCCGCGACGCGCACGGCGTTCGCTGGCAGGCGGCCATCGATGTCGGCAACCAGGATCGCTGAACCGGTCCCCTGCTTGACCTGCACGCGGTCGCCAGGGACCACGTTCAGCTCGGCAGCCAGCGCGCGTGGCAAGGTGACCAGCGCGATGTTCGCGTCGGCGGTACGTTGCAGCGGCTCGGAGCGGCGCGCGATGGCGTCGGTAAAGTAAATCGGCACATCGGTGACGCGCTCGAGCGCGCCGCCATTGCCGTAGGCGGCAGCCTGGATCGTGCCTTTGCCGACGTTGTTCAGCTTGCCCGACAGGTCGGTCACGCCCTTGCCCAGCGCTTCATCGCGCACGGCTTCGGCGGTGTCGTAGTCGAAACCGGCCACGCCCAGCAAGTTGCCCAGTACGCGCAGCACTTTCCAGGCCGGACGGGTGTCCCCAAGCGGCTTGCACGTGGCGTTGAAGCTTTGCGCACGGCCTTCGCAGTTGACGAACGTGCCCGGGGTTTCGCTGAACGGCGCGATCGGCAGCAGCACGTCGGCGTAATCGAAGCCGTGTTTGAACGCCGACATCGCGACGACCATTTCCGCCTGGTCGAGCGCAGCGCGTGCCTGCTGCGGATTGGCCGCATCCAGTTCCGGCTCGGCGTTGAGCAGCACGTAGGCCTTCTTCGGCTCGCTGAACAGGTTCTTGTTCGAGAACGCGTTGACCAGGTAGCCGCCCACGGTGTTGGCTGCTTCGACCAGATAGCCGAACCTGGCGCCGGTCGCTGTCGCCAGCCATTGCGCCGCTGCGTGGATGGCGGCGCCTTGCGGGTGATGCGCGACCGCATTGCCCAGCAAGATGACGCCGCCTTCCGCCGCGAAGGTCTTCGCGATGGCCTTGGCGTTGTCGGTGGCGGTGATGTTGTTGAAGCCGGCCGGCGCGTCGATTTCCTTGGCAGCAGCAACCGCGGCCACCACGTCGGACAAGGCAGCGAGCCAGTCGCTCGGCGCGGCCACGATTTTTGCAGCGGTCGGCATCAGCAGTTCATCGTCCAGGCCGCCCAGCACGGCCAGCCTGGCGCCGTTCTTGATGGCGCTGCGCAGGCGCGTTGCCACCAGCGGGTGATCCTTGCGCAGGTTCGAACCGATGACGAACGCGCTGGCAACCGTCGACAGCTCGGTGATCGGCATGCCCAGCCATGGCGTGACCGCGCCGTCCAGCGCGAAATCGCCCTGGCGCAGGCGGAAGTCGATGGCGTTCACGCCGATGCCGCGCATGGCTTTTTGCAGCAGGTGCAGTTCTTCGACCGTCGAGTGCGCGGTCGCAGCCGCGGCAATCGCGTCGGCGCCGTGTTCGTGCTTGATGTTGCGCAGGCCGTGGGCGACGTATTCCAGCGCCGTCTGCCAGTCGGTTTCCTGCCACTGGCCGCCCTGCTTGATCATCGGAGTGGTCAGGCGGTCGGCGTTGTCCAGCGCTTCGTACGAGAAACGGTCTTTATCGGACAGCCAGCATTCGTTGATCGCTTCGTTTTCGAGCGGCAGCACGCGCATGACCTTGCCGTTTTTCACTTGCACAATGAGATTGGAACCAAGCGAATCGTGCGGCGACACCGATTTACGGCGCGACAGTTCCCACGGACGGGCGGAGTAGCGGAAAGGCTTCGAGGTCAGCGCGCCCACCGGGCACAGGTCGATCATGTTGCCCGACACTTCCGAGTCGATGGTTTTACCGACGAACGTCGTGATTTCCGAATGCTCGCCGCGGCCGACCATGCCCAGCTCCATGACGCCGGCCACTTCCTGGCCAAAGCGCACGCAGCGGGTGCACTGGATGCAGCGCGCCATTTCTTCCATCGACACCAGCGGGCCGGCCTCTTTCGGGACGACCACGCGCTTTTCTTCTTCGTAGCGCGACTTGCCGCTGCCGTAGCCGACGGCCAGATCCTGCAGCTGGCATTCGCCGCCCTGGTCGCAGATCGGGCAATCGAGCGGATGGTTAATCAGCAGGAATTCCATGACGGATTTCTGCGCCTGCACCGCTTTTTCACTGTTCGAACGGACGATCATGCCCGCCGATACCGGCGTGGCACAGGCTGGCAAAGGCTTCGGCGCCTTTTCGACTTCCACCAGGCACATGCGGCAGTTCGCCGCAATCGACAATTTCTTGTGATAGCAGAAGTGCGGGATATAGGTGCCGAGCTTGTTTGCAGCTTCCAGCAGCATCGTACCCGGCGCGACTTCTACTTTCTTGCCGTCAATTTCAATTTCAACCATGAGATTTCTCTGGCCTTAAAGATAAGCGGGCACGAGGCAATGCTTGTGCTCGATGTGGTATTCAAATTCTTCGCGGAAGTTCTTGATCATGGCGCGAACCGGCATCGCGGCGGCATCACCGAGGGCGCAGATGGTGCGGCCCTGGATGTTGTCGGCGATCGAGTTCAGCATGTCGAGGTCGCTTGCGCGCCCTTCCCCGTGCTCGATCCGATGGACCATGCGGTACATCCAGCCCGTGCCTTCGCGGCATGGCGTGCACTGGCCGCACGATTCTTCGTAATAGAAGTACGACAGGCGCAGCAGCGACTTGACCATGCAGCGCGTCTCGTCCATGACGATCACAGCGCCCGAACCCAGCATCGAGCCGGCTTTCGCGATCGAGTCGTAGTCGAGATCGGTGTTCATCATGACGTCGCCGCGCACGACCGGCGCCGACGAACCGCCAGGAATCACGGCCTTGATCTTCTTGCCGCCGCGCATCCCGCCGGCCAGCTCCATCAGCGTCGCGAATGGCGTGCCGAGCGGGACTTCATAGTTGCCTGGACGCTCGACATCGCCGGAGATCGAAAAGATCTTCGAGCCGCCGTTGTTCGGCTTGCCCATGCCCAGGTAGTTTTCCGGACCCATGTTCAGGATAAACGGCACCGCGGCAAACGTCTCGGTGTTGTTGATCGTGGTTGGCTTGCCGTACAGGCCGAACGACGCAGGGAAAGGCGGCTTGAAGCGTGGCTGGCCCTTCTTGCCTTCGAGGGACTCGAGCAACGCGGTTTCTTCGCCGCAGATATAGGCGCCGTAACCGTGGTGCGCGTGCAGCTGGAAGCTAAACGTGCTGCCCATGATGTTGTCGCCCAAAAAGCCCGCGGCACGCGCCTCTTCCAACGCTTCTTCGAACAACTCGTATTCAGCGAAAATTTCGCCGTGGATATAGTTGTAGCCGACCGTGATGCCCATGGCGAACGCGCCGATGGCCATGCCTTCGATCAGCGCATGCGGGTTGTAGCGAATGATGTCGCGGTCCTTGAACGTGCCCGGTTCGCCTTCGTCGGTATTGCAGACGAGGTATTTCTGGCCCGGGAACTGGCGCGGCATGAAGCTCCACTTCAGGCCGGTCGGAAAACCCGCACCGCCACGGCCGCGCAGGCCCGAGGTTTTCAGGTCGGCGATGATCTGTTCCGGCGTGATGCCGTTTTCCAGGATGCGGCGCAGCGCGCTGTAGCCACCGCGCGCGACGTAGTCGGCCAGGTGCCAGTTTTTGCCGTCGAGACCCGCGAGGATCACCGGCTTGATGTGACGGTCGTGCAGACTGGTCATTTGTTCAATTCCTCAACGAGTGCGTCGATTTTGTCGTCCGTCATGAACGAGCACATGCGGTGATTGTTCACCAGCATTACTGGTGCATCGCCGCAGGCGCCCATGCACTCGCCCTCGACCAGGGTGAACTTGCCGTCGGCGGTGGTGTCGCGGTAACCGATGCCCAGCATGTCCTGCAGGCGCTTGCCGGCGCGTTCGCCGCCCGACAACTGGCATGGCAGGTTGGTGCACACGGAAATCTTGTGCTTGCCCACCGGCTTGGTGTTGTACATATTGTAGAAAGTCGCCACTTCCTGGACCGCAATCGCAGGCATGCCGATGTAGTCGGCCACGTCCTGCAAGACTTCCGGCGGCAGCCAGCCCGTCTCGAGCTGCGCGTGGGCCAGCGCGGCCATCACGGCCGACTGGCGCTGGTCGGCCGGATACTTGGCCAGTTCGCGATCAATTTTTTTGTAGCACTGTTCAGATAACAACATGGTTTGCCTCAAATGTGCACGCTAGTGTTGAACTTAGCGGTCGATACTGCCGAATACGATGTCTTGCGTCCCGATGATGGTCACGGCGTCGGCAATCATGTGGCCACGCGCCATTTCGTCCAGGCTCTGCAGGTGGGCATAGTCCGGGGCGCGGATCTTCAGGCGGTATGGCTTGTTGGCGCCGTCCGAGACGATGTAGATGCCGAACTCGCCCTTCGGATGCTCGACCGAGGAGAACGCTTCGCCTTGCGGGACGTGCATGCCTTCGGTGAACAGTTTGAAGTGGTGAATCAGCGATTCCATGTTCGACTTCATGTCCACGCGCGACGGCGGCGCCACTTTGTGGTTGCTCGTCATGACCGGGCCCGGATTGGCGCGCAGCCAGGCGATGGCCTGCTTGATGATGCGGTTCGACTGGCGCATTTCTTCCACGCGGACCAGGTAGCGGTCGTAGCAGTCGCCGTTGGTGCCGACCGGCACGTCGAATTCCATCTTGTCGTACACGGCGTAGGGCTGCTTCTTGCGCAGGTCCCACTCGATGCCCGATCCGCGCAGCATGGCGCCGGTAAAGCCCATGGCCAGCGCATCTTCCGGCGCGACCACGCCGATGCCGACGGTACGCTGTTTCCAGATACGGTTGTCGGTCAGCAGGGTTTCGTATTCGTCGACGTAGGTCACGAAACGCTTCGAGAAATCGTCGAGGAAGTCGAGCAGCGAGCCCTGGCGGCTTTCGTTGAGCGCATCGATTTTCTTGGCGCTGCGGATGATCGACGGCTTGTGCTGGGGCATCGCGTCCGGCAGGTCGCGGTACACGCCGCCCGGGCGGTAATAGGCCGCGTGCATGCGCGCGCCCGACACTGCCTCGTAGACGTCGAACAGGTCTTCGCGGTCGCGGAACGCGTACAGGAACGGGCCCATGGCGCCGACGTCGAGCGCGTGCGCGCCGAGCCACATCAGGTGGTTCAGCAGGCGCGTGATTTCGTCGAACATGACGCGGATGTACTGGGCGCGCACCGGCACTTCAATCCCGATGAGCTTTTCGATCGCCATCACGTAGGCGTGCTCGTTGCACATCATCGAGACGTAGTCGAGGCGGTCCATGTACGGCACCGACTGCAGGTAGGTACGCGTCTCGGCCAGTTTCTCGGTG
>Ga0265780_10002208_pt1 | contig 26730 bp, 17 predicted proteins | sample P1T30metagenome_FD_192432 | JGI IMG/M metagenome (GOLD analysis project Ga0265780, IMG submission 192432) | Plant litter microbial communities from East Loma Ridge, Irvine, California - P1 T30 | ecosystem: Environmental > Terrestrial > Plant litter > Unclassified | place: USA: California...
GTAGCGTTCGTATTACTGTCGTTGGATAGTACTGTGGTAAGCGGATGTCTGGGGACATCTCTGGTAGTGTATGCCTGTCGTATGTGGGTGTAGGTGAGGATGTGTGTAAGACGCGACGAGAGGAAGACGCAGTGCCGAGCGTGTGGAAAGAGCGACATCGAGGTTTCCATAACTATGAAGATGTGCTCGTAATGAGGAAAGAGCCAATCTTGGAGTCAGCATCACATGGTAGTTATGAAGAGCAAAGCCACGACCGCAGAGTGAGTACGAGTATACTGAGCCGGATGGAAGAGTATATGTGGGGGAGAGAGAAGGACATTGTACACGATTACTAACACGAACAACATGCTGCCCCAATTAATGACTGTACTGGAACACTTACGCTGGTAGAGTTACTAGTTAATGCACGGCACTTTCAATCATGTATGCATGCTCCCTCCTCACAGCTCAAAGACCTCCGGTGCTGCTCCGTATCCAACCCACTCCCTCCATCCACCCCAGCCGCTCTTCTTCTCGCCCGGTAGCCTCACACCTTCGATCTCCTCAGGCGTAACGCTCTCCCACTCCTTCCGCGGGATCCATCCAATGTATGCGCGATCACCAAACCCACCAATCCAGTACACCTCCTCAACCACCAATCGCACCCACTTGCTCTGGTGGATGCGATTGCCCGGCAGCCACCACGCCGCATCAGGATGGTACTTGATGTAACACGCCGGAACAAGCTGATTCTTCACTTCCTCGTCACTCAAGTCTTCCAGCCTGCCTACGAGACTGAATCGCGGTAGCGACGCGGGACTGCGCCACTGGCTGTCCTGCGGATGCCATCTCAAGCTCAGTGTGATGTTGGAGCCAGCGTCCACGTTCTTGAAAGACGTGGCGATCGTGATGGCGAGGATGGTGGGATTGCCCGTACTGGGCTCGCAGTCGCCAAAGTAGTCCATCAGCCCGATGGGCGCGCCTCCAACATCTGGGCGGTTCTCGGTGGCGTGAGGCGTAGTAGGGAAGATGGTGGAGAGAGTGCCGATGCTTTCGAGGCGGAGGATACGGCGGGCTTGGACGGCTGATTCGTGGACGGTGGGGATCGAGAAGGTTTGCTGCTCGTGGCTTGGATTGGTGAAGAGCTGCTTCGGAGAGGGGAGGTTGGAGGCAGCAGTGCTGGAAATAAGGCTGAGAAGAGCGCTGGACTTGAGATACATTTTGCTAGATGGTAGGAGAAGCTATGGGTTTTCGGGGTGTTGTGAGCTGCGAGCTGTGGTGTTGAGGTGGTCAGCTGTAGGGTGAGTGGTGATGATAACAAACACTGAAGCCGAGAACGCGGGATGCTTCATCATACGACCCAACGGCCGCAATCGCCGGCCAAGGCTAGAGACGAGCTCAAGGTAGACGAATGCGACATCGCAGCTGAAGCCAGACACGACTACGTCCAATAAATACTATGTTGAAGCTCGCATGATCTAGTAAGAAGCATGGAGGACAATGTGGGGTATACTTGATGTTCTTATGATCTTATCTGATCAAACCGGGCAAGAACGTGGTTCGTCGATCTACGACCTTAAGAGCGTCGGATGCAGACGCACCGTGTAACTACTGGCGATTGTAAGTCTAAGAATCTCACATGATTTGAGGTTTTCACGTTCTACAACACAAGGAAGGTTCTCTGTCATATCCGGGGTTGAAGTGGGTTGCACTTGCCGCCAAGCTAACAGCGCACGTGATCTCGGTTAGCCGCGACCACACCTTGCCGTGTCGAAATCACCTCCGCCGACGCCCTTCGACTCACGACACCCACCACCGCAACCGCAACCTGTACGTACCTCACTTCCCCACGGAATCATAATCGCACAATCTCCCAGCACCCATCCCGACAGCCCGCTTTTCCGCACACCACTCTTAAACCAGGCCGCTGACCGGACTTTGCCACACAGAGAACTCGTCAACCACACAACTCTCATCAACCCCATCAACCGCAATCATGGGTAAGGTTCACGGATCCCTCGCCCGTGCCGGAAAGGTCAAGTCGCAGACTCGTAGGTACCCCGCTCTATTTGATGAAGGACTCCAGCTAACAGTCTATAGCCAAGGTAAGCATCTCTCAAGCAATCGCCACGATCGAGTTCACCTCGCGCAAAGACTGCTCGAACCGACCCCCGCCACCATTCACGAAAATGCCACACTACAACACTACAACAGACGGACAAGACACGGAGGCTGACTCATTTGTGACAGGTCGAGCCCCAGGAGAAGAAGAAGACCCCCAAGGGCCGCGCGAAGAAGAGGCTCACTTACACCCGCCGCTTCGTGAACGTCACAATGACCGGCGGAAAGCGCAAGGTCAGTAGCCGCTGGAGCGTTGTCTGACGAATACCAACTGACACCAATTAGATGAACCCTAACCCCACCACATAAGTCAAGCACGACTGGAGGGCGCACGAAACGAGCATGATGGGCAAAGATTTTCGGTCATGGGGGTTTGGTTTTTTCGGGACGACGGCTATGAGCTCTGATCAGAGAGATTGGGGATCGCGACATGGAATGGACATGGCTACGGCCTGTGCATCTGCAGCGAGAGGATCCCAGTATCTGGGATGAAGGGAGCATTACCATGGCGCAAATGTACATCGGCTTTCAGCACGTCTGCATCACGAAATCTAGTTGCTTGTGCTCGATAATCAGTGTTGCTGTGTTCCTTTGTGATTACAACTACATGATGCTTTGCCTGGGCCGACCACGACCCATTGATCTTTGCGACACATTAAAACGCGTATGCCACAGATGCACAATACATTCGCTTGTTCATGCAGGTACAGAGGTGCTGCAACGCGAACGTGGCTGTAACCCCAGCTTTACACAGGCGGGCCGACGTCACCGACCTCCACTTCACATCGCGAGCTCAGAGCGCCACGAACCATCACATTGTACATTCAGCAACCACCAACCCAACGCTATGTTTAAGCGAATCTTTGGAGAGGTGACTCACGCGCAATTGCATAACTCGATAGCCCGCAGCTAACAATTCCTGCAAGCACGGCGCGAAGAACGTCGTTACTCTCTTCCACAAGCCCAACAACGATGCATCGACCCGCGTCCTCACACTCCTCAAGCAGGCGCGTGCCCAATCCGTAGCTCACGCGACCGAAGACCAAGCCAGCTCCCACCATGCCCAGGACAAGGCGGAGAGGACCGAGTTCGAGCTCGACGTGACCGAAGCCCCACCCACAAGCGACCAGCTCAAGAACATTCTAGAGTACTTGGGAGGATCTGTAGGCAAGATCGTGGAGGGTGCATCAGATGAGTCGGATGCGCAGAGACGACTGAAGGCGGACGGTAACACGTTCCGTCGACCATTGGTGCGTGCTTCCAGAGTGCGCGCAAACGGCAGCTAATGAGTATGGCAGGTGGTGGACTGGAACCAAGGCAAAGCAGGTGAGTCTTCAAAACACAGCTTGCAAGAGCAATATCTGATCTACTGTTTGTAGTTGCGGGCGACAACGATTCTGAGATCATGAAGCTGGTGCGGGCAATCTCCAAGGAGGCGGGCAAGTAAATAGTTTGTCATGGCAGCGTACCGTATCCAACCCACTCGTTCCCAGGCTCTGTATTTCCAGTGGTGTGAAGGCGCCAGGACAAGAGATGGAAATTTTGGACAGCCACACCGCTAGCGATGAGACATTCTCATGTTGCTAAGCGACGGGTAGCTGCACACAGTAAGAGAGGATTCTTCTCACTGTGATTGCGAAACGTGTCCACCGTTTGCCAGTTCCCTATCTTCCTTGTGAAATTGTCATGTAAAGCCCCTCACTCTGCGCACGTTGTCCTGTGCGCCTTTCGTCAAGTCTTACCACACTAGCGTTCACCGTGGACTTCACCCATGTATTCCCTACATCTTTGTATCCCAGTCGCCTGGGCCACGTAAGCTTTCCTCAGGCAATCATTTCTACGCCCTCCTCTTTCAGGCGGGGCGGTTAAACGTCGCGCATTGCATTGGCTGTGATAACGCTCACTCTCACTTTCACGCCAAGAGTTGCGCCTGCCTTTTCAGCCATTGCGAGATCCTCAGCGCTCTATTTGCTGCTCTCGCCTGACCCCACCTTCTCAACTGTAGCAAACCTTTTCTGCGACAATCTCACAGGTGTTGCGGCGTCCACTGCACCTTCCATCTTTCGAGCCGCATCGGCACCTTCCCTTCTCTACACCATCGCCAGGCACGTGCCATCGCGCCTTCCCCCCCATTACAACACCGGCTATGGCGGGGCTCGAGCGCCCCATTGTTGCGCCGAGTGTGGAAGAGGGCCATCTACACCCGCCTACATCTCCTGCTGTGTCCGATAAGACTGTTGTTGCAGCACCCACCGACACCGAAATGGGGAAACCCGGCCAAAAGCGCGCTCTGTTCTCGACCGAGCTGGGTCTTCGGCCTCCGTGCGCCGCCATTCCAGGTCCGCCACCGTTCCCGATGACCGTCCGCAGTGCTAAAGTTACCGGTATCCTAGATGCTGCACGCTTGTGGCGCGACAAGTTCCCTCGTCTGGCGACCAGCATCTTCCCAGGCTGTGATTGGGTCGTCGAAGACTTTTGGGATGCGAAAGATATCCAGGTCGACGGCGCTGAGCATTGCCAGGATGTGCTCGAGTTCCTCATGGCGGACAACGTTCACTGTGCGCAGCTGTTCGCTCGAGACTGGTCCAAGAAGTACGCAGAGCACATGGCTACCACTATTGGCCTTGCGGATCTGAAAGGCATCTACGACCCCGCAAACCCCGAGGCAATTGTCGAGAAAATCTTCATACATGGCGAGATCACCAAGTTTTCACGCCAATTCCTGTGGCACGCCGCCCACATGATGCGTGGCACCATGGTTGCAATGGAGGCACGGCAGAAGCTCGCAAAGGGAGGCAGCGCTAACAGTGCGATGCCGCCGCCCGTTGACCAGAAGCCCTCCGTGGACGGTGAGCCCCTTGTGGTAGACGGATCCACTGCGGTTAAGAAGCGTAGTAAGTCGAATCGCAAGAAGACTCACACGCGATCGCAAGGGCTGACTGCAGTGTCAGAGCCTTCTCCGCGCACGCAAACTATTCCCATCTCTGCTATTCCACCTCAAGCACCGGCACAGCAGCCTCCCGTGGCACCGCAGAAGGGACGAGCGCCATCACACGGTCTGCCACAGCCGGCCTTCAACAACGGATTGCCTCACAACGGACAGCCTGTGGGCCACGCCATGAGCAGTTTGACATCGCCTTCCATGCACATGGCACCTCTACACGTCGTCAAGGGTGGCGGGCAGGTCTATGGCCAGCCACCTCACGGAATGCGGCAGCTCTCGTATGGCGAGCAGTTTCCTCGTGGAAGCTCCGGTGCCTACTTGGCTCGTGGACCATCCGGCAGCATGTCTCACACGCACTCCCCGCACATGAACCCTGCCTCACTCGTGATGGGCCAGCCGCCGATGGCACCACCTTTTGCTCAGCAACCTTTCCAGCCGCCTTTCCCGCCAATGTCGCCCTCCGCATACCCAGCGCAGCCTTATCACCCTGCAATGGGGCCTCCTGGAGTTGCGCCTCTTCCAGGGATGGGCCCTCCTCACATGATGTCCATGCCTAGCCCGAGCATGCAACCAGGCTATATGCACCAGGGTCCGGGTGATCGAGGTCCACGTGGAATGCTATTCGGCGACATGACGAACCAAGCACCGTATTCCAGCCAGATGCCGCCCAACATGGGTGCGCAGCATCGTGGTAATCGCCGGAACAGCTCCTACGGCAATGGCCCCTGTCCGTTGTTCGATCCGTATGACGGTGCTCGACCTGCATTTAACGAAATGCATGTGGGAAAGAAACCAAACCGTAACAACTACGCACGCAAGTCCTCCTTTGCGGATCAGCGCCCGCGCACCGGCAGCTACGGATATCCGCGAGCAGAATTTGGGCATGGTGACTATTACTCCATGAAACCTCGACAAGTAGACGACCCGAACATACTCAACGACAAGATCTACGGTTGTGGAGAGACCTGGATTGGTCCAGGAAACATCACTGTGAAGGATCTTTTCATTGGCGACCTTACCGATGCTCACCACCATCGAGACGTGACGGTCATGTTTGAGAAGATGGTCAGCATTACACCAAGCAACGTCACCATCAAAGTAGGGAACACCGGCAATCGATACCATGCATTCGTCACCTTCAACACCACTTCCGATGCTCAGAAGGCCCTGGCGGTCAACGAATCCAACCCAGTGGTACGCGATCACCCCGTTCGAGTGACCGTTCCTCGGCGGCACTTCCAAAAGAACCCCGACCCCTTCGACTCCCAGGATTCCTCACGTCTGGACAAACAGCCCGGCCAGAACCGCAATCATCAGGGCACTGCTCGCCTGTCATCTCAAGGTGACAGCAGCAACGTCACGGTCCCGGAAGATCAAGGAAACGGGACACAGTATTCCCCTCAGGACGTTAGGAGCGATCCATCTGGGAAAACGAGTCGTCGGTCATCAGACGCTCTTGTTGTCTCGGGCGGCAGCCCCGATGTTCGAAGATCCAAGAACCGTAAGGACTCTACGATAGAAAAGCTGAAAATCAGCCCGGAAGATTCCATCGAGGAGGAAGCTACAGTGGCAGAAGTGACAGGATCGGATGTCGCTGCAAAGTCGGCAGATGCCCAAACGGATCTTTCTGACGCTACGGCCGAGTCGAGTAGTGTTGTGAATGCAGAGCGGCCACTCGAACCCGCCGCCGAAGTGGCCAAGTCGGCAGCACCCGGTGATACAGATGATACTCTAAACCAGTCGTCTGTGCAGGCCATTTCAGTCGGAGACACTAATGCTGTCATCGGCAAGCTGGCCTTGTCATCTTCCGTACCGACAAATCTTCAAACCAAGGAAGTGCTCAAAGAGACCGAGATTGCGGGGCCCATTGTCAAGATTCCATCCGCTACAGCAAGTCGGGCGCCGGCTGTTTCGCAAGTTCAAGAGATGTCCGGCAATGCTGATGTCCCAAAGACGTCTGGCGACTCCCCAACTGCAATCAAGGCTGCTGCAGAGGTCCCGAATGCTGCGCACGAAGAGCCAGCAAATTTGCACAAAGAGTCAACAGACGTCAAGGCCAAATCGCTGGGTGAACTGGCCGAAGCAGTTACGAGTGTTGTCACGACGCAGCAGGAGAGCACTGCAGTGGTTGACGCTTCTGCTGGTCCCGTGGTCGAGTCAGTTCCTGCGAGCCATGGTACTCAACCGCCCGTACCCTCTTCGATCAAGAAACCAGTACTCAAGAGCCCCACCATGCACGCAAGCGCTGCAACCGACCTGTCTGCTCCGCCTCCAATCCCGGCTACGACCGTCGCAAAAACCTCCGAAATTGCTGCCCCAACTACCTCAGTCGTGACTGACCCGACAGAGAAACAGGACATTCAGGAAGATGCTAAAGAAACTACCAAGCCTGCCGAGGACCTCATTGTATCTACAGACAGCACCGCAGGGATGATTACCACATCAGCTGAGTCGGCCGCAGATGCTATCAAGCGAAACGGACCCCAGCAAACGGCTTCGCTCAATCCATTCGCAAAGCCGACAAAAGCTCAGCGCGAGAGGGAGAAGGCGGCGCTGAAGAAAGAGAAGAAGAAGAGGGAGCAAGAAGAAAAAGCAGCTAAGGCGAAATCAGGAAAATCTGCATCTCCAGCTGCTTTACAGAAGCCAGCCGTCGAGACTACAGCCACTGCTCTTGCTTCGCCGAAGTCGGACAGGCCCGCGAGCCATGTCGTAGATTCTAAGCAGACTGGCGCATCCACACCACTTGCTCTTGCAGACGACGCGGAAAACAAAGGTAAGGGTAAGGAAAGGCTTTCTGCTGCAGTCTCTTCTACCACGACGACGAGTGAGGGCACGGCAGAAGATGCATCTGGTAAGCAGATCGGAGGTACCACCACCACTATACCTGACAAGACCGGCTCAGTAACTGAAAAGACGAAAGTGGCGCAGAACATCATGGAGGCCTCGTCCACGAAGGACCTGCCTCCTCTTCTACCTCTTGCACAGTTTCTTGAGCACAGCGGTACTGCTCAGACACACCCAGGACGTCTTCCAGACCCACCTGAGCTGGCTGTGAAGGCGACGGCTTCAACGACTGTATCCAACAAGAAGAAGGCTCCATCAGCGCTCTCCAAGCTTAACGTATCCTCGTCCTCAAAACAAGATAATTCCCCTCAATCAAACTTGCCTACCCACGCGGTCACGCCACTCCCAGTCACGACCAATCCAACAACCACAGGTAAGCTTTCTGATGCGCGCATTTCCTGACAACACCGACTAACTCATCCTACAGACGTCGCCCCTTCTAGGCCCGAGTCCATCGCTACGTCCGTTGCAAGCTCTGTCACGCTGAATGCGAGCAACGCTGCACCCGATTCACCTTCACCTACTGCCGAGAACTTCTACACGCCCCTTCAAACTCCCGGTGCTCCGCCCGCTACTTCACAAGAGCAAATTCCCAAGTCCAAGAAGAAGAAGAACAAGAAGAAGAAGACTGCCGCGACCGAAGAGGCGACCGGAGCTCTTGCTATACCATCTGCCCCTGCAAATCCATCGGGCCTTGCAAATGGATACGTTCCCAATAGCTCCGGCTCTGAGGACGATCTTGGTTTCGACGCCGATCCATTCGGCATGCAAATGTCTCATATCGATGCGGTTCGCGGTTCGGTCAACGATTCGAACACGTACTACAGCATAGTCAATCGTGAGATGGCAGAGATGGCTCAAAACGAGGAGGATGACAAGGTACATCGGGACACTAGTCTGTCAGTATGTAACATTTACATTAGACCCCGTGATAACAGTATGCTAATAACGTCGATTAGGGCTCTCGGGGCGACGCCATGCGCATGATTCACGGTCTACTGATAGAAAACCCTAGCATACTTGCGAAGGTGAAGGCTGGAAGGTAGAGCCTGTGTCTTGGGCTCTCTCGGCAGGCGCTCGGCTCTCTAGCCATGAAGGATCCAATCGAAACGGCAGGCTCTTCTGAGGCCACAATGGGCGTCGACACTTTGCTCGTCCTTGTGCTTTTACGATACCCAAACATCACGATCATGGACACGGGCATTGCAGGCGTGCTCGGTGCTTTTCATGTACACTAGAAATGGCAGCCAAACGATGTTGCACCCTTCAATTTTCTCTCCAGCTTCTTTCTTGCGTGCCTCGTCTGTGTTGTGTAAGGCAGCTCGCTTAGATTGAGAAACGTTGCACTCACACGATCGCACATCTCCGCGTGGCTGAACTGGGATGGTGCGTCCGAATCCAGAAACGACAGGGCATAACATGGTGGTGACACAAGGTGACAGGGCTGGACTGTATTATGTGGCTCGTGGCCTACCCGTGTTTCGGCTCATGGCGCATTGCATTCGCGGTGTTGCGGACAGGTTTTACTTTGACTCAATGGATACGTGAATGATGGCAGTGTGCAGCGTGCCAGATGAGTGGGAGGCCGGGCAACTGCTTCTGTTGCCTGATCTGCGAGATCAAAGGACTCAACCACTGATTGTTGTGCTGTTGTTTTACATGATAAAATGTTGATATTGGAATTGCAAGAGGCTGGGAAGAAACGGTTGTACAACGCATGCAATACTTCTGTTTATATCCGACAGAGTGGAAGCTTTCCGGCGGGCCCACAGTTCTGAGGTCTTGTCGCCATGGCAGAGGTGGCGTACACATGCATATTGTAGGTAACAGCGGGCCCGGGAGTGGATCCGCCGTCGTCAAAGCAATAACCGTTTTTTGAAACTTGGTCTCAGCGACATGTTGCCATCGGAGAGATCTCGCTCAACATGATTCATTGCCTTGATGGAACTGAGTGGCGACTTTTTGCCATGCTCTAAATCTTGGGGACCTACCCCGCCCGCGAATGCAGTGTCCGTATCTTGACAGGCACATCGTAAAATCATGCAAGCAACGTTTCTTGGACGGGAAGTGGTTGTACAAGAGCAATGGATCGCTGTGATTTCACGGCGAAACAGGTAGATTAACATGGGTTCAGATCGAATTAAGACTAGCGGGATTCTGGTCCAGATGTCGCTTCCGCGCCTGCACTTGCATGGCGCTCAACTCTCTCATCCTATTCGCGAGCACTGACCGCCTTGGGCGACAAACGCTCTCCAGCATGCACCTCCCTTATACGGCTTGATGACCGGCCTATCAGGACAGCTTCACGGAGCGGCATGCTTCGCAGCGTTGGGAGACAAACGCCATCGTGGGGTCAGCTCGTCCGTGCCGCATGGCTGAAGTCGAAAAGATGAGCAGTCGTCTTGAACAGGTTTACATCGGTCAGACGAGACGCGTGTCTATTGGACGACGAACAGCGAGACCCGCGTCTTTCTAGCATGTTCTTGATGGCGAGTGCCAGAAATGGATCCAGAGCGTCTTGTCGGAGTCGTGCATCATCCCATTCACAGTCACTGCTGTGGGGTCTCATAGTCGCACAAGAGCATGGCATAGCGGTCCATGGCGGCAGCTACTTACAATAGCACAAATGTCCTGTCGAAATCACCTCCACATTCCACTAGAATTGTAGGTTTGCCTTAGTCGCCTCCTTACTTGATCGATTGTCGCCGGCATATGCTTGCTAAGTTTGTTACAACAATCAATTGGCTTTACACGACACTTCAGCACCAAATGGTCGTACAGCGTCCCTCTACCGCAATGGAAACCGGAATGGCCAATCTTGCGAGAGCTCAACCGCATGCTGCACGCCGGTCAGATCGACTAGCAAATCCTCGAGGTAAGCAATCTGCTTGTGATAGCTCCTGAAGATTCCATGAGGTACTAATGCTACCTTAGATGATGAAGATACTATCAACGCTGCCACCAAGTATGACAGTATCCTCGTCAAGCGGGAGCGGTCGAGCAGTCAGTCACAGGACACGGATACAATTGACAACCGGAGTTGCAAATCACCGCGCACCACTGGTGGAAAAAAAGGGCTTACCTTCAGCGGTTTCGATGAGATGATGGAAGCAACATTGAGCCCAATGGAAATGCGCATCCACGGTCTGGAATCTGTACAAGATGTACTCGGGTCGTGCCAAGTCCAATTTGAAAGTCGCCTCGCCGTCATCGAGCCCGCTGTCCCAGCACTACGCGAAGTAACGGAAACACACACTGCGGACATCAACAACTTGACTCGGACATCCAATGAGCGCTTCGCAGGTCACAAGCGACAATTAGATGATCTGACCGCACGACACGACACACTGGATGGCACTGTGTCCGAAAATACGAGTGCTATCCAAAAGATATGTTCCACCTTGTCGTCCAGCACGGACAAGACTGTTGAACTGGAGAAACATGGCGAAGCCAAGGTCAAGAAGCAACAGACTCAGTTCCTGAACCACACATCCAACACCACCAAAAAGATCGAGAAAGTAGATGGGAAACACGACGCGTACAAGACCATCATGGAGGCTAGTTTGAACGTCATCCGGACCGGAAATATCCCAGAGTTTCGCACTGATCTCACCAATATCGACACGACTGTCAAGGACCTCCAGGCTCACAAGGCCAAAGTTAACAAAGAGCTCGATGAACGGATGCCAGAAGCCTTCATCACCGTCCAGGCAACAATCAAAAAGAACGATGAGCTAGCCAAGACCACCAAGACTGAAGTACAACAGCTACTTGCGACCGAGACGGAAGCGCGCAAACAGACTGACGCCGCTTCAGAAGCCGAGTTGAAGTCTAGTGCAGAGGCGCAGAACAAGAGATTGGACAAGATCAAGGTTGACCTCACTGCCCAGGGAGTCAAGATAAAGTCATGTGAAGATAGCCAGGCGGCGGTTTCAAAGAAGCTCGATGCAAAGTACGCACACTTTGACGAGAGAATGAACCGCAATTCGAGACTGGTCTGCGAAGAGTTGACCTCTCTGAAACAAGAGACGGGTTGTATGAAAGCGAAGCACGGTGTGTACGACGATCGATTAAACCACATCACGAAGGACCAGCTTGATTTCCAAGTTACCGCAAATCAGCGCATGTCGAAGCTCGAAATTTCACAAGAGGTTGCGTCGTCTGATCTCAGCACTCTCCGTTCGAGCCTGCAGATGGTGAGAGAGTCCTTGGACGCGGCCAATACCCAAGCTACCAATCACCAATCGCTCACCAACGGGACCACTTCAAAGCACACGCTGGAAATCACCGGGCTTCATGCCCGCGTGAGTACGTTGGAAGAAAATGAGGCTTCGAAGCTTGTCTCGACTAGCCCAAGTCCTCAGACTCCAAGTGCTTTGCTTGCAGTCGAGTCTAGCATTGTAGAGTTGCTAAAGGACGTCACGCGCCTCAAAAAATGCACCAACAACCACGAAAATGGCCTTCTGAACCACAATGAGACGATCAAAGGACACAAGCTATGGATAACCAAGCTGAAAGAGGAGGTGAAGCAGGTGACGAGCACAAACGAGGCCCTATCGCAGAAGATCGCCGAAATGGAAGCGCAGCGCATCAAGGACGAAGAAAAGCGCAAATCGGAACGAGAGCAAGATGACAAGCATGACACCGAAGTTCAGTCTACTATGCAAGAGATGCGTAAGGAGATCGATGAACTCAAAACTGGACGTCAATCATCAGTCTCTGCAAAGAATTTCGATCGAATGGAGCAGCGGGTCGATGACCTACGTTGCGAGGCTGAGACCGGAATAGGACGGTTAGATCGCTTGGTGGATAGGGATGCAGCGGCCGTATCGAAGCTTAGGTCTAAGGTAGACACTGTGGCAGGGGAGAACGACCAGGCCTTCAGAAAGCTGTTCACCTGGGTCCGTGACTTGGAGGATCGTTTCCAAACTGCTGTCGACACCATCGAAGCTCGTTGTGGCGCCGCGTTCGAGAAACGGTCGACCACTATTCGCACTGACGTTGACGCTAAGCTCAAGGAACTGTCGAATAACATCAGTAAGACCATTGATACACGTTCGAACGAAAAGGCTACGAAGGCCTCCGCGGCGGTTCAAAAGCTTGTCGAGAAGGAACGTGAACGTATTGACAACCTTGAAGCTGCGCAGAAACGAGCTAAGAAGGGGTCCTCGATCACTCAAGCGGTGGAGGCAGAGGGTCAAGCCCCGGTTGTCGATATCGATGCAATCAAGACGACTCTTCAGAACGATATCGCAACGTCTATGCAAGGACTGAGTGGACAAGTAGAGGCCGTTGAGGCAGCACAAGCATCACTCGTGCCGGTCGCCGATACCGACAAGCTCGACACCATCTGCACTGAAGTCCGAGCGGTGAGCGAACGCGTGAAGGCTTTGGAAGAGACGGCCCAAGCACGACGGGCAACCGGGGCCATCGACGACTTCGACACTTTCCGCAACGAGTACCAAACCACAACTCAAGCCTTCGTCCAACGAGTAGACGCCATCGAAGCGTCACAAAAGTCTTCCCGCGGACCCCCACCAACCGAAGCCATCAAATCCCTCCGCTACGACCTCGACACCCTCACGCAAAAGCACCAAACAAAAGCCGCCGATCTGCAAAACCTGCGTCGCAACTTCGAAAACCTCACCAAGCCAGGCGGCTCACTAGCCACAAAAGCCTACGTCGCCAACAAATCCAGAGTCGTCAAATCGGACATTGAAGGTAAAATCGTCGACAACTTCGAACGAGCGAGCACGACTTGTCTCGACCGCATGGAGGCCGTCAAGTACAATGTACAATCCACATTCGAAAGCGTTGATGAAGTGGAAAACCAGTATCATGAGGTAAGCTACTTTCCCACGATACAGCAATAATTGACCACGGAACATGTCGCTAACTTGACTCCAGATCGTAAATAGCCTGAGTAACATCGGCAAACCATCTACATACCCATCTCCTCCGCATCAGACTCCCCCGCAGCGCCAATCGAACGCGCCTCCTTTCCGCGGCTTTGCATACGCACAGCCACAAGTGACGTTCCCGCAACAAGCCTTCAACGGCGCGGCGCAGAAATCGAGCATGGTGTATCACGGTAATCAAGGGGGGCCAACCACGCCGATTAATCTGGAGCCATCGGCTTTGCCTGCGACGCCGATGGGAATGCGTCCGCTTCTGCAGCTGCAGCAGGGAGTTGAGCAGGAATTGGAGGACGGGCGGCGGGTGTCTTGTTGAGGTAGACGTTTTGTCACCTTGATGGCATACACTGTCTGACCACGTCATTCAGTCGGCATTTGCCACTAAGACATCTATTTCTTTCTTACTTTACTTAAATACAGCGGATATACCCGACAAAAGCAAGCGCATGGCATGTTATGGGCAGGGCAAAGGGAAGGCAGAAGTCGGTACTGCATTTTCAAGGCGTTCAACTCATGATAGTGCTACAATGCCTCAATATCTACTTTCTGTGCTTTCATTTGCTTGCTCAGAACTGGAACCGACCCATTACAGGTGTCCTCACGGAATGGGCATGAGGACGATGCAGCTAAGCCCAAAGCTACCAAAAGTATAAACACTGGATCAAATGCATGATCTTTGCTGTCTGTCTAAACATGCTGTGAAGTGAAAGACTACTTATCCAAGTGTTCAAGAGTGCACCTTGGCAGGTTTCCAATGATCATTCCATTTCATCACATATCCGCGTCTAGCTACTACTAATACACGTGGTGCCCATCGAAGAATTCATACAATGCGCCCTACCCTCAAAACCTATGTTTGTGCCAGAACCAACGCCGAGATGCTCTGAGAAATCTCCTACCGTGCATCATTACTCGTCCAAAGCGTGCGATACATCGAAAGGGTCAAGCCCAAGTAGTAGTGAAAGAAGAGTAGTGCGCCGTTCGTGCATCCAGTGCAGGGCGAGGTGGGTTGTTGACCTTCTAGAAGATGGTGCCAAAGTTCTCCTCCATTGCTGGGAGGGGTTTGCGCGGGCTCGACGGCTTACCATTGTCGTCGGTCGTCTTCTTGTGGCGGAAGGTGACTGTGCTACTGTTAGTCGAAGATGTAAAAGTTGCGCGATACACTTACATCCAACAAACAGACCCTTGTTCATCGACTCATCGCGGTCCTGCATCGCCTCGAGGGCCGCCTGCTTGTCGTGGACCTCCTTGTACTTGGCCATATCCGCCTCGTTGCCAAAATCGTCAAAGTAGCCGGCATCAGTGTCGCTGTCTAACTCCGGTATGAACGGCGCCTTGTTCTCGCGCAGGCGGTTCCAGTCAACCTCGGCGAAATATGCGTGGCCGTGGATTTCGGAGATGCCGCGGAAGCGCTGGGTCTTGGAGTTGACGAGGCGGGTGATGAGGTCCCAGGTGCGCTTGGACAGGAAGTACGAGGGATCTTCGTAGACTGGCTTGCGGAGGACTTTCTTCCACTGCTTCAGGTTCTGCCACGTCTCGTCCACTGTGGCGCCGGCGAAGGGCGGGTAGCCGGCCAGTGCCTCGAAGAGCATGCAGCCTAAGCTCCAGTAGTCGACTGTGAAGTCGTACTCGTCGCCTTTGAGGACCTCTGGTGCCATGTAGTCCGGGCTGCCGACGATGCTCTTGGCGTAGTTGACGTCTCGCTCGCGGAGGGATCGGTAGTTTTCACGGCGCTGAGCAGCGGAGCGGTCTTCGATGGGCCGGCCAAAGGGGGTCGCGACATCGCTGACGGACTCAAGCTTAATGCGCATCGACTCGATCTTTGAAGGAGCCAGGATCCCGGCCGCCAGACCAAAGTCGGTCAGCTTGACGTGGCCGGTGTTGTCAATGAGGAAGTTCTCAGGCTTGAGATCTCGGTGAATGTAGCCCAGTTGATGCAGCGCGTCGACACACGAGAACATCTCAGCGATGTAGAAGCGCGCGTGTCGGTTGTGCAGGACGCCGGTGTTGTTGAGCAGCGTGCGGAAGTCGCCTCCAGGGACGTATTCCTGTGTATAATTAGCGCATAATCAACGGGCTGGAGCGGATGGTCTTACCATAGCAAGGTAGATGCTCTTGTCGTCCTGGAAGGCATACAACAACCGCACCAGCCACTCGCTCTTGGCCGAAGTCAGAATGTCGCGCTCGGTCAGGACGTGGCGGATCTCGTCCAGCTTGAACAGCAGCTTCTTGCTCATGACCTTGAGCGCGCACACTTCGGTGGTGTCCTTCTTCTTCGCCAGGTAAACCTGTCCATAGCCGCCCTGGCCGACCTGTGTGAGGATCTGGAAGTCGCCCTGCCGTAACCGGGTGCGTCGCTTGCGGAGCTTGGCTCGCTCGTGGCCGAGGTACTCGGTGAGGGCCCCGTTGTACTCTGCATCTGGAGTGGCGGGCGGCGCAGGGTTGTGGGCTTGGAAGGTGCTGAGACGGTTCTGGCGGGCGTGGACGTAGGTGAAGAGGTCGTAGTAGTAGTCGAGGAAGTCTGGACAGAGGTTAGATGGAAGCTGCATGGCAGGTCAGGACATCACATACAGAGCTGGGTCACGTTGGCCATGCGCTTCACCGCCGGCTTCCGCGCCTTCTCGAGATCCTCTGCAGAGAGTCGCTGCGGGCCTGGGTAGTAGCGCGACCCTTGATCCGCTGCCTGTGTCCGGTACGGCTCCTGTCGCGACTGGGCGGCGTGCGTGAGGTAGCTCGGCTCCTTCTGCAGGCCTGGCCGTCCATTGGGCGGCGTGTTCTCCTTGTTGGACTTGCGCGTGGGGCTCCCGGGCGTCATCATCGTGGCGCCCTCGGTGAAGGGGTCGGCATCGTCTGCGCCCTGCTGCTTGGACTTGTTCGGCGAGGTGGGCGACCCCGACTTGGACTTGGAGGGCGAGCCCATGGTCGGCAGCAACCTCATGGCATTCTCAAAGACGTGGGGGAGGTCGAATGCGCCGGGCGGGTGGTGGCTTTTGCTGGGACTGCCCTGGGGCGTCTGCTGCGGGCTGATGAAGGCCTCCTGCGAGGGCGTGCCTGGGCGACCCATATCGACGCCTCGTGTGTGGAGGGCTGGTGGGGGAGCGGGTAGTTGGAAGCCGTCGCGGTCGGCGTTCGAGTCCATGTTGACCAGAGTGCAGGCGTTGGTCCAGGAAGGAGCGAATGCAGGCGCTGGTGGCCGTCGCTGCGAAGTAGGGAAGGAGCGAGACAGATCAGCAACTGGAAAACATGCACACAAATGTCTCAGCAGCTAATTGCGCGGGTGTTGTGCGTCGCTGCACTGTTTGGACGGGTACGAGCTGCAGTTGTTGATGCTATGGCGGGGATGGGCTGGATTGTTTGTTCTGGCCTAGCAACCCAATCATTCCACCATGTCATCACAAGTGGGGCGCAAGCACTAGCACTTGAGCCGCAACCACATCCCTGCTCCTATATTGTACACAGTCCCAGCCTCGATATACTCATTCAGTATCTAAAGTAGCCCTTGTAGGCACTTTCCGGCACATCGGACAAGTTTTGATCTTTCCCTCCGTCTCGAACTGCAGCCGTTAGAGACGGTCCCAAGAGCAAGAGACTGAAAAGATGTCCTACGTACCCACTCGAATATGCAAACCTCTCCAAAAAAGTGCCCACACGGCAACTGAACCGCGTTCTCGGCATTTTCACTGGGCTCCACCCTCTCATTCGAGTAGTCCTTCCAGCAGATGTCGCACCTGGAAGATGTGCCCGTGGGTAGCTCTTGAGGGAGAAGTCGTGGAAGGCACTTTTCCATCTCATCGATTGAGAGCGCAGTATCTTCGACATGAAAGCGGACTTGTTGGTATGGATGGTATGGTGGCATTACCAAGTGTGGGTAGTAGAAGCCATATGGCGCATGAGGGACGCTCCCGTTGACGTGGGAGGGGATCATGGCACCGCTCATAGAGTACGACCGATCGCGCAGGAATGGGGCGAGTACCCGGGTAGGAGGCAGGCGCTCTAAAGGAACTGCGTATGGCGGCGTGCTGGTTGGACGAATGTCGTGCTACGACTGGAAATGAGGTGTGCTGGGGTGAACCGCGTTGAATTCCCCATTCGTCGGCCACGTGTATAGATCTTGACTATAGTTGTACGGTGAAGGCATTGGCCCAGGATAAGTGGACGCTGAGGAGGCTCCGGAGGGAAAGTAGTTGACTTGTCCTTCGATAGGCATACTGATCGATCGAGAATGTTGTGTTTGCCGTCCTGGTGGAAACTGAGGCGTGTCGAACACACCATTGGTCGACATGTATGGATCAAAGTACTGTGGAGGCATTATTCCAGGATAAGCGGACGCCGAGGAAACTTGGGACAAATAGTGGCCGACACTATCGTGATAGTGATACATATTCCTGTGTCCGCCCATGGGCATACTGATCGGTCGAAAAGGTAGTCTCTGCCCTGCTGATGGGCGCTGATGCGTATCGACAGAACCATATATAGGCGTCTGAGTGGGATTGGACATGCAGCTGTGTTGGTACGGACCAAATGATCGCGCGTCTTGGTGGACAGCCGGTCTCGAAGACGTGTCGGGAGTCTGGTGGCCCATGCCGTAGGGGAAAGACTGGGTGTAGAACTCCTGAGTGGCATACGGCGGGACGAATGGTGTTGCTTGCGGGTTGGGACGTGCAGCAGCTGGCCTTGGACCTTGAGGTGCTGCCGGTTCGAATGGCGGAGTGCAGTCCATAGTGCTGGATTTGTATCAATCCAGGGCTTGTTGGATAAGCAATGAGGAATAGCGAGAGAAAAACTCGATAGTGATGAGAGACCTGAGGTCGAAATCGTGTGGTATGTTTCTGGAGACGGGACGAGTGATGCACAATCCATGCTCAGGGCAGTGACGAAGAGCAGCTGACATGATCGGGCCTCACGCCACGTTCAGAAACATGTGCCTTCTGCAGCATGGGGAAAGCACTACTTACGGCACTTGCTTTGAACACGACGGCACCAGGTGCCGCAAGAATTCATGATCGTGGAGACCAGCAAAATCTACCAACAAACAGCAAAGTCTGTAACCTAAACTAGTAGCCTGTCTATCTTTAATAGTAGTCAAGTAGAGTAAGAAAGCTATACGTAACATATCGAGGATAGTCAGGCTCTACTTTAACGTACTCTTAGTGTTCAGTGGCACCGGTGGTAGAGCTTCGCTGAGGTGATCGATCACGAATTCTTGCGGCACCTGGCGACGGTTGAGTGAAATTTACTTCCCTTACCAGTACCTGCTCTGTCAATACACCAATTTTGCTACAGAATGATTGCTACCAGAAGCACATCTTAAATCTTGCCAGGGATAATCGCCTTATAGTCTGGGTCAACTGCACATGTCAACTGCACATGTCTCCAACATCCAAACCCAAGAAATAGTCGTGGTGCATGCCAAGCGCGGGAGTACTCGGGATTTTCCGCTTCCCAGGGAAAGGTTTCGCACATTAAACAAAAGCTGCCATATTCTTCTGCAATTGTGCAACACTGTGACTTCGACACGTCGTTGACCGAGACATACTGTAGCTCATCAATTGAAGGGCTTCCGACTCTCCGCCCCCAACTTCACCGTCTTCAGCATGTTCCGCACTGCCCGCATAAACCTCCGGCGTGCCGAGGCCGGCGCAGTGCGATCTTACGCACATGCGAAGGTCAACCCCACAGTCTTCTGCTCCTCCAAGGCCCGACCGCTATCCACAGTTACTCGCCAGTCGCCTACATACGCACCCGTAGCCGCGTACAGCCTCTTCCAACGCCGGCAATTCAGCGTCACCAGCAGCATGGCCAACACACGAACCGAGAGCGATGCCTTTGGCGAGATCCAGGTGCCGTCTGACCGGTACTGGGGAGCCCAGACGGAGCGGTCGCTGGAGAACTTCAAGATCAACCAGCCGCAGGATCGCATGCCACCGCCAATCGTGCGCGCATTCGGCATCTTGAAGGGCGCGGCGGCCACGGTGAACATGAAGTTTGGGCTGGGTAGGGCTGCTATGGAGGGCTCCAGGCTATGCGGCTGACAGGATGCAGACCCGAAGCTTGGAAAGGCGATCCAGCAGGCGGCCCAAGAGGTCGCTGATCTCAAGCTTGCCGACCACTTCCCTCTGGTGGTGTGGCAGACGGGCTCCGGCACGCAGTCCAACATGAACGCCAACGAAGTCATCTCGAACCGCGCCATTGAGATTCTGGGCGGCACCATGGGCAGCAAGAAGCCGGTCCACCCCAACGACCACGTCAACATGTCTGCCTCGTCCAACGACACCTTCCCCACCGTCATGCACATTGCCGCCGTCCTCGACTTCCAAGAGTCGCTCCTCCCGGCGCTCAAGAGCCTGCGAGACGCGCTCAAGCAGAAGAGTGACCAGTGGGAGAAGCTGATCAAGATTGGACGAACACATTTGCAGGATGCTACACCACTGACGCTGGGTCAGGAGTTCTCTGGCTATGTTGCGCAGCTCGACTTTGGCATCGAACGGATACAGTCGTGCCTGCCCCGCCTGAAGATGCTCGCGCAGGGTGGCACTGCGGTCGGCACTGGTATCAACACATTCGTTGGTTTTGCAGAGGACATCGCGTCCGAAGTCAGCAAGATGACCGGCCAGGACTTCATCACTGCACCCAATAAGTTTGAGGCTCTCGCTGCCCACGACGCTATTGTTGAGGCACACGGCCAGCTGAATACCCTCGCAACATCTCTTTTCAAGATTGCGCAAGATATCCGCTTCCTTGGCTCAGGCCCGCGTTGCGGTCTCGGTGAGCTCAAGCTTCCAGAGAATGAGCCGGGATCTTCCATCATGCCTGGAAAGGTCAACCCCACCCAGTGCGAGTCGTTGACCATGGTGTGCTGCCAGGTCTTTGGCAACCAGGCTGCGACCACGTTCGCTGGCTCGCAGGGTAACTTCGAGCTGAACGTCTTCAAGCCCGTCATGATCCGCAACCTGCTCCACAGCTCGCGTCTCCTGGCAGATGGCATGAGGAGCTTCGAGAAGAACCTTGTTGCGGGTCTCGAGGCCGACGAGAAGCGCATCAGCTCGATCATGGGCGAGAGGTGAGTCTGCCAAATACTTCTATACAACAATTGCTAATCCATGTCCACAGTCTGATGTTGGTGACGTGCCTCAACCCCGTCATCGGATACGACGCCGCTAGCAAGACCGCGAAGCATGCGCACAAGAACGGCATGACCTTGAAGGCTGCTGCGCTGGAGCTAAAGGTCATCAGCGAGGAGGACTTTGACAAGTATGTCCGACCGGAGCTCATGATTGCGCCAAAGGAGTATCAGCCGAAGCTGTAAGCGTGGGTGATGGGTTGAATGTAAAATGTAAAATTGTGTAAATAAACAAAAGCATATACTGAAGTTCAGTATTGACGTCTTGGTGATCATGCTTCACACTGTCTTCTCTAATCTCGCCGAGCATCGAGCCAACCTTCACCCACAGGCCTCAAGATTCAGATGCTCATTTGCTGGCGCAAAACGCGCTATCACGTGCCGTGGCGCCCCACCGTTACCCGCAGTTACCCCCAGACGCCGCTTATCCCCCTCTTCCACACACCAACGCGTCCACCGCAACCGTGCAACCATGCCTGGCCTCGTGCAGAACGGGCGCAAGCGACCCTCCATCGCCCTGAGCGACGACGAAGACGGCGAACAGTCCGACTTCCCCTCCTCCGTCTCAGTGGGCAGCAAACGCGCCCGCGGCCTGCACACGCGCGACGCGTCCGGAAGCCCCAGCCGAACGAATGGCAACGTAAACGACATGTTAGCCGACGATGTCTTCAAACCCGGCACGCTTGTACGCGTCAAGCTGCGGAACTTCGTCACTTACACGGCCGCCGAATTTCACCTTGGACCCAGCCTGAACATGGTCATTGGCCCGAACGGCACGGGCAAGAGTACACTCGTATGCGCCATCTGCCTCGGACTGGGATGGTCGAGCGAACACCTGGGCAGAGCGAAGGAGCTTGGCCAGTTTGTTAAGAATGGCAGCGACGAAGCCGTGATCGAAATAGAGCTTGCAGCCGGTCCAGGAATGGCCAAAAACCGCATCGTGCGCCGCCTCATCCAAAAATCAAACAACAAGACTTCATTCTGGATTGATGGCAAGACGTCGAGCAAGAACGCAGTCCTGGCACTCTGCAAGGAATTCTCCATTCAGATCGACAACCTGTGTCAATTCCTGCCCCAGGACCGGGTGGTGGAGTTTGCAAAGATGTCGGATGTGGACCGTCTGAGGGAGACTCAGCGGGCCGCAGCGCCCCAGCATATGGTGGAATGGCACGACCAGCTGAAGGGTCTCCGTGGCGAGGAAAAGGCCTTGGAGATAAAGCACCAAAACGAGCAGAGCCACTTGGAGAAGCTGCAACTAGCTCAGGGTAGAGATCAGCAAGACGTCGATCGCTATCATCAGCGTGAGGGCCTGCTGCAGAAATCGAAATGCCTGGAGAAAGTCCGACCAATCATCGAGCTTCGCCTGCGCAAGGAGGCGTCTGCTCAGGCGAAAGAGGCCCTGCGCACGGCTAGACGCGAGCTGGACCAAATCAACGCGAATGTAGAGCCGGTGCGCCAGGCCCAGGCGGAGACAGAAGCCTATAAGGACCAGATCGACAATGTCGTCAAGCTGCGCAAGAATCGCGTGGACATGATCAAGACTCAAGCCGACAGGCTTTTCGCGAAGATCGACAAGGAGAAGCAGGCTGTGGCGGGCTTCGTTGCTGAGGTCAAGGGCGAAGTGGCCACGAAGAGAACTCGTGAACAGGATATAGCACGTATGAACGCTGAGATCCAGAGACTCGAACGCCAAAGACAAGAGGAGCCCGTGAATTACGATATGGCGGAGTTCACAAGTCGTAAGAACGATCTCGGCGCCCAATACCGCGCTCTTGATGGTCGCAGAACACAGTTCAAGGCCACTGCGCAGGAGTCCAAGACCAGAGGCGAGGCTGTACACGTAGAGTATAAAAGGCTGCTTGAGCAGAGGAAGCTGCTGGATACACAAAGCGGAAAGCAAGCCAGCGTGTTGCAGAGGCTCTCGAGCGACACCGCGAAGGCCTGGGCATGGTTCCAGGAGAACAAGAGCACGCTGACTCTCAAAGGAGAAGTATATGGGCCTCCAATCTTAGAGTGTTCCGTCAAAGATCTACGCTACGCAGATGTCGTAGAGAGCCAGATGAGAAAGGGAGATTTCATCGCCATCACCTGCACTCACGCGGAAGATCAGCAGCTGCTGTCTAAGCACTTTTTCGACAAGGACGGTCTGCGCCTGCACGACATTTTCACACGAACGTCACCAAGATCGTTATCCGAATACCGTCCGCCCGTTGCTCCCGTTGAATTAGAGCGCATGGGGTTCGAGGGCTATATTATTGACTATGTCGACGGACCAGACGCAGTACTTGCAATGCTCTGTGACAACTCACGATTGCACAAAATTGCCCATTCATCTCGGCCTCTCTCCAATGCGCAGCATGACTCGGTGTCGGGCAGTGCGATTCAGAAGTGGGTGAGTGGCAAAGACGTCTACCAGATCACCACACGTAAGGAGTATGATGCTTCTTCAACGGCCGTCACGAAGCTGCGCCCGGCTCAAAACTTTGTGGATCAGCCTGCGAATTCCGACGAAAAACTCCAGCTAGATGAAGCGATCAAGACAATTATGCAGAATGCGGCGGAACTGTCTGAACAACGTCGACAAGGCAAAGAGGATATCGAAAGGCTTTCCGAGGAAATGGCCGTACTTCGACAGGAGCGAGACAATCTTCAAATTGATTACGACCGTATGAGAAAGGCTTTAGCCGAGTGGCAGGCCTTGCCTGGGAAGATCCAGCAAAAGCAGGCTCTTGTGGACGAGAAGGCCAGGGAAATTGCAGAGACCAGTAATCGGATCCGAGACATCAAAGCCAACTCGCAGCAAGCGTCGCTGGCAGCTGCGACGTTCACTCTCGAATATGCTGTACGTACCCTGTCTTTGCTTGCTTTCGGCCATCGCTGATACCCTCTAGAAAACCGTTACTCAGCTCCGCACATTCCACGAGTCTCTTGTCGAAGCCGAAATTCGATGCATTGAAGCCAATTCGGAATCCAACGCTCTTCAGAATGAGAATAGGGAAATCCTGCAGAAGCAACAGCGCAAGGAAGCCGAGATTCAGGAGCTTCACCGTCGCAACATGACCCTTCGAGAGGAATACAAGCGCATGCTGGGACAAGTCCAGTTGTCCATCGAGGAACTGTCCCAAGCAGAGAAGGACATGGTAGGGGAGTACAGTGCGTTGCCGGATCTCGCGGCTCTTCAGCAAGAAATTGAGACTGTTGCTGCGCGCCTCGAGATGATGGTTGAAGGCAACCCTGGGCTCATTAGGGCATTCGAAAAGCGCAAGGACGACATCTTGAAGACGCAGGAGAAGCTTGGTGAGCATGCCGCGAATCTGGAAGATGCGAAAGAGAAGATTGTAGAGATTCGTCAGCAGTGGGAACCCCAGCTGGACGCGCTCATCTCAAAGATCAGCGATGCCTTCGCACACAACTTCGAGCAGATCGGCTGCGCTGGTGAAGTCAGCGTTTACAAGGACGAAGAGGACTTTGATCGCTGGTCTATCCAAATTTCAGTCCGCTTCCGGTACGTATCCTTCCCAGTTGCGATTGCGACAGATGCTAACGATCCAACAGTGAGGGCGAAACGCTTTCCGTCCTCAACTCTCACCGCCAGTCTGGTGGCGAGCGCGCCGTCTCAACAATATTCTACCTCATGGCCCTGCAAGATCTAGCACAGTCGCCGTTCCGCGTCGTCGACGAGATCAATCAGGGTATGGACCCGCGTAATGAACGCATGGTGCACGAGCGTATGGTCGATATTGCTTGCCAGGAGCACACAAGCCAATACTTCCTCATCACACCAAAGTTGCTCACTGGACTGAAGTTCCATCGCAAGATGAAGGTGCACGTCATCAATAGTGGCGAGCATGTACCCGATGCGAAAGAGGCGAAGACGTGGAACATGCGCGAGTTTGCCAAGGTGGCCCTGCGCACGAGGAAGGGTATTGAGGTCGCCTGAGGTCGGGTTCCAGGGCGTTGACCTTTGTTTCTGCGATGGTGGTGTTACGGGATGGACCGGTCACGCAACGGGTGCCTCCGAGAGTTGCGCACGCTATTTGATACCCACGAGTGACAGGTGTGATGGGTGCCACGGAAGCACCCGTCCACGGGCTGTGTTTGAGCTTGTGTTAATGAGTTCAGCGAATGATATGTATGTTGCTATGCCGACACCCAAGTACCCTTTAACACTAACCGCACCGGCAATCAAGGCAACATTTTCCTGTCAAGCTGCGCCACTTTTGCGTCGTGGTCATTTCTGAGCTTATCCAGTACCAACACAGAGCGCTCCGTCATCTACTCTCTTGATCACTTTGCACTCCACGATCGAGGACACGAATGTGATCGTTCTGTTGTACACGATGACCGGTACCTGGACGTTGTGTATCGCAGGTACCTGAAAGTGCTTTGCTGCTCACCGCCGGAGCGACAAAGAAGCTGTGATCGACTGACCATCTTGCAGCAGTACATCTTGATATGGATTGCGGCGTGTCATCGCGCCAATGCCGTACTGAGCACCATCGGATTTGAAAGACCTATATCTAGTCCGTCATTCAGCACACCTTCTCCTTTTCACACCCTTTCACTCACACCATCTAACGCAACATACTGCTCAAATATCATGCTCCGCATCATCTCCCTCCTAGCCTGTCCTCTCCTCCCAACCGTCCTCGCCCTGCCCACCGCCGCCGAAGACCCCCACTTCTACACCGAAACCTGGCAAATCCCACGCATCAACGTTCACTTCCACACCTCCGACACCGGCCTCCCAGGCAACCCAGCCTGGCCCGACCCACCCCCCTTCAACAGCACCATCGACTTCGACCTCGAGCTGCCCGCAACCCACGCCTCGTCCTCCTTGCCCTTCAAAACGCACTGCCACGCAGAGTTTATCAACGGCCAGCTTCCCGACAAGTTAATCGAATGCGCCCCACAGCCATCGGACCGCGAAGTCGTAAAATTCCATGTACGACGGTACAACGAGTCGCGACGCGCGGAAATGAGCTTCTCGCTTGACGTGATAGGTGTAGTGGATAGTGGGGACGCGAGCAGGGCTTATTGGGGCGATGTGAGTGTAGAGGGCAATATGTATGGGGAGGAGACGATGCATATGCAGTGTGTGGGTGGGGCGCCGATGACGGGGATGAAGTGTGAGATTTATGGGGGGACGTTTGGGGTGGAGGTTTATGGGATTGGGGAGGGGCTTGATTGAAGGAGATTTGGAGGAGTCGTACTCGCGCAACGCACCACCTCGCTAACGCACCGGAGTAGGGAGAGGGCTGGGTGGCGCTGGTTGGGGCGGGTATGATCGCCGCCGTTTGGAGATATGATGTTCCACGGCATTCTGTTGTGCGCGCGGTGGCGCCGTCGTGTTGTTTCAAAGTCATTTCCACATCGCAGCAACGACGACGATGAATACAATGTACTCTACATTTTGCAGCTCAACGTACATGTTGATATGTCGCAGTGGCAACAACTCACGGCACTCGTAGATTGAATATTAACCCTGACATATATGTGCCAGCGCATCGCGCATACATCTGCCCCCGCAGTGTGACTTGGTCGCTGAGACAATGTCCTTAGATTCGACAACTCGACGCGTACTGCAGGTGCGCACTGCCGCATGCAAAACAAGTCAAAGGTGGTTGTTTGCGCGGGACGACGCGAGGGTACATAGGCCGTGACATCTTGGACTTCTTTCCCCCCCCCCCTCCTTTCGTGCTCATCGCCCTTTTTTCCTTGTTTTTCTCGCACTTTTGGCTTTCTATACACTCGTTCACTGCGCCGCTATGAAGACTGTGATTTACATGTTTGCTGTGGCGATGCTG